>Ga0209100_1000348_pt1 | contig 42664 bp, 37 predicted proteins | sample lystaG_FD_185480 | JGI IMG/M metagenome (GOLD analysis project Ga0209100, IMG submission 185480) | Glacier valley bacterial and archeal communities from Borup Fiord, Nunavut, Canada, to study Microbial Dark Matter (Phase II) -... | ecosystem: Environmental > Aquatic > Freshwater > Ice > Glacier ... | reverse complement strand
ATGAATCATCTGCCGTTCGCCTCGCTTTACTAGAGTATATCAGGAACGTATCGAGCGCTGATACTTATTTGCTTATATATTCATTGTATGGATCAGATGTGTTGAAAACGTGAAGTCAGATAATACGAAAAGGAGCCGGATAAAACACAATTCTGTTTTTTTCTCTCACAAATTCCGTACATTTACATTCTATTATTAAATTACAGGCTAAGCCAGACGGCACGGCCAGAAAGAAAGGGTGACCAAAATGAAAAAGAATAAATTATTTATCGTCCTAAGTATTGTAACGATCCTTGTCATTGGCGCATCAACAGCAGTCTTTGCTGCAACAGAGTATAAGACACCGGCCGAAATTGTTGCCGGACTTACCGGTAAAACGGTGGATGAAGCTGTGGCTGATCGTCAAGCCGGCACACCTTATGGCGCACAGGCCAAAGACGCGGATAAGCTTGCTGAATTTCAGGCAGAGAGACTTGAATTATGCGAGCAGAATCTTGATCAGGCGGTTCTTGACGGACAAATGACACAGGAAGAAGCCGACCAGCGTATTGAAGATATGGCACTGCGCATGGAAGACTGTGACGGAACCGGAACAGGGGCAGGCGCCGGTCAGGGATCAGGTAATGGAACCGGACTCTGTGACGGAAGCGGCCTGGGACAAAATGGTGAAAGAGGAAGCGGAATGGGAATGGGAATGGGAATGGGCCGCGGAGCTGGCAGTGGTGCCGGAGCGGGATGCGGATCGTGCGCCGCCCAGGATGCAGCCTGATCATGATTGAATTGAATCTCACATCGTGAACGCTGACATGCGCCTCCGACGACACTTTATAATGCCGGCGGAGGCATTTTTCCGGTAGGCAGCCAACATCTGCAGCAGGAGAGAATAGTCAAAACGGAGCTAATTCTACATATTATCTTCACATGGGTGTGACAACATAATGATATAAGAAAGCCTTTGAAAGGAAAGTGGATGTTATGATGAGAAATGGATTCTTTGCAATAGGTGGTTTATGTCAGCACATGGGCTGGGGCGGAGGAATTTTTATGGTAATTGGCGGAATAATACTTTTGGCATTATTGATATACGGGATTGTGCTTTTGACAAGACAAAAACAAACGGGTCAACCCGTTACAAATCATGTTATACAGCAGGATATCGGATCAGCTCTTACGATCTTGAATGAGCGTTATGCCAGAGGCGAGATCAACGAAGAAGAGTATACAAGGAAAAAGACCGAACTAAGAAGATAGAATGCAAATGAGCACATAAAGGGGCCACCCGGATAATAAAATCCGGGTGGCTTTTTGTAACTCGGAAAAACATTCTTTGCCCAACGAATTTAGTATGCTGTCCGGACAACATACTAAGTAACTTTCATTACATGGGTCTGCGTGCTACAACAAAATTACTTTCCCAGAAGGAAGACACACATGATCGTTTAACTACTTTTCCGTTTGAGGAGGAGGCATCTATCATTTCGCCGTTTCCGATATATATCCCAGCGTGACCGACTCTTTTACCGTTTGTACTGAAAAACAAAAGATCGCCCTTCTGCAAATCATCCATTGATGTGATCTTCTCCCAATCATCGACTTGTGAATACCCATCTGCATTATAGCGGCCAAGTGATGAACCCGCCTGCGTAAGACAGTAGTAGATGAGTCCGGAGCAGTCAAATGAGTCTGGTCCGACATTGCCGAAAATATAAGGATCGCCAAGCTGTGCTTCTGCGGCATCCAGAAAAGCCTGGATGTTGGCGCTGCGGGTCTCCGCCTGTTCTTTAACGGCACTTTCTATCGCGTTGGGCGAATAGATAAGAGAGAGCGTCTGCTCCCCTGTTTTACCATCGGCGGAAAGACCATTGCGCTCCTGAAATGCAGTAACTGAAGAAACTGTCTCTGTGCCGTAATACCCTGTCGCCATATCTAGATAACCGAGGTCAATCAGCTGTCTTTGAAGGCTATCCACATCAGAACCGGCGGTTCCTTCAAGAAGTGTATATTTTTTCGCCTCATCAGAATACAGCAGCGCCTGGGTCTGAGGACCAGCGATACCATCCTGCGGCAATGCGTGCTGCCGCTGAAAAAGCTGCACGGCATATTGGGTTGCAGGACCATAAAGCAGTGTAGATTCATCAAGATCCATATAATTGAGATCCATCAATCTTTCCTGAAGCTGCTGCACACGTTCGTTTTCATCATCCTTTTGAAGCGTCGGATCAGGCGTAGGTGTCGGTTCAGGTGTAGGTGTCGGTTCAGGCGTAGGTGTCGGTTCAGGAATCGATTGAGCAGAAGAAGCGGGAGCAGGAATTAATGCAGGCCCTGCTATAGATTCTGAGACAATTGCATCGGAAATTGAGGACACACTTTCTGTATGAGAATTATTGGAATCAATGTTTTTTTCAGAGCTGGATGCTTCTGATGATGTCTTTTCATTAGACTGCAGAACAGCCGCTTCTATATGTTTGGGCAAAATGACGGCAAGAGTTGCCGCTACGAGTAAAATTGTTATTATCCCTAATGTGTTTTGCAATTTCTTTGATTCATGATGGAAAAGAACTTTTACGGTTCTATAAAGAAGCTCTTGAGACCGGGTTTTCACGAACTTAAATATTTGTCTTATCATATTAACCTCATTACTTTCAAGCTTGTTGGACTCTTTCAAAATAGAATCATGCAGTATTAATGTGAAGAATTTATGTAGATCAGCATCTGATCAAATGATCAAAAAAATAACAGTCTAAGTAAAGTGGCCGTTCTTCATAAAATCTACACAAATGAAACATAGAATACAGGTAAGGACTTTATGTAAAGTATGAAATCAGATGTGAAGTGAGCAGCCACCAGGCGTCTGGATGGTTTCTTATTTTTTCAAATTATATACTCTACCTGGGTACTGTATAAAAGACTACATTTAATAGTAAGTTCAATAAGGGGGTTTTTAAAATGCAGCAGCAAAGCATGAAAATTAATGGCATGACCTGTGCAGCCTGCGCACAACGAATTGAAAAGGTGACAGCAAAGCTGTCCGGGGTGTCAGAAGCCAGCGTCAATTTTGCATCAGAAAAGCTGACTGTATCTTTTGACGAAGAGAAAGTCTCGCTTGAGGAGATCCAAAAAGCGGTCGATAGTGCGGGTTATCAGGTAATTTCGGAGACATCGGATAAAGAGATCACAATTCCGATCGGCGGAATGACATGCGCAGCCTGCTCCCAAAGAATTGAAAAGGCGATTGCCAAAATGGAAGGAATTACTTCCTCCTCCGTCAATCTGGCCAGCGAGAAAGCGACCGTCCGCTATAATCCGTCCATTGTGCGTATTTCTCAAATTAAGGCAGTCATTACAAAGCTCGGTTATGTGCCTCTGGAAAGTCAGACAGCAAACGCAGTAGATGAAGACAAGGTGCGTAAACAGAAAGCAATTCGTACCCTGTGGACCAAGTTTATTGTGTCGGCCGTATTTAGCATTCCTCTTTTGTATCTGGCCATGGGATCGATGATATGGTGGCTCAGGTTTCCTATTCCGTCGTTTCTGAATCCAATGCAGTACCCGATTACATATGCGCTAACTCAGATTGCACTGGTTATTCCCGTTCTTATCGCTGGATATCGCTTCTACGTTGTTGGATATAAGGCGATATGGCAGCGATCACCCAACATGGACTCACTGATAGCGATGGGCACCTCTGCAGCTGTCATCTACAGCATCTATTCGACCTATCGGATCACGCAGGGAGATTTCGCCGCTGTGGATCATCTGTATTTTGAGACCGCAGGCGTTATTATCACATTAATTCTGTTGGGCAAATCCCTGGAAGCCGTATCGAAAGGCAAAACTTCTGAAGCTATCAAAAAATTGATGGGTCTTGCTCCCAAGACGGCCCTGGTGATACAGGACGGCAAAGAAATCGTGATTTCAGTTGATGAAGTTGAAGTAGGCGATGTCATTATCGTGAAGCCCGGCGAGAAGATTCCAGTTGACGGAGAGGTCGTGGATGGACACACATCCATTGATGAATCGATGCTGACAGGAGAGAGTATACCCGTGGAGAAAAACGCAGGAGACTCTGTATTTGCTGCAAGCATCAATGGCAACGGTTCCATACAGTTCCGTGCAACCAAAGTAGGTTCCGACACGGCACTTGCACAGATTATCAAGTTAGTGGAAGATGCGCAGGGTTCAAAAGCGCCTATTGCACAGATGGCAGATATTGTGTCCGGTTATTTTGTGCCCATTGTTTTTGGAATTGCCCTGATTTCAGCTCTGGCATGGCTGATAAGCGGACAGAGTGTTGTCTTTTCACTTTCAATCTTCATTGCAGTACTTGTCATTGCCTGTCCGTGCGCGCTTGGTCTGGCAACTCCGACCGCTATTATGGTCGGAACAGGCAAAGGGGCAGAGTACGGCATATTGATTAAGGGCGGAGAAGCACTGGAGACCGCACACAAAATCAACACCATCGTGTTTGATAAAACCGGTACGATTACCGAGGGAAAACCAGAAGTAACCGACATCATTACGGCATCCGGAATCAGTCGTGAAAAGCTGCTTCAGATAGCTGCTTCAGCCGAAAAGGGATCAGAACACCCCTTGGGTGAGGCGATTGTTAAGGGAGCCGCCAAAGAAAATCTGGAACTTCTGCCAGTTGAGCTATTCCAGGCTATTCCCGGATTCGGTATCGAGGTTCAGATCGGCGGATCAGAGATCCTTCTGGGGAACCGCAAACTTATGAATGAGAGAAATATCTCACTTACCGATTTTGAGGATGATTCAGACCGACTTGCCGACGAAGGCAAGACACCGATGTATATTGCTAAGGACGGCTCACTCGCCGGCATCATTGCCGTTGCGGATGTAATGAAAAAAAGCAGCGCGGGAGCAATTAAAAAGCTTCATGAAATGGGGATTGAGGTCGCCATGATCACTGGGGACAATAGAAAGACAGCGGAGGCCATAGCAAGGCAAGTCGGAATTGACCGTGTCCTTGCAGAGGTTCTGCCGCAGGACAAGGCATCAGAAGTAAAAAAACTTCAGGAACAGGGACGTAAAGTCGCTATGGTTGGCGATGGTATCAATGATGCTCCTGCACTGGCTCAGGCCGATATTGGGATTGCCATCGGTTCGGGCACGGATGTCGCTATGGAATCGGCCGATATAGTGCTGATGAGAAGTGACCTGATGGAGGTTCCCACGGCTATTCAACTCAGTAAAAGCACGATTCGAAATATCAAACAAAATCTATTCTGGGCGTTTGGCTACAATGTTCTGGGAATTCCGATCGCTGCAGGCATTCTGTACATCTTCGGCGGACCCGTTCTCAACCCGATCTTTGCGGCGGCGGCCATGTCTCTGTCATCTGTATCGGTTCTTACCAATGCGCTCCGATTGAAAGCATTTAAGCCGTATCGCTGATTCATATTAATAGGAAATAAAAATAAAAGAATAAATCAGGAGGAAATTACAATGAAAAAATTTATTAAAAAGGCACTTGTTCTCGGATCGTTATCCGCCATCGCACTCCTTACCGCAACAGCCTGCGCACAGACAGATGTTATCGCTAAAGTATCCGTTACTTCCTTTGACTCTGTCCTGAAACTGTCTGATATCACTACAGATGAGATGTATGGCGGCTGGTCCCTGGCGGCTCCCGATGATACGGCACGATTTATTTTCAGCAGTGATTTTAAGACATCTTCCCCCCATGACGTCATGATAGAGACCGATGCCCAGCCCTTTATTGATGCCGGTCTGGATACATCCAAATTGCCGGCGGGGATGTTGGTTGACGGTATGATCATGGTAGGTCAGGATTTGGGTGATACTGCTTTTTCTGATAGTGCCAAGGCAACCGCACTGGCCTCTTATGAGGAGTTGGTCAAATTGAATCGGGAAACAATCGGTTATCATGAGAAACTTGATCACTACGGAATTGATCTGGGCAACGGGAATAAATTTGAATGGGCTAAGGATGTAAGTAAAAACGACAAGGATATCGTATTCGTTCTGAATCCACAGGTGTTTATTGATGCAGGAGTCGATCCTGCGAATGTGGAAGGCTGGGTCTTTGCCAAGGTTGAGATGAAGGATGCCGCAGGAAAACCAATCTCCGTTGATAAATTCCTGAAGCCTTTCGACCTTGCATAATCATAAGACAAGAACAGTCAGGAGGAAAATCGGGTGGATAATAAAAAAGAAATGTGTCATGAATCATGCGCCTGCGATGAACGCACCACTGCGCGCACACTCAAGCTGAAGACGGATCTGACCACCCGGCTTAACCGGGTGGAAGGACAGGTTCGGGGCATCAAGAACATGATTGACAGGGACGTCTACTGTGATGATGTCTTAAACCAGATTGCAGCGGCCCAGTCCGCTCTCGAAGCGGTCAGTAAGATGCTGCTGAAAAATCATATCCAGGGATGTGTCGTACAGAAAATCAAAAACGGCGACGAAGAAATCATCGATGAACTGCTGGTAACAATCAGTAAAATGCTATAAAAAATGATAGTTCCTGAAATGTAATCTTTGTAATAAAGGGTATCTGTGGACATGAGCCATGGATACCCTTTAAACATCACTGAAACCGCTTTCTTCCTCGACTGCATCTACATATTTTCTACATATATGATCCATATAATCAGTCTACATAGAGATACACATGAGATGTATACGTGAGGCATACCCGTGAGATGACCCGAAGACTGAGCAGAAAAGAGGATAATCATGAAACATAAAATGATGCACGCAGTGATCCGGATTGATGGCATGACATGTGTCAACTGCGAGAACCATATCGAAAATGCACTTAGCAAAACCTCGGGAATTGAGACGGTTCATGTAAGCTACACATCGGGAAAAGCAATTATCACTTACAATGAGAATGTGATTGACAGGGCTGCCATTGAACGTATCATCGAATCAAACGATTATCAGGTCATAAGATCTGACGCGAAGATTGCTGATATAGTGAAGGCTTCAGAAGTGGCGGCTTCAAAATCCCGGACTTCCAAGGCGCAAGCTTCTTCCGTGCAGGCTTCAAAAGCAGGGCCTTCGGCAGCTAAGGCTTCCAAAGCCAATATCAGGAATATTTTGGGTATTGTGATTATCCTTGCGGCTCTTTTTATGATTATCAACCGCTTTGGCGGATTTAATGTCTTCAATTCATTTCCCCAGGCGGAGCAGGGGATGGGCTATGGCCTGCTTTTCCTGATCGGACTGCTGACCTCCATTCACTGCGTCGCCATGTGCGGGGGTATCAATCTCTCACAATGCGTCACAGTGCAAGCCGCCCCGGTTCCAGGCAAAAGTAAATTTGCGAATCTCAGACCGGGTATTCTTTATAACGCCGGGCGTGTGATATCTTACACAATTATCGGAGGATTTGTCGGCGCTCTCGGATCTGTTGTCAGTTTTTCCGGTTGGGCCAAAGGAATCGTAGCGATTGCCGCCGGTGTTTTTATGGTTATCATGGGTCTCAATATGCTGAATCTTTTTCCCTGGCTTCGTAAATTCAATCCAAGGATGCCTAAAATATTTGCAAAGAAAATATACGCGGAAAAATCGCGCGGCAGCAGAGGTCCGCTCTATATTGGTCTGCTGAATGGCCTGATGCCCTGCGGCCCTCTGCAGGCGATGCAGCTCTTTGCCCTTTCAACAGGAAGCCCGGTTAAAGGCGCGCTGTCCATGTTGTTTTTTAGTCTCGGCACCGTACCCCTGATGTTCGGCCTTGGCGCTCTGAGCTCCCTTCTGAGCAAGAAATTCACACAGAAAATGCTGCAGGTAAGCGCCGTCCTCGTGGTCATCCTGGGTGTTTTTATGTTTCAAAATGGTATAAGCCTTTCCGGTATCTCTTTACCTACATCTTTATCCGCCGTATTTACCGGGGGAAGCAACTCGGAAACAGCAGCCGAAGCTCAGGTTGAAGATGGTGTGCAGCTGATAACAACAACCCTGTCGAGCAATCAATATGACCCGATTGAAGTCATTGCAGGCATTCCGGTAAAGTGGACCATCCAGGCGGCTGAAGGAACGATTACCGGCTGCAACAACAAGCTGCTCATTCCGGCTTATGATATCGAGAAATCCCTCGTTGTTGGCGACAATCTTATTGAATTTACGCCGACAGAAAGCGGTGTCGTGCCCTATAGCTGCTGGATGGGGATGATTCGAAGTCAGATCACAGTTATTGACAAAGAGTAACACCGCAGTTGTAATAACAGAAAACAAGTCGCCGGCGCCTTTCGCTTAGCCGTGACTAAGCAGCCGTCACTAAGCAGCCGCCACGATGCAGAGTCTGATAACAAGCTTTTCATCCCGGGTTTAAGGAAAAGAAGATTACTGATATAATGAATCAAGTTTTTTTCCCACCCTGCTCAATTAATTGGTAAGAGAGTAAAGGTTACAGGAATGAATAGTGAGTTTATAACTGACTTAATTGTAAATGCATCTCTTCTGCTGAGCATCAGTATTATTTATAATGCCTTTTTTCTGTCTAAGACCAGGAAAAATCTTGCGTCAGACATTATTCTCGGCTTGCTTCTCGGACTTATCGGCGTGACTCTGATAATGAACGCTGTGGTTGCGTCTACCGGCGTAATTTTCGACACAAGATCAATCCTTGTTAGTGCGGGCGGACTATTTTTTGGAGCCATTCCGACCGGAATTGCGGTTGTAATTATATGTATCTACCGAGTATTTCGAGGCGGGCCGGGGCAGCTGACCGGCGTCCTGGTTACCATACTGGCCGGATGTACCGGTCTTATATGGCGATATTTCAGATTCAAAAAAATAAGTGCCAAAAAGAAAAACACCTGGACGGAATTTTATCTGCTTGGGCTGACTGTACATGTGATCATGCTGGCCTGCATGCTTGCGCTCCCGAGAGAAAGAATACTGCAGACTCTTAAAGAGATTACCCTTCCGGTTCTTCTTTTCTATCCGATCGCGGAAGTTATCCTGTGCGTGGTCATATTCTATGTGCAGAAGAATATGCGTACTGAAATCGAACTCAAACGAAGCGAGCTTCAGTTCAGAACGATATTCGAACAGGCACCTATCGGAATAGCCATATCTGACAAACGGGACGTACTTCAATACAACGAACGGTATCTTAAAATACTTGGCCGTACCAAAGAAGAAGTCATCGAAACCGGATGGGAGAATTTCACTCATCCTGACGACCTCAAAGAGGATCTTGAGAAACTTGCTTTGCTGAAATCCGGAAAAATCAGGGATTATACAATGGTAAAAAGATATCTGAAACCTGACAGAAGCATTGTATGGGTAAATATGACGGCCCTTTTCCTTACTTTGAATAACAACCCGTTTGATACGTATTTGTGCATGGTTCAGGATATTACCCAGATGAAAGAAGCTGAAATCGGGCTGAAGGAAAGTGAAACAAATTATAAGAACCTGTATCATGAATATCAGGACAAACAGATATTCCTGCAGTCCCTGCTTAACTCAATGCCGGATTTGATTTTCTATAAAAATATTGACGGGAAATACATTGGATGCAACCAGTCTTTTGCAGAACTGGTCGGCCGGGATACCGATAGCATTATCGGACATACGGATTATGATTTCTTCGAAAGGGAACAGGCCGAATTTTTTCGTGAGATGGATAGGACGATGCTTGCGCAGTGCGACGAAAGAATGAATGAAGAGAATGTTACTTATCCTGACGGCATAAAAATCTGCCTTGAGACCCTTAAGACCCCCTACTATGATTCCAATGGAAAGGTCTCCGGACTCATCGGCGTCAGCAGAGACATAACGGAGCGCAAAAACAGGGAAGAAGAGATTCTCTATTTGAATTACCATGATGTTCTGACCGGACTGTACAACCGAGCATTTTTCGATAATGAAAAGAACCGTCTTGATGTTGCTGACAGCCTTCCTTTTTCCGTTATTATCGGTGATATTAACGGCCTTAAATTCGTAAATGATGCATTCGGGCATGAACAAGGTGATATTCTATTGATTGAGATAGCTAAAATCCTGACTTCGTGCTGCGGTAAAAATGAAATCATAGCACGGACCGGCGGAGATGAGTTCTGTATCCTTTTGCCCCGGACAGATGAAAAAAAGACAAATCACATCGTCGAATCAATAAAGCAGGCGTGTATCGATTATGCAGATCAGAAGGATAAAGAGACCTATTACACAAGTATTTCTCTGGGGTACGCAGCAAAAACGAATGTGGATGAGTCCTTGACTGATGTAATCAGACTTGCGGAAGAATATATGTACAGGCATAAGCTCCTTGAACATAAGAGCCTTCACAGCGCCATTATTTCTTCCATTAAGACAACCATGTATGAAAAAAGCAATGAGACAGAAGAGCACGCCGAAAGAATGGCCGAAATGGCAAAAAAACTCGGCAGGGCACTTAGTCTTAAAGAGGATGATCTGGTCTCCCTGGAATTAGTATCCACCCTTCACGATATAGGAAAAATCAGTATTGATCAGAGAATCCTTAACAAACCGGGTCCGCTGACTGAAGACGAATGGGTGCAGATTAAGAAGCATCCGGATGTCGGTTACCGGATTGCTCTTACCGTTCCTGAACTCAGCCGGGTAGCAGAATATATTCTATGCCACCATGAACGCTGGGACGGCAAAGGTTACCCGCAGGGCCTTGTCGGAGATGAAATACCGGTTATATCCCGTGTGCTAACCCTGGTAGATTCTTATGATGCGATGACGCAGGATCGATTCTATAAAAAAGCCATGTCAAAAGAAGATGCTATATTGGAAATTAGAAAAAATGCAGGTACGCAGTTCGACCCGGAACTATCCGAAATCTTTATTGAGTCAATTTTGTCAGAAGATGAATAGCACTTAACGGACTTATATATAATGAACAGCGGCTTCAGCATTGCAACAGGAAGGGACAACATTGAGGATTACAAAAAACAAGATTACGCGTTTCGGTATGATAATAGCCGTCACAATCATATTTGTGACAGGCGGACTTCTCTTTTCTGAAGCTGTATCGGAGCCGAATGCGCATATCACGCCTGGTTATGCTGCGATAAATATAGAACCGATTTTATTCCAAAGTCAGCTGACCGAAGAGGACTACAATACACTTTTTCTGCAGACCGGCCTTGGAAAGCCGGCGATAGATGATCTGCGGGCGGAATCAATTGACCCTATTACCGAAATCCTCAATTTTCAAAACAACTTTTTCAGAGAAATCGACTTTGTGTGTGAAAAAAATAGTCCGATCTCCAAAGAAGAATCAATCGTTGATGAAAATGGCAGTTATGTGAATGGCACAGAACTGGCGCCCCTGCACAACGGGTATATATTGATTACAAAGTCCTCGCATGTATCCGGGTGGAGAAACGGACATGCAGCTATCATTGTGGATGCAGAGGAAGGATTGGCGCTGGAGTCAGTGGTCCTTGGGACTAATTCCATCGTACAGGAGACGGAGCGTTGGAGAAACTATCCGAATTTTATGATTTTTCGCATCAAGGGTGCGTCTGAAGAAGTAATGGATGTGATTTCTCAGGCTGCACTCGAGAATTTAAATAACGTGCCGTATGATCTTACGGTTGGTATTCTTAGTCCAAAATTCGAAAAGGCCGGGGAGATAACAGGGACAAACTGTTCTCATCTGGTATGGGAAGCCTTTATGATGTTTGGCTTTGATCTGGATTCTGACTCAGGAACGATAGTAACTCCGAAAGACATTGCCAATAGCCCCCTATTAGAGGTTGTGCAGGTGTATGGAGTAAATCCCGCGGAAGTCTGGCCCTAAGGAAGAGACCCTGCAAATCAAAAAACGCCACCCTTTCATTACCGTATTTGCCTTCATCAGCAAAAAAAATTGCGATTTGGTAATATTGTGAACCTGTTTATCATATGATGATTGACATCGTTTTGTATAGACGTATAATCAAGGTTCAGAGGTCTGAAAGCGCTGAAAAATACGTAACACGGGGGGCGTTGTATGTTCTTTTTTGAGGCACAGCCAGTAAGCAACTGGCTCATGTGGTTGGTCGTTTTTGTCGGGTTGATCGTACTGAACGAAGTAGGACGCAGATTTAAATCAGGCGGAATTATACTTTTCATGGTGCTGCCGGTCATCCTGACTATTTTTGTCTGGCCGAAAACGACGGCCGGGACAAGTGTCAGTGACTGGTTTCATTTTGCCAAAGTATATTCATCACTGGCAGGGTGTATTGGTTTCTTTCTTTTGAGGCATGTGAAAGGTGCCAGCAGTAAAAAATGGGTCCTGACTTTTCCCGCGCTCATTCTGGCTATCAATATAGCTGAAGCCGTGGTACGTGACTTTCAGATCGGAGGTCTCCATCTGAATAATGTTTACGAAGGTATGATGACGGTAAGCGGTCTCTGGAATTACATGAACGGGATTGCCGGCATACTGAATATCATAACAATTACGGGCTGGCTTGGAATTTGTGTAGCCAAATCAAAAAGCAAAGATATGCTGTGGCCGGATATGTGCTGGTTCTGGATTATCGCTTATGATTTGTGGAATTTTGCCTACACATATAATTGTATATCGGACCATTCCTGGTATGCCGGTGTGGCGCTTCTGCTGGTACCGACACTTGCTGCTTTCTTTATTCAGAAAGGCGCATGGCTCCAGCATCGTGCACAGACGCTTGCCATATGGTGTATGTTTGCACAGACTTTCCCCGCCTTTATCGACGAATCCCAGTTTGCAGTGAAGTCAACGCAAAATACCACGGCTCTTTTCTCTGCAAGCCTGGTTGCCCTTCTGGCCAATATAGCTGTCTTAGTGTATATGATTTACAAAGTAGTTAAGACCAGACGCAATCCTTACACTAGCGAGCTCTATACGGATCTTGCCTGCAGCAGGGAAGTAAAAGCCCTGGCAGAATAAGTTTCGGACCGGTTCATAAATGCGTATAAAAAACTGCTTAGGACTGATGCGGAAGTGAGTATTTGATTGCTCCCGCATCAGTTTTTTTATTGTTTCCGGGTAGATTTTCTTTTATATCTTGTCAAACAGGAATAAAAGAAGCATGCTTCAAGTAGCATGGTATCCGTTTTATCTATGATAAAGGTGGTGTTTGTACATGAAGGATGGCCTGGAGATGATAAATGATGTTCCCTGTCTGTTTGTAATTTTCGGAGGGACCGGGGACTTAACCAAAAAGAAACTGATTCCGTCTCTGTACCGGCTCTATAAAAGCGGTGAGCTTTCGTATGATTTTGCCATTGTATCGACAGGCCGCAGCACGATAAGTCAGTCTGCATATCAGAATAGAATGAAAGAAGACATGCTGGCCTCTGCAGTCGAAGATCTGGATGAAGCTGTCTGGAATTCCTTTTGCAGCAGATTTTATTACATAACTGTTGACCTCTCGGCAGACGGGGAAGACTATACGCGTCTGAATGACTTTCTGGACGAATTGGATAATATCCTTCACACAAATGGAAACAGAATTTTCTATCTTGCCGTCGCCCCTGAATTCTTCGGACATATCACGACGACCCTTCACAGACACGGTATGCTTGAAAATTCGGTATCCTGGCAGAGAATTATGGTTGAGAAGCCATTTGGTACAAGCCTTGATATGGCGAAAACATTGAACAGCGAGATGTTGCATGCATTGCCGGAAGAGAATATATTCAGGATCGACCATTACCTTGGTAAAGAAATGGTCCAGAATATCATTGCTATCCGGTTCAGCAATCTGATCTTTGAGTCGCTGTGGAATCATCAGTATATTGATAATATTCAAATTATTTCCACAGAATCAATCGGGATTGAGAACAGGGCGAATTATTATGAGAAGGCAGGGATCCTTAAAGATATGCTTCAGAACCATATTCTTCAGATGCTCTCGCTGATTTGCATGGAGGCGCCTATCGACCTGCGTCCTGAATCCATACGGGACGAAAAAGTGAAGGTGCTCAAGTCCTTGCGCCTGTGTACAGACGACCCCTGCAATTCATGCTTTGTTACCGGGCAATATGGAAAAGGCTCGATCGGCGGACATGAAGTTATCGGTTACACGGAGGAAGAGCATGTGTCTCCGGAATCGACAACACCGACATTTGTAGCCCTTAAGGCTCATGTAGACAACTTCCGCTGGGGCGGCGTTCCCATCTATATACGCGCAGGCAAAAGACTTGATAAACGTGTGTCTGAAATTGTCATACAATTCAAAAAGCTGCCGGGCACGGGGCTTTTCAAGGAATTCGCCAACACGGCGCCTAATGTTCTGGTTATCAGGATACAACCTTCTGAAGGCGTGTATTTTCATTTCAATGCCAAAAAACCCGGAATTCGTTTTGATATTGAAGAAGTTGCCATGGATTACTGCCAGACCTGTAAATTCCTGAACAATTCACTTGATACGTATGAGCGGCTGATCCTTGAGGCAATCCGCAATAATTCGGCTTCGTTTACCAGATGGGATGAACTGGAATATTCATGGAAATATGTTGACAGCATTGAAAAAGTCCTGGCTGGCAGGGAATTCGAAAATCACAGCTATATGTCCGGCTCCCGTGGGCCTGATGCCGCTGAGGCTTTGATAGAATCTGACGGCAGAAAATGGTGGAGGTAATTTCTTGAAAATATATGATGTATCTATGATGATTCACGAACAGATGATGGTGTATAAGAATATTGACGAAAAGAGACCGAAAATTACAATGGTTAAAAAATGGGAGACCGACGGCATCAACGAATCCGTCATCTCCATGAACGTCCACACCGGAACACACATTGATGCGCCCTATCATATGGATCAAAACGGCAGCACCATTGATCAGGTGGATCCGGCAAGACTTATGCGCAGCTGCAGGGTTCTGGAAATGACGGAAATAACCGGCAGTATTACCGCTTTGGATCTTTTTGGAAAAGAAATCAAAAAAGGTGATTTTATCCTTTTTAAGACAGCTAATTCCTTCAAAGAAGAATTCTCTGATGATTTCATATATCTTGATCAGAGCGGGGCGGCGTATCTGACCGAAAAGGGTGTTTCCGGAGTTGGCATAGATGCCCTGGGCATTGAAAGAGGACAGCCCGGACATCAGACACATCATCTGCTGATGGATAAGGGCATAATTATTATTGAGGGTCTGTGTCTGGGGGATGTTCCGGAAGGCGAATACTTTATGATCGCTCTGCCGCTCAAAATTAAAGCTGCGGACGGAGCTCCGGCCAGGGTGGTGCTTTTAGAAGGTAAAGAAGACGGGCGTATGTTGCTCTGATTGTTGTTTGCCGGATTGACAACAAATCCCTCTGGTGAGGAAGAACTCAGGTGGGGAAAGTACACCGCAGAACAGAAATATTTAATATTAGATCGTTTATATTAACCGTGTAGCAGTATAATTAAATTGTCTACAAATTTACAAAACGGATGACACAGGCCACTACGGTTATCGAGATAAGGGAGTGATTCTATTGGCATTTTTATTATCCTCCATGAGCGTTTTTAGTTTTTTCGAAGGGATTGGAACTCTTCAGGCGACTCTGTTTATTATTGGCCTGCTTTTGCTGATTGCCGAGATGTTTATGCCGGGCTTTGGCATTGCAGGCGGAACAGGACTTCTGCTTCTTGTCGTGGCAATCATCCTGACAGCCAGGACACCTTTCGAAGCATTTATTATGGTGTGTATCCTGATTGTACTGGTTGCTTCTGTGCTTGCAATTGTCATACGCTCAGCCAAAAAGGGGAAGCTGTCTAAAAAGTTGATTCTCTGGTCTGCCGCCAAGCATGAGGCAGGCTACAGTGCTTCATCTGACACATCAGTGCTTCTTGGTAAGGAAGGTGTGGCCAGTACGGTACTTCGTCCGGCAGGAACCGGCGAGTTTGAAGGAAAGCGGTTTGATGTTGTCACCGACGGCACGTTTATAGAAAGTGGTACAAAAATCAAAATTGTCCGGACAGAAGGCCGGCGTATTGTGGTTGAACCTATTGAATAGAGAACGTGAATAGCAGGATTAAGTAACGAAAAATAACAGGGTCAATTTGGAAGGAGAATTATTATGCCAGGAGATTTCGTATTTTATAGTCTGGTTGCTGCAGCTGTAGTTATTGTGTTATCTGTTTTTTTCAGTTTTGTTCCAGTAGGTCTATGGATATCGGCGGCCGCTGCCGGCGTAAAGGTAGGTATTTTAAATCTGGTGGGCATGCGTCTTCGCCGTGTTGTGCCGTCCCGTGTTGTCAATCCGCTTATTAAGGCAATCAAAGCTGGGCTTGATCTGAACATCAACCAGCTGGAAGCTCATTTCCTTGCCGGCGGTAATGTGGATAATGTCGTAAATGCTCTTATTGCAGCCCAGCGCGCAGAAATTCCGCTGGTTTTCGAGAGGGCGGCCGCTATTGATCTGGCTGGCCGTAATGTTCTTGAAGCTGTTCAGATGAGTGTTAACCCCAAAGTCATCGAGACACCTCTGGTCGCGGCTATTGCCAAGGATGGTATCGAGCTCAAGGCAAAAGCCAGAGTAACTGTTCGTGCCAATATTGACCGTCTTGTCGGCGGTGCCGGTGAGCAGACTATTATTGCCCGTGTAGGAGAGGGTATCGTCACTACGATTGGTTCATCACTTACACATAAAGATGTTCTTGAGAATCCGGACCGTATATCAAAGACTGTTCTAAGTAAAGGCCTCGATGCCGGTACTGCCTTCGAGATTCTTTCCATTGATATCGCAGATGTCGATGTCGGCCGCAATATCGGCGCACAGCTGCAGACCGATCAGGCAGAAGCTGACAAGCGGATTGCCCAGGCCAAGGCAGAAGAACGCCGTGCGATGGCTGTTGCACGTGAGCAGGAAATGAAGGCCGCAGTTGTTGAGATGCGGGCTAAAGTTGTTGAGGCTGAAGCGGAAGTGCCGAAGGCGCTGGCTGAGGCTTTGCGTGAAGGCAAGCTAGGCGTAATGGATTATTACAACATGCAGAATGTTATTTCCGATACACAGATGAGAGGATCAATCGCGGCAGCAGGCAAATCTGATACAACACCTGTTGAACACACATAATGCTGCTTCTATCAGAAATGCTGAGGTGGTGAATATATTATGGGAACATTAACGGAACAAATAAGGCAGATGATTGATGTGCTTGAGCTGGTTGATCCTGAAGCAGCCCGGGAATTCAGAACAGGATCCCCGAATCAGGTGATCAGTCCTACGCTGCAGCCGTCCGCAACTATGGTTGCTCCACAGGTCCTTACTATGAGCCCGTCAATACAGCAAAGAGATATGGAAGAAACGCTGAGACTGGGAACGGATACAGCACGACGAAGATCAGCTGTTCCCAACCCTAAAACAGCAGTCCGCACGTCTCTCTTAGAGCTGCGTGAACCTGTGATCAATCCGCTCCAGATAAATCCGAAGACGGACAACCTGATCAAGGGCGTTATATTCTCGGAAATTCTTGGGATGCCGGTATCCCGGAGACGCAGGCAAGGCAGAAAGCAGTCGTTTTAGAGAAATTTAACTATTCAATTTAATCAATGAAAGATATCCTGTGCCTGGCGCAATATGCCCGGTACGGGATATCTTTTTGCGCTATTTGATGCAGCCGCCCGTAATTAGCAATATACTAGTAACAAAGATTTCTTGGCGTATCGGGAGGCAGGCGAAAGTCAGGTCTGACGCATCTGAGAAGGCCGCGCCCGCGTCAAGAAAAAATATAGAGGAGTGATTACATATGAAAAAGTCAATAATTGCAGTCCCTATGGGGGACCCCGCTGGAGTCGGACCGGAGATTGTCATAAAAGCTGCCGCAGATCCGGGGGTGCAGGACACGACTGTTTGTCTTGTCATCGGCGACCGGTTTGTTCTGGAAGAAGCGATGCAATTCTGCCGCATTACATTGGAAATCAACGAAATTGAAAATCCGGAAGATTGCCTTGATAAAAAGGGCGTCCTGAATCTGATCAATCTGAAAAATATAGAAAGGACGATGTTTGAAATCGGCAAAGTCTCCGGCGCCTGCGGGCAGGCCGCCTTTGCGTACATTGAAAAAGCGATTGAGCTGGCCATGGAGAATCGGGTGGATGCTGTCGCGACTACGCCGATTAACAAGGAATCACTCAAAGCGGGACATGTCAATTTTATAGGCCACACGGAAATTTTTGCGGAACTGACGCATACAGCAGATCCTCTTACCATGTTTGAAGTGCATGGCATGAGAGTGTTTTTCCTGAGCCGGCATGTGTCATTGCGCAAAGCCTGCGATATGGTTACCAAAGACCGGATTGTTGACTATGTGGAGCGCTGCTCGGCAGCTCTCAGGCAGCTTGGCGTAACAGAAGGAACCATGGCCATTGCCGGGCTTAATCCTCACAGCGGGGAACACGGGCTTTTTGGGGATGAAGAAGTGACCGAAATTGAACCGGCCGTCCGACAGCTTCAGTCGATGGGTTATGACGTCGTCGGACCGCTCGGGGCGGATTCTGTATTCCACCTTGCGCTTCAGGGGCGCTTTAATTCTGTATTATCCCTTTATCACGATCAGGGGCATATTGCCACAAAGACGCTGGACTTTGAAAGGACGATTGCGATTACCAATGGGATGCCCATACTCCGTACTTCCGTCGATCACGGAACCGCCTTTGATATTGCAGGCAAAGGTATTGCAAGTCCCGTCAGTATGATAGAGGCGATTCTTCTGGCTAATAAATATGCACCATATTTTGTTAAAAAATAGAATCGGCCGCTTTTTTAAGCGAGCAAGGCTGCCAGTACAGCGAAAAGGATGGGTACACTTCATTGACATAAAATGTTAGACGAGTTAAACTTTATTTTGTATGGAGCTGCCAATAACGGCTCCATACAAATTCGAAAAATGTTAGAATAGACTAACAATAAATGGAGATTATGAAAAATCATCCGGGAGGTTTCACGTACATGGAAAATATAGCGACCATATTAGTAAGTCTTGTCCTGGCAGTACTCTTCTTTCTGGCGATCCGTCATCTTGTTAAAAAGGGAACCTGTTCCGGCTGTTCAGATAATTGCAGCAGCTGTTCCTCCTGCCCGTCTGCTTCGAAAAAAACGAGCCCGAAAAAATTGTGAAGCAGCCGAAAAAATTGTGAAGCAGAAGAGGAAATCGCGAAAAAATAACAAAATAACGCATTGACATTTTTCGATATGAAAGATAAAATTAACATATCGAAGTTGTTCGATGTGAGGAGAGCGTTATGGCTAAGATACATGATGAAGATGCAAAAATATTCAAAGCATTTTGCGATGAAAACCGTCTGATGATTATCGCGATTCTGCGAAGCGGCGAAAAATGCGCCTGTGTTCTTCTCGAGGAATTGGAAATAGCACAGTCAACGCTTTCCCATCATATGAAGATTCTCTGTGACAGCGGGATTGTCGCAAGCCGAAAGGAAGGGAAGTGGACCTACTATTTCCTTTCCGTAGAAGGCTGCAATAAGATAAAGCAGCGTCTGGCTGAGCTGACTGCTATGACGGATCACTGTGAATTCGAAGGGGATTGTAGTTGTAAGTCAGTCTGTGAGTAACCGAAAAGATTGAAGGACAAGCGGTAAGTAAAGAAATAAGGAGAAACACATGGAAAAGAAGCAGGCAACGGGACTGGGTTTTTTTGAAAAGTACTTAAGTATTTGGGTCATTCTTTGTATGGTAATCGGAGTTCTCATCGGCAGATTCCTACCGGAAGTTCCTGATTTTCTGGGACAGTTTGAGTATGCAGAGGTATCCATCCCGATTGCTATACTCATTTGGCTGATGATTTATCCGATGATGATGAAGGTGGATTTTGCCAGCATCAAATATGTCGGCAGGAACCCGAAAGGCCTGATTGTTACCTGGGTCACAAACTGGCTGATTAAGCCCTTTACTATGTTTGCGATCGCAAGCTTCTTCTTTTATGTTGTATTTAAGAATGTCATGTCGCCTGAGATTGCCAAACAGTATCTGGCCGGTGCCGTACTTCTCGGTGCTGCACCCTGTACGGCCATGGTCTTTGTATGGAGCACACTTACAAAGGGGAATCCCGCCTATACTGTTGTGCAGGTTGCTACCAACGATCTGATCATTCTTGTAGCTTTTGTACCTATCGTAGCACTGCTTTTGGGCGTCTCCGACATTCATGTTCCGTGGGACACACTCTTTCTTTCCGTCGTACTTTTTGTTGCCATTCCACTGTGCGCCGGCGTTCTGACCCGAATACTGATGATTAAGAAAAAGGGCGAACATTATTTCACCAAAGAATTCCTGCCCAAATGGAACGGCGTAACAACCATTGGACTGCTTCTTACACTGATTATCATATTCAGCTTCCAGGGTGAGATTATCCTGGAACAGCCTCTTGATATCCTGATGATTGCCGTGCCTCTTGTTATCCAGACATTTCTGATCTTTTTTATCGCCTATATTTGGTCAAGGTTCTGGAAACTTCCGCATGACATTGCAGCTCCGGCCGGAATGATCGGTGCCTCTAATTTTTTTGAACTTTCTGTAGCGGTTGCCATCTCCCTTTTTGGACCTAAATCACCGGCTGCGCTTGCAACGATTGTCGGCGTACTCACGGAAGTACCTGTTATGCTGATCCTTGTCAAAATAGCGAATAAGACAACACACTGGTTTCCTGTAAAAAGCGAGACCCAAATAGATGAATTGACAGCAGAGACAAGGAAAGAGAGGGAATAAATGAAAAAAGCAGCTTTTATATGTGTACATAACTCATGCCGGTCTCAAATTGCAGAGGCTTTAGGAAAACATCTGGCCGCGGATGTGTTTGAAAGTTTCTCTGCCGGAACAGAGACAAAACCGCAGATTAATCAGGATGCAGTCCGTCTGATGAAGCAGCTGTATCACATCGATATGGAAAAGACTCAGTATTCAAAATTAATTGCAGAACTTCCTCCGATTAATATCGTCGTAACAATGGGCTGTAATGTGGCCTGTCCGTATCTTCCCAGTGAGAAGCGTATGGATTGGGGACTTGAAGATCCGACAGGAAAGGACGACGAAGCATTTATTGCAGTAATCAGAACAATTGAAAATCGAATTTTGGAATTACGGCAGGAAATTCTTTCCGGGACATGACAAATCATTTTCCTGAGATGATATACTAAAAGACCTATACTTATTGTATAGGCTATCAGAAGAACAACAGAACAACAGAACAGCAGAAACGTTCTGATATCAAAAATGAAATACACGGAGGTCAACTATGGAAATTACAGATGGCGCAAAAGAAATTATTATGAAGATTTTAACGGAACATAATGCAGACTGCCTGGAAGTATCAGCTGTAGCGGGCGGATGCGGCGGCGGGACATCCCTGCGGTTTGGTCTTGCTACTTTGAAGGAAGAAGACAAGCCGATTACTGCAAACGGAGTATCTATGATTATGGAAGATGCAATGCGGGATAGAGTAGAGAAGCTGGTTATATCGTCGGTCGACGGTGCGCTCAACATAATTGATGCGGAAGCATCATCCTGCTCATCCTGTTCTTCCTGTTCGTAAAATTACACAAAAGTATATTTTATAAGTCTTTAAGGAGCCGGATGATGCATTCATTCCGGCTCCTTTTTGCGCCCGAAAAGATGCCGGATAACAGAAAATAATACAAAGAAATATCAAATAAATTGCTATATTGCTCGTTTGTGGGCTTTTCAAGGAAAAACAGCAATAAATATCCAAAAACATTCCAAATATTTTGTTAAAAATGATAAATTGTTGGGATACTTTTTCAGGGCGTTTTTGTATGATTAGCCCAAGTCCAAAAGCGCTGATACAAAAAAGTGCACATTTTGTTATTGGCGAATGAAATTTGAGAAATATATCGGGTAAGTCGTACGTAAACGTTCTTAAGAAGGAAGGTAGCAAAATGGATTTGAATGAACTGTCACTTGCTGTTGAGCAGGGAAAAGGTAAAAAAGTTAAGGAACTTGTAAATCAGGCTGTTGCAGAAGGCATGTCTGTTAAGACTATTTTGGATGAAGGACTTATCCGCGCCATGGGTATTGTCGGCGAGAAATTCCGCTTGAACCAGGTGTATGTTCCTGAAATGCTGGTTGCCGCCCGGGCTATGTCAATGGGTCTTTCCATTCTCGAACCGCTCCTGACATCTTCCGGCGTTCAGCCACTTGGCGTTGTTGTCATCGGTACGGTAAAAGGAGATCTGCATGATATCGGCAAAAATCTTGTTGCCATGATGATGAAGGGAATGGGTGCTACCGTATATGATCTGGGAATCGATGTCCCCGACCGTACTTTTGTCGAAAGAGCGGAAGAAGTGAATGCAGATATTGTCTGCATCTCGGCACTCCTTACAACAACTATGCCGGCTATCGGAGACGTCATTAAGGAATTTGAAAAAACACAGAACAGGAAAAAATTCTACATTATGGTCGGCGGCGCTCCTGTAAGCCAGTCCTTTGCGGACGAAGTCGGCGCAGATGCCTATACATCCAACGCCAGTGATGCGGCCGATGTGGCAAAGGCATATCTGAATGCCATAGTAAGATAAGAGGAGGAAGAATAAGTGAAAAAAGTATTTAAATCACTCGCCTATGAGTCCGTTGATGATTTTATATATGGCTCCTGCCCGAATCCGGTAACGTGTAAGAACGGCCTTGTAATCGGAGGAGGAGAGATCTACCCGGAAGTCAATTTCACACTTCCTCCTATGAATGCAACAAAAGAGACACTTCCTGAGGCAATCAACATTTACAGGGATATGATCGAGGGCGTTCTCAAAAAAGCCCGCGAACTTCATGCGCCGGGCCTTGTTATCGAGCTCGAGACGCTTCCGCAATATACAGAGAACCCGCAGTGGGGAATTGATCTTCACAAGGTAGTCAGGGACTGTATGTTCGAATCGGAAGCCAAATACGGTCTGAAGAGCGTCATGCGTATGACACCCAATGACATCCGTGAGATGAGCAGACCTCCCGTTATGAGAAGCGGCAAGTACTGGGAAGAAATGGTCAGAATCTTTGAAGGCACAGCACAGGACGGTGCGGATATCCTGTCCATAGAGTCAACCGGCGGCAAAGAAATCAATGACGAGGCCATCATGAATGCTGACCTGCGGACGTCGATATTTGCCCTTGGATGCCTGGCCTCCCGCGACATGGAATGGCTGTGGAAGCAGCTTTCCGGAATCGCAGACAAATACGGCGCTATCTCCGGCGGAGACTCAGCATGCGGGTTTGCCAATACAGCGATGGTTCTTGCTGAACAGGGTTACATTCCCAAAATTTATGCTGCCGTAATGAGAGTCATTACAGCCCCCAGGACGCTCGTTGCGATCGAAAATGGAGCCATTGGACCCGGTAAAGACTGTGCTTATGAGAATGTATTCCTTAAGGCAATTACAGGAACTCCGACCTCGCTTGAAGGAAAGACAGCAGCCTGCGCACACTTCAGCCCGATTGGAAATATTGCAGCAGCCGTAGCTGATCTGTGGAGCAACGAATCCGTGCAGCAGGTTAAGCTTCTTTCCGGTTTTGCGCCGACAGTATCAACAGAACAGCTGATCTACGACTGCAGGCTTATGAATATTGCCGCCAAAAAGGGGCATGCGCTTTTATTCCGTGATCTTCTCGTTGAGTCTGACTGCTATTTTGATCCACAGGCCTATGTTCTGCGGCCTGATGTTGTCTTTGAAATCAGTAAGGCGATTGTATCGGAGGAGACGCCTTTCCTCCGCACATTAAAGGCGGCCAGAGTAACTCTAGCCATCTTACGAAGAGCCGTTGACAGCGGGGAACTTGTCCTCGATGCGAGGGAGGCTAAGTGGATAGATATTCTTGACAGCCAGATTGAAGATATTCCGGAAGATGAAGAAGCCTTCATTGCTGAGATGAAAGAAGAAGCTGACGAGACAAAATACAGTCCTTCCGAGTATGGAATCTAAAAGAATCTAAAACCACGGAATCTGCCTGTAATCTCTTTACAGGGAACCATACATGAACGTATACCCCAAAGGTCGGAAGCAAAAAAGGGAGGCAGTATGACATACGCGAATAAGACTCGCCTGAGTATTGTTTCCGGCTTTCTGGGCGCCGGTAAAACAACATTCATCAAAAAGTTGATAAAGGACATATATAAAGCGGAAAGAGTTATTGTTCTTGAAAATGAGTTCGGTAAAATTGATTTGGACAGCGGGACCTTAGCCAGGGAAAATATCAGGGTCGAAAGTATAAAAGACGGATGTATATGCTGCTCGAGTAAGGCGCTCCTTTCGGTAAGCGTGAAGGATTTGATAGAAAAATATCATCCTGATTCCATTATTATAGAACCGACCGGACTTGCGCAGCTGACAGACGTTTTGGAGGGACTCCGGGAACCCTATATCCGGGAACACTGCGATTTGCGGCATATCGTTACTATTGTGGACGCCAGGAACTTTTATACAAGGATGAACATCTCAAAAGTGTTTTTCGAGAATCAGATCCTGGCAAGCCGCCTCATAATACTCAGTAAGACCGGAGGCCTTGATAAAAAAAGAGTCGCTGAAGTCACAGAATCCATCCAATCCATTCATCCCGGCTGCCGTATCCTCTGTGATGACTGGGAACAAATGCCGCTTTCTCAATGGGAAGCGGCTCTTGCTTTATCAGGGCAAACTGTACCGGCCGCAGCAGACGGGGCGTCCCGAATGTATGCGTCCGGCGCGGCAACATCAGATTTATCGTATGAGGCCGGCATATTTCAGAACTTTACCTGGGAGAATGACAGCTTTATGGAGCTGGCGGATATAGAGAATTTTTTCGGTGAATTCGAGGGAAACCATTTCGGGGAAATATACAGGGCAAAAGGAATTTTCCAGACAACAGGAAAGGGCTGGTATACTTGTGAATTTGTTCCCGGGGAGGTGCGGATTGAGCCGCTTCAAAATGAATCGCCTGCGGTGATAACGGGAGAGGAACCTTTGCCCTCACAGCTGCGGCTGCGAATCTGTATCATCGGCCTTCGGCTATTCTCCGGGAAACTGCGGAATTCACTCCTTGCAGTTACGAAAAAGGAATAGCTTTTCACAAAAGACTTGATAGTTTTCGCATAAATACGCAAAATAGTAACAGCAAAATGAATCTTATAGAAGGAATCTAAAATGAGGCATAAATATCAGCCGGGAATTGAGGGGACTATGGAAGACATACTTATATATAATTTGTCTGACGCCGGAATTGATCTGGAAAATGTACTGCAGCTTTTGGACTGCAGGCAAGGCAGTGCTGTTTATGGGCAGGTACTGGAAGAATTTGAAGAAGTGAAGACAATTTTTTATACGCTGGTGAAGCCTGAGACCAGGCTGCTGTTTGATGAAATCCCGGATGCCCTTGCGGATACAGATCTGCCGGCAGGGACAAAAGTGATCTATCTGATCCATACCATCGGCGCGGATGTGAGCGCCTATTGTACACAGGCTTTTACGGAAGGCGATTATCTTAAGGGCATGCTGATGGATGCCATATCATCTTCTTTTCTCTTTGGAATGGATCACCTTATGCCGGACATTATAAAGACACAGTGCGCCAAAAGAATGCAGGGCGTCCTCTGCCGTCTCGAGGCGCCGCGTGATATTTCCATGCTTGCGCAGAAAGTGGCCTGTGAGAAGCTCTTCGGTGCGGGCTCTTCCGTGGTGAGTACGTCTTCGGCCTTTATGCTCGACCCGCCGAAATCCAACTGCGTGATTTATAGACTGACTGATGATCCGCGAATTTTACATACACAGCAGGACTGCAGCAAGTGCACGGAAGAGACATGCCCAATGCGCAGGCAGGCTGTTGTCGATGTAAAAATTATCCAGAAAACCGGGACACACATCATTCCCTGCGACACGGATGAGAATCTTCTCGAAGCGCTCAGGAGACAAAAGCTCTATGCAAGCGCCGCCTGCGGAGGTACCGGCAAATGCGGCAAATGCAAAATTCAATTCCTCGAGGGCGCCACGGAACCTACACATGCTGACCGGACTCACTTTACACAAAAGGAACTTGACCGCGGTATAAGGCTTGCGTGTCAGGCCTATCCGCTCAATAATTGTACGATACGCATGGATTTGCCGGATGAATCCGACTTCGAAATTCTCGCGGAGACCTCTTTTTCTAATCTCGATGCGACGGATTCGGAGGATGAAGAATATGCGGTTGCCATGGATATCGGAACAACAACCATTGCTGCGGCACTTGTCGGTCTTACTACAAAACGGGCAAAATCATATTACACAACTTTGAACCGTCAAAGAATGTTCGGGGCAGATGTCATCTCGCGTATGCAGGCGTCGTCTGACGGGAAAAAAGACCAGCTTCAGAAGTTAGTGAGTGAAGATATTCTTCTGTGCGTTCAAAAGCTCGTCGAAGAGAACAAGGTCGAACCAGGCAGAATCAGGAAAATGGTGCTTGCCGGAAATACAACGATGGGGCACTTGCTCAGAGGGTATCCCTGCCAGACACTCGGAGTATTCCCGTTCACTCCGTTTTTGATCGAAAAAGAGGAAATTCCATTTGATCAAATGCTCGACAGTAAGTATCTCAACTGTCCTGTAGTCCTCTATCCCGGCATTTCGACTTTTGTCGGCGGTGATATCGTGTCAGGACTTTTGTCCTGCGGATATGAAAGTGAGAGTGAGATAAATCTCTTTATCGACCTTGGCACCAACGGCGAAATGGGCATCGGAAATAAAGACCGGATTCTTGTCACATCAACAGCGGCAGGCCCGGCCTTTGAGGGCGGGAATATCAGCTGGGGTACAGGCAGCGTGCAGGGGGCCATCTCCAGCATTCTGATTGACGGCCAGGACATTAAGATCGAGACGATCGGCAGCCGGTCGCCGGTTGGTATATGCGGCACAGGAATCATTGAAGTGGTTTCGGAGCTTTTGAAAAATGATATTATTGACGATACAGGACTTCTTGAAGATCCGTATTTTGAAAACGGCTTTGAGGTAGCAAAGACGCCGTCCGGAGAACCCATATTGGTTACACAGCGTGATATCAGAGAAATCCAGCTTGCAAAATCGGCAGTTCGTTCAGGAATCGAAGTGCTTCTCAAGCGTTACGGTGCAGAATATGCCGATGTTGACACGGTATTTCTTGCCGGAGGATTTGGCGTCAAAATCGATCAGGAAAAAGCGATCCGCATCGGAATGCTTCCGGAGGAGCTGCGCGGCAAAATCCGGGCCGTAGGCAACAGTTCCCTAAGCGGCGCCATCGAGTACTGCGTAGGCGGGGATGCGTCCGGGAGAATCGAAAAAATAATAGAAAAGTCATCGGAGATCAGTCTTTCGAGTGATAAAGATTTTAATGACCTGTATGTCGACCATATGTTTTTTAGCGCAGTGACGCCGGATGGAGAGGAATAATATGGATTTTGCTGAACTGAACAGGCGGATTGCACCGCCTGACCCCTGTGCCGTTCTGGCGTCACAGGAACATTGGGCCGGTATTGCCATACCGATCGGGAGCCTTGGTCTTCTGCAGCAGACGATTGTAAGGATTGCCGGCATTACGGGCTCATCTTGTGTCCGGATTGACAGGCGCGCTGTTGTCGTCATGTGTGCGGATAACGGCGTAGTTGCAGAAGGCGTTACGCAGTGCGGCGCCGAAGTCACAGCCCTGGTTGCCCGTAATATTGCCCGGGGAAATTCCTCCGTATGCAAAATGGCGGACGCCGCGCATGCTGCGGTTATCCCGGTTGATATGGGTATGCTTCAGCCAGTTGATGAAAAAGGGCTCATCAGCAGAAGAATCGCTCCCGGTACAGGAAATATTGCTTTGGGACCTGCCATGACCAGACAGCAGGCAATAGATGCGATTCAGGCTGGTATTGACCTTGTACGGGATCTGAAAGAACAGGGATATACCATGCTGGCAACCGGCGAGATGGGAATCGGCAACACAACGACGTCCAGTGCTGTCGCCTCGGTCCTTTTAGGGCGCCCGGCCATAGATGTAACCGGTCGCGGAGCCGGTCTTTCCAACGAAGGACTGAAACGCAAAATTGCGGTGATCGAAAAGGCTGTCAAATGCAATAAGCCGGACCCATCAGACGCCCTGGATATTCTCCAAAAGCTTGGCGGATTTGATATTGCCGGTATGGCCGGCATCTTCATCGGGGGAGGGCTCTATCGAATACCTGTTCTCATTGATGGATTCATAAGCGCAGTGAGCGCGCTGATTGCACAAAAACTGTGTCCTAACTGTTCATATTCAATGATAGCAAGTCACGTATCTGCTGAGCCTGCCGGGCAAATGGCCCTATCTGCGCTTGGACTCAAACCGATGATTACCGCGGAGATGCGTCTCGGCGAAGGTACAGGAGCCGTCTGCGCATGGCCTCTTTTGGATATGGCCATGGCTGTATATAATAATATGTCTACTTTTACAGATATTGGAATAGAAGCATACACGCCGCTGGATGGGTTTGAAGAATGAAAGTAGTGCTGATCAGACATGGACAGACAGCCGGGAATCTGGCGGGCCGCTATATTGGGCGGACCGATGAACCGCTTAGCACCTGGGGTGCCTCACATGTACATACATTGGGAGAATTCCCGGATGTAACATGTGTTTTTGTAAGTCCGATGCTCCGGGCCCGGCAGACATCAGCCCTTCTCTTTCCTCATGCAGAACAAATCGTATGTGACGATCTGAGGGAGATGGACTTTGGAGACTTCGAAGGCAAAAGCGCCGCCGATATGGAGAATGATGTTTTGTATCGCAGCTGGGTTGAAAGCGGCTGTGTGGATTCATGCCCGAATGGAGAAAGCATGGCCATATTTGAATCACGGATCTGTTTGGGCTTTGACCGGATCGTCCGCGGGATCAGGCATAAAGATGGCGCAGCGGATTTAGCTGGTGAAGCAGTTATAAATGGCGCAGCGGATGAGAATCCGCTGATCATTGTGGCTCATGGCGGTACCCTCATGGCGCTGATGTATGCATATGCACGTCCGGCGCGTGATTATTTTGACTGGCACGTAAAAAACGGACAGGGCTGGCAGGCTTTTCTCGATCAGGAGAAATGGGATGCCAAACCTGCTCTGACTTCCTATAAAAGAATTGAGGTACTCGACCTGTGATGCATCTTTACGCTCTTCTGATTGGGTTCGCTCTTGACTTAATTTTGGGAGATCCGCAAAAGTGGCCCCATATCGTTGTCGGCATCGGCAAAGTGACTGCCATGTCAGAGCGGGTCTTACGAAAAATATTTCCCGCAACATCAAAAGGCGAATTGAGGGGAGGGCTTGTGCTGGCAGTCGTTCTGCCTTTGTTTTTTTGCGCGCTGAGCTTTGGCCTCCTTTTCCTTTGCGGATGGATTCACCCCCTTATAGGCCTTGCCGTCGAAAGCCTGCTTTGCTGGCAGTGCCTTGCCATGCGTTCGCTTCGTGATCAGAGTATGCATGTTTTTTCACAGCTTGAAAAAGGCGATCTCGAAGCAGCGCGATATGCTGTCGGACGGATTGTCGGACGCGATACGGATTCGCTTGATGCAGCCGGTGTCACCCGCGCGGCCGTCGAGACAGTAGCTGAAAACACAAGCGACGGCGTGATAGCTCCGATGCTTTTTATGGCGATAGGGGGCGCACCTTTGGGTGTGTTCTATAAGACTGTCAATACACTCGACAGCATGGTGGGGTACAAGAATCCCGCCTACCTGTATTTTGGAAGAGCTTCGGCAATACTTGACGACATAGTCAACTTCATCCCGGCGAGACTTGCGGGCGTAATGATGACTGCTGCGGCTTTTTTTACCGGAAACGACAGTAAAAACGCCTGGCGGATCTTTCTTCGGGACCGCCTTAATCACAAGAGTCCCAATTCGGCGCAGACGGAAGCCGCATGTGCCGGAGCGCTTCACGTGCAGCTTGGCGGAGATTCCTGGTATTTTGGAAAAATTGTTAAAAAGCCCACGATTGGCGATGATGACCGCGCGATTGATATAAAAGATATCAGACGCGCCAACCACCTGCTTTTTGCCGCATCATTCATCAGCCTTGTCCTTTTTGCACTGGTGAAAGGAGTGATTCTGTGGCTCTGATTCATGGCGGGGATACGGCAGGCTTCCGGATGGAATACGGCTATGAACCCCTGGATTTTTCTGCGAACTGTAATCCACTTGGCGTACCTGAAGGCGTTAAGCGCGCCATAAGTCTGGCTGCGCTTCAGCTTGATGTGTATCCGGACCCGCTCTGCAGATCACTGCGTGCAGCGCTTTCTGACCATGAAGGCGTAAGGGCGGAATATATCCTGTGCGGCAATGGTTCGGCAGATTTGATTGACAGGCTTGCATATGCCAGAAGTCCCGGGATTGCTGTCATCACTGACCCGTCTTTTTCTGAATATGAAAGGGCGCTTCGTAATACAAACTGCCGGATTATTCATCATCCTCTTAACCGGGAGGACGGATTTGCGTTAACAGAAAGTATTCTGGCGCAGCTTACGCCGGAAGTGGATATGCTTTTTTTGTGTAATCCGAATAATCCGACAGGGCTTACGATCAGGCAGCAGCTTCTCGAAGAGATTCTGGACGCCTGTGTAAAATCGAATATACTTCTTGTCCTTGATGAATGCTTCAACGGTTTTCTGGATGATCCCGAGTTATATACTTTATTGCCGCGGATAAATCACTGCCCGAATATCCTGATTCTCAAAGCCTTTACCAAGCTGTACGGCATGGCCGGCGTGAGATTGGGTTATTGTCTTTCTTCAGATACCGGGCTTCTGGAAGCGATGCAAAAAGCAGGTCAGCCCTGGGCTGTATCATCCCTTGCGCAGGCAGCGGGTGTGGCAGCGCTTGACGAAGAAGACTATGTCCGCACTTCCCGGATGATTGTGCATCGTGAAAGATTATATCTGTCCGTCGCGCTTGATTCACTTGGCCTTTTTGTGGCCAACAGCGAAGCAAACTACCTCTTTTTCTATATCGATATACCTGATCTGGCGATACGAATGCGAGAAAAAGGTATCCTTATACGCGACTGCAGCAACTATCCAGGCCTGCATGCAGGCTATTACCGCATCGCGGTCCGGACACACAAAGAAAATGTGCGCCTTATTTCTGCAATAACCGCATTTGTAAAGGAGAGCCCGAATGGCTAGAGCGATTATGATACAGGGGACTATGTCGAGTGCGGGAAAAAGCCTTGTCACAGCGGGTCTTTGCCGCGTATTCCATCAGGACGGATATAGCACTGCACCTTTTAAAAGCCAGAACATGGCCTTAAATAGTTATATCACAGCGGATGGTCTGGAAATGGGCCGGGCACAGGTCATGCAGGCGGAGTCGGCCGGGATCGAGCCTTCTGTCCTGATGAATCCGATTCTTTTGAAACCAACCAGCGATATGGGCAGCCAGGTGATCGTTAACGGTGAAGTAACCGGTACCATGAGCGCTTCCGATTACTTCCTGTACCGGCATCAGCTGCGCCCGGTTATTATGGCAGCATACAGTGAACTTTCGGCTCTTCATGACATCATTGTTATAGAAGGCGCGGGAAGTCCTGCTGAAATCAATTTAAAAGACGACGACATTGTCAACATGGGTATGGCAGAAATGGCCGGCGCCCCGGTGCTTCTTGTAGGAGACATTGACCGCGGCGGCGTTTTTGCAAGTCTTTACGGGACTCTTGCGTTACTTGAAGAAAACGAGCGCAGACGCGTAAAAGGAATCATCATCAATAAATTCCGCGGAGATATAGAGATCCTTCGTCCGGGACTTACGATGCTTGAGACACTGACACATGTCCCGGTTCTCGGTGTTGTACCCTATCTGCAGATTGATATAGATGATGAGGACAGCTTGTCTGATCGTTTCGGTCAGAAGAAAGACTCAGCGAGCCCACTGGATATAGCTGTCATACACCTGCCGCATATTTCAAATTTTACCGATTTCAATGCATTATCCCGAATGGCGCCCGTCAGCCTCCGGTACGTTGATTCCGTCGAGGATTTGATGGAACCCGATCTGATTATCCTGCCCGGCACCAAAAATACAATGCACGATCTTTCCTGGCTGCGGGAAAAGGGTCTGGAAGCTGCCATCAGGCGGCACGCGGCCGAAGGTACAAGAATTATCGGGATCTGCGGGGGATACCAGATGCTCGGCCTGACACTTGATGATCCGGATAAAGTAGAAGAGGGCGGGTCTATGAGAGGCCTCGAGCTTCTTCCGGTTAATACTGTCTTTGCTCCGGAAAAAACGCGGACCCGGGCAGCGGGAGTCACCAGTATTTTTGAAAATGAATGCAAAGACTTATCACAGATCGACGTGGAAGGGTATGAGATTCATATGGGGCGAACCACCCTCGCCGGTGACGCCGTACCTTTTGCCGTGTTGACCAACGGCCTCAAAGACGGCGCAGTCCTGGGGAATATTCTCGGGAGCTATCTGCACGGTCTCTTTGACGGAGCTATGGGGGTCTCGCTGATTCAGCTTCTCCTCCGGGAAAAGGGGATGGATGATTGCTGGACGGAACAGATCAGCGCAGCAGCGCACAAGGAGCAGCAGTATAATCTGCTGGCAGACGCCATAAGAAAGAGCCTTGATATGGAACAGATCTATAAAATCCTGAGTGCCGGACACACGGAAGAATAACCTTGTTTATTCATTTAGAATTTGAAAAGAGGTAGAAAATGATTCTGCATCAATTCGCAAACGGGGACGCACTGCATCGGGTGGATCATGCACTGGTCGCGCACTTTGCCGGCACACGTAAAGTCCTGAGCACGGCTGCCTCGAACGGCGGCTATCGCGATGATCTGAGATGGGTGTTCAATCAGGACTGCAAGTATGACAATGCGCCGGCTGCTGAAAAGGCGGACGATCTGCAGAACAGGCTCCTTGAGGCCCGCGATTATACCGGTATGAAAGCTCCGACATACGCACAGCACATGGAAGTGATCGCAGAGGAACTCGGCCTGGACCCCGCTTACGCCTGCGGTCTCAGTACCGCCGCGGATATGGAGAATGTATCGATCCGGACCCTGACATATGAAGATACAACCGTAACAGCTGTGGTAACAGGTGGAATTGATATCAATGGAGGGCGGGTCGGCGAATCGACAGTATGGCATGAATCCAACGGGCAATTCGTCTATGCATCCGGCACAATCAATATTCTTCTTTTTGTTGATGCTGATCTAACAGAGAGTGCGCTTGCCCAGGCGCTTGTGACTTCTGCAGAAGCCAAAACAGCTGCGGTACAGGAACTACTGGCACCAAGCTGCTATTCTTCAGGAATCGCGACGGGATCAGGCACGGATGGAACCATTATTATCTCTAACGCCCAGGCCCCTTTTGCACTGACATCTGCCGGCAAACACTGCAAGCTTGGAGAACTCATCGGCCGAACCGTTATGCCGGCCGTCAAAGAAGCCCTGTTTTTGCAAACAGGGCTTGGTGCCGCCCGGCAATTGAATATATTCAGCCGCATGGGCAGGTTCGGCGTTACGCCGGATTTGACACGGGAGATAATCAAGGGGTTTTATGAAAAGTCTGAAAAGACTGAGGGGGCAGAAAAAAGTCAGAAGACAGAAAATAGTGATAAGTCCGGCGAGTCTGAGGGAAACGGGGAGACGCCGTGTCCTTTCGATATATACACCTGCATGGAAAGCCTGGCAGGGAATCATGATCTTGCTGTCTTAACATCTCTGTATGCACACCTTTTGGATCAGCTTCAGTGGGGTCTTCTTGAAGCTGCAGACGCTCAAGCGGCAGGAAATGAATTGTTGAAGCTTATGGGTATGGATTCAGTTTTTCTGACTGTTCAGTCGAATCGGGAGAGAATGATTGAGGAGATGGCTACGGCATACGTGAGGGGAATAGCCGGCATTGTGTACGGACTTTTAGAGGATGTCTGACAGACTGGTCTTTCAGACTCTACTCTACGGAGACAATATGCTCGCGGTACTGATTTATTGCCTTGTCTATGTTCTTTTTGGCGTTAAGGGCGCTCCCTGAAAGGACAACGAGCCGGTTATTAACCAGAGGCATGTCTGCTGCGTTTGGAAGGATTTGTAATAACGTGCCTGTTGCGTCGACATAGTACACTTCGCCGTCGAGCCTTGCAAAGCCTTTAATCCGATATGTATTCTCCAGGAAAAGTTCCAAAAACGCTTTCAAAGTATCCGGCGTAAAGGTGTCTTTTACAGTGATGAGATATTTGCGCAGTGTAAGATCGGCTGTATGCAGAACAGGCTTCCCGCTGCCGGCCTGCGGCGGCGTGCTCGGATCTTTAAACCACGACTGGTCAATTCTGCCGTACACCGTCTGGAATACCGGGACATCAGGACGATCCTTCCGGATGATATCCGTGACATTATCAATCTGTGCGGGTGTCGCCAGATCGGTTTTATTGATTACAACGGCATCCGCGATGCTGAGCTGCTTTTTGCACACAACGGCTGTTGAATAGACTTTATGAAAATTAATGGCGTCAACAAGACAGATACTGCCGCAAAAATCAACATTTTCAAAATGCACGGACTGCGATAGGATTTTTCGGATATTGGTGGGGTCGGAGAGTCCGGACGCCTCGACAATGATGGTATCAGGGCCGAGTCTGACCTGCCGGGCAAGTACTTCTTCAAACTGATCAAGCCGGCATGTGCAGAAGATCGATCCGTCATGGATTTCTTCCGTCTCGATATGAGCCTGGGAAAGAAGGATACCATCGATACCCTCCTTTCCAAACTCGTTGACAATTACTTTTACAGTTTTATCTGCAAACAGGCTGACAAAATTCTTGAGAAACGTAGTTTTTCCTGCTCCTAAAAAGCCTGTAAGTAAATAAAGCTGTGTTTTCATCAAATTACCTCGTCGATTGCGGCAAACAGTTTTTCGCGGCTTGGGATAAGTGAGGCAAATTTCAGCTTGCCGTTGACATACATGGAAGGGAGATTTTTGACGCCCATTTTCTGACAGCGTGCAATACTTGCCTTCTCCGTGTATTTGTACTCGACAACATCGATCTTGTCACCGTAAGCAGCTTTGGCGTCATCAGCTGCGCCCATCATATAGGTACATGCAGCACAGGTTGCTGAATCAAGTGTGAATACCTCGACGAGGGGCTTGGTAAGAGCATCATAATCGGGAAGATCAACCTCGATCGTCTCGTCGACTGCGACATAATTTTTGATCATCTCGCGGGATTCGTCTATCTGAAGGACAGCCTGGACAATGCCGATCGTGTTCTCAACCGGAACATCATACGGCATGTCGCAGCCGGGGGCGAGAAAGAAGTTCTTCTTGTCTTTGATACTGTCAAGGAACTCAACGGTGAACTTCATGTTGTCGAGCTGTGTTCCATGAAGCATGACAGTCGTCAGGGGAATATTGCCGCCGATTGCTATATTGTACCTGTCTGATATTTCTTTGGCAGCGATTAGGTTAACATTCTCGTCAACGGAAATGGAATCAGGGTTTGTTTTGCACATGACTTCGACGTTTCTTGATACATCGCCGCATACAAAGAAGGAGGAGAATGCGCCCATCTCACGGACGGCGTCAAAGATTTTGGTAAAGGGCACAGTCATGAATTCTTCAAAATGAGCCGATGAAATCTGGGAGATAAGAGGATCGACAACTGCAATGATATCCATTCCGGCTTCAATGTAATATTTGGACATGGCAATACAGACATCTGTGCAATAGGAGAGCAGGTTGTTGACATACTCATCATCATCGTACATATCCATGAAAATATCGTTGCCGCGCAGGTGGGATGCCAGTGTGAAAGGTCCGCAGATCAGTCCGTAGAGGGCAGTGCTGTCACCGACGGCTGTCTTCATGCGGCGCATGACATCGAGGACCATCGGGATACGGCCGCTCTCCGGAGTCGGAATTGTGCAGACACAGGGTACTGTCATATCATCAGCGAGGGGATGGGACTTGATGGAAGGAGGGCCGTTTTTGGACCACAGCAATTCACATCCAAGACACTCCGCTTCGATCTGCAGGTCAAAAATAACAGGCTGGCCATGTGGCTTATAGAGGCGGTTTACTTCCATCAGGGATTCAAATAACTTGTCCGGGTCAGTAAGGACTTCCTGTGCATCGTATCCTTTGAGCTTGCCGGCATGTACTCCGGCGAATGGTACCCAGGGAACTCCGGCTGACTCTTCGTGGCGCAGTATCTGGAATAGTATTTCTTTTGCAGTCATAAATTGTGCCTCCATCCAAATGGTATAATATGTTTTGCTGATTACGATAATTCTATCAGCCTCGCATCTGGAAAGAATCCAACAATTTTTATATTTTTTGTAATTTCTTTTCTCAAATACGGAATCCGACTGAAACGATAGGAAAACATTGGAATAAAATTTGGTAATATTTTCTTGTTTTCGCGTGAAAAAGCTATAAAGTTAAGGATTAGAGGAAAGAAGATAAGTTGAGGGATAAGATGGAATTCAGAAAAGCTCTTTCGGACGATGCAGACTCAATTATGGAGATTTACCGGCAGGCACAGGCGTGCCTTAAGGCCAGAGGTGTCAATCAATGGCAGAACGGATACCCGAATCCGCAGATAGTTGAGAGGGATATTGCCTCAGAACATGCCCTGGTCTGCACTTTGGACGGCCTGATAGGCGGCGTTTTTGTGCTTTCTTTTGATCATGAAGCAAATTATGACCGCATTTATAGCGGGAAATGGATAAGCTCAGCAGAATACGGCGTTATTCACAGAATAGCTGTGACCGATACAGTAAGGGGACAGGGTGTCGGAAGCGCGATCCTTTCTAAAGCACAGCAGCTTTGCATCGCGAGCGGTATCCACAGTATAAGGGTAGATACACATCGTGATAACAAACCTATGCAGAGTCTCCTTCAAAAAAACCAATTTACCCTCTGCGGCGTTATTTATCTGGAAGACCAATCAGAGAGGCTCGCATACGAAAAGCTGTTCTAATTGGAGTTATTTCTCCGATTAGTACAGCTTTTTTGTAATATAATCTGGTTTTTCTATTTTTCCGGTAAGGTACCTGTCAGGTGCTTGTCATATACCGGATCTGTTGGTCGTATGCCGTTCAGATGCCATTCTCCGAAAGGAAATCTCCGAGCAGATTCATGCAGACGGATTTCCGGTATTCTGCGGATATACGTCCGGATATAGGTACGATAGCCTCATCAAAGGCAGCAAGGTATTCTGCTTTGCAGGCTTTGGCCTCTTCGATGGTTCTTCCGATCAGCATGGCATCTATGTAATCCCTTCGAATGATCACATCACTGACCGAGCCAAATGCCGTCGCGCAGTGGGTGATCCGGCCGTTTGTAATATTCATCAGCCCGGCAAACGCCACGCGGGAGATGGCCTGCGCTTTACGGGCCCCGACTTTTTTGTAGTAGTAATTGGAAAGATCTACACGCGGTATAAGTATTTCGGATATTAATTCATCCCCGGCCAGCGCGGTCTTCTTCTTACCCAGATAATAATCTTTGACCGGAAGGATCCGTTCGCCTTTGTCAGAGACCAGACGCAGCATGGCGTCGGTTACAAAAAGGATAAGGACGCTGTCGGCTTTGGGCGATCCGTTGGCTATATTTCCGCCGATTGTTCCGAGATTTCTTATAGCGGGACCGCCAATCTGGGAGGCAGCCGCTTTAAGAACAGGCGGAATAAGCGGACTTTCAATGATTTCTGTAAAAGTGCATGCAGCGCCGATGCGGATATATTCATTGTCTTCTGAAATCTGCTTCAGTTCGGGGATTTTACCGATAAAAAGGTAACTTACATCATCGGCGGCCTTGATCATCAGATCGGTGCCGCCGCCATAGGGTATGACATCTTCCCGTGCACGGATATCGAGCGCTTCCTTAAGGGAAGCAGCGATATAGCTGTTTACCATAATCCCTCGCCCTCCTTTGCAGCAATACTGACAGCAGTCACGATGGCGTTATAACCTGTACAGCGGCAGAGGTTGCCGGAAATTCCCTCGCGGATCTGCTCTTCCGAGGGGTGGGGGGTCTTCGCAAGGATACATTCGGATGCAAGAATCATGCCGGGGATACAAAACCCGCACTGTGCTGCGCCGACGGATGCATAAGCCCGGTCGAGCACTGCATAGCGGTCGGTATCCCGATAACCTTCAATACTTATAATCGTACTGTCTGCGGCCTGCCCCATCGCTATCATGCAGGAATTGACAAGACGGTCATCCATGATTACGGAGCATGCGCCGCATTCACCTTCTTTGCAGCCGCATTTTACGCCGGTCAGACGATATTCATCGCGGAGCACATCAAGAAGACTGGCGTTGAGCGCACCGGTATAGGTAACTTCCGTGCCGTTTAGTATGAATTTCATAGCTTTGCCACCTCCAGAGATTTCATGGCGTCCTCAGCGGTAACCGGAATGTGATTGAACTTTGTACCGAGAGCCATTTCCATGGCTTCAGCATATGCTGCGGGTGCTCCGACAAGGGCGAGTTCACCGGCTCCTTTTGCTCCGTAAGGACCGTCCGGATATTTTTCGACATGAAGCATGGTAACCATATTCGGGACATCCATCGCAGTGGGGATGATGTAGTCTGTAAAGCTGTTGTTGCGGATTCTTCCGTTGGCATCTGCGCCGATCTGCTCAATGGATGCATAGCCGATGCCCTGAAGGAAACCGCCCTGCATCTGCCCGAGTACGACGTTGGTATCAATGGGAGTTCCGACATCAAAGGAACCGAAGGCGCCGAGGATATCGGTAAGACCTGTCAGTGTGTCGACCTCGACTTCTATGGCGGCCACAGCCCAGGCATAGGTCGGGTACGCATCACCCTCAAAGGATTCAATGTGGAACGGGACAATAAAATCAGGTTCCTTAAAGTGTTCTTCAATGATCTGGTTCTCGCCGTCAATCCAGTTGGCGCGCAGGTTGATCGATGCACGGCGAAGGAGCTCGCCGACAATCATCAGTGAACGCGAGGCGACGGTCGGTCCGCTGTCCGGAACACGGTCGGTATCCGGATTTGAGAAAATAATGCGGTCGAGTGGAAGACCGAGTTCCTGCCCTACGATCTTGGTGAAGGTGGTCTTAATCCCCTGTCCCATATCTGTATTGGCGGCAAGTATCTCTACGGAACCGTCGGGATACTTGTGCAGCTTGGCAACCGCTTTGATAAAATCGCGTTCTCCGCTGCCGGTGAAGCCGGCGCCGTGGAAATACAGACCCATGCCGATTCCACGGCGGTAACGCCCGGACTGCGGCTTACTGTATTCAATTTGTTTGCTGCGGTAATCACATGCCTTGTCCACTTCTTCAATCATGTCGGGAAGAGGCACCGGAAAATGATATATACCGCTGGTCGAAGTCTTGTCCCCTTGCCTGACTATATGTTTTTGTTTGAATTCGAGAGATGCGAGACCGAGATCCTTTGCGATATGATCCATCATCATCTCGACGGCAAAGAAGGTCTGCGGAGCGCCAAAACCGCGAAAAGCACTGTTCGGAACCGTGTTGGTCTTCATTGCACGGCCGTGCACGTTCAGATTCTCTACATTATACACACCGCTTGAACAGATGATGCCCCGCTGCAAAACAACAGGGGTAAGTGTGGTATAGGCACCGGCGTCATACATGACATCAATATCCATAGCTGTGACTTTGCCGTCTTTGACGGCGACCTTATAAATGCTGTGGGATGGATGACGCTTGCTTGTGAATTCCATGTCCTCGCGGCGATCAAAAATAACACGAACCGGCTGCCCTGCTTTATTGGCCGCGACGGCAACCTGACAGGCGAGGATAGACGGGAATGCTTCCTTGCCGCCGAAACCGCCGCCGGTAACATCCTGTATGATCTGAACGCGGCCCGGTTCGACGCCAAGAGCTTTTGCGACGGCGCCGTGAACATAATAGGGACACTGAAGGGAACCGTGTACGGTCATACGTCCATCATGCGGTTCGGCAATCATACCCTGCGGTTCAAGGTATGCCTGCTCCTGTCGGCCGGTATCAAATTCTTCCATGTAGACTTTGTCGGCTTCGACGAATGCTTTTACAATATCGCCCTTGCCGTACTCATAATTGAAAAACACGGTATCAGAATTGCCCATCGAGAGGATGGGCGGTAAATCTTCGTAAACAACCTCTATCTGGTCAATAATATGCTGGACTTCTTTTTCGACGGGGCCGACCGCCATGAGTATAGGTTCGCCGATATATTCGACCGTCTCTCGCGCAAAAACAGGGGTATCATCCTGAACAATATGCACGCGGTTTTCGCCCGGAATATCATTTTTATCAACGACCAGATATCCGTCAGGCAGAGCCGGAATCTTCACCTGGACGAGTCTTGCTTTAGGTCTGCTCGAATACAGAAGTTTACCAAACAGAACACCCTCAAGCGGGTAGTCTGCAACATAGAGTGCCGTGCCCGACATTTTGGGGGCATGGTCCTGCCGGGTTACGGATTGACTGATCATCTCCATATAAATCCCTCACGTTCGTGCGATTCATTTGCGATAAGAATCCAGTTTATACCAAAATAAAATATACTGTCTTGAGCATAATAGCTATTGTCGGGAATGTAAATAGCAAAGCGGCCAGGTGCTGCAAATTTTGAGCCGGACCGGCGTTCTCGCCTGCATACTGGGGCGGCCGTAAAAAGTGAGCATGAAAGGAGCAGAATACTACCTGTTTTCGATTCTGGAATTTTGTCAGTAGATGGTAAACTGTGCGGAAGCGAGTGTCTGCAGAAAGATATTCAAAGAGGACCGGCACAACTGATTTCTGCTGATTCCAATTACGAAACAATGATCAGGCAGCCGTAAAGGCAAAATAATGGAGGTGTGTATGAGTTTATCAAGCCCGACCAAAGCGACGCAAAATCGATGGATACCAGTTATTGCCAGTATTTTTATCCAATTATGCCTGGGTACGGCATACATCTGGGGCGTTTTTCAGTCCTATCTGATAATCAGCCCGGCTACGCCGAATGCCATGTTCAGCTGGCCTGCAACACACGGCACATTTGCCTATGCAGCCCTTCTGCTTTTGCTGACTCTCGGAAGTACCGTCGGCGGCAAGATCCAGGATAAAATGAAACATCCAAGCACGGTCATTATGATCGGCGGAATTATTCTCGGCATCGGATTTTTCCTCGCACAATTCACAACAGCATCGACACCCTGGCTCCTGTGGCTGTCTTATGGCGTGCTCGGCGGATTTGGTATGGGTATGGCTTATACCACAACCATCGCAACGTGCCAGAAATGGTTCCCGGATAAACGCGGCATGGTAACCGGAATTATTGTATCGGCGCTTGGGTTCGGCGGACTTGTATTCACGCCGGTTGCCGAAGCTCTGATTGGCCGATTCAATGTCCTTACCACCTTTGCCATATTCGGTGCACTCTTTATCGTTGTAACCGTAATCGGTTCGTTTTTCATCAAGAATCCTCCTGAGGGTTATAAACCGGCAGGCTGGACGCCGCCTGCTGCCCGGGCTGGTGTCAATATTCATAACTTTACACCGTCTCAGGTAATAAGGACACCGCAGTTTTATATGGTCGCTGCCGCACTTATGCTCGCAACAGCTGCCGGATCCATGATGATTCCCATGGCCAAGATTCTGGGACTTCAGCCAACGAGCGGGCTGACGAAAGAAGCTGCCGTCGCAGGAGTAATGATTATCGCAGCCTGCAACTCTTTCGGCCGTCTCTTCTGGGGCTCGGCGTCTGACAAAATCGGCCGCAGAAAGACAATTCTCATCCTGATGGTTCTGGCATTTGTTTCCATTATCAGTATTTCCTGGACATCCGGGTACCTGATGCTTGCGGTAATTGCCGTTATCGGATTCTCATACGGCGGATTTCTGGGAGTATTCCCTGCCCTGACCGCGGATTTCTGGGGACCCAAGTATGTGGCTACAAATTACGGGATGATACTTGTCGGCTTCGGAATCGGCGCAGTCGCATCTTCCTTCACTGTCGCCTATCTGAGTCAGGCGAAAGCATTCTCAACAGCATTCCTGATAGCAGGCATCGCCTCCGCTGTCGGATTCCTTATCGTATTTGCTTTGAAGGCTCCGAAAGTAACTGAAAAAGCAAAAGAGGTTTCCCCGTCTATGGCATCAGACCCTGAAGCCGGCTGATATTCAGACTGTTTTTGATCATGACATACAACAGATTTGTCATAACCCGGATAAAAAACATCCGAAAATGAGGGCCTCCGCAAGGGGGCTCTTTTTCTTTGCTCCGATCTATGATATTTTCCTGTTATAAATCAGTCTATAATAAGAGGTATAAAAAATTCGTATCCGGACAGTCGTATCCGGTCAGCCGAATCAGTGAATGAATGAGGGGTGTGAAATGCAGAAGTTATTTGTTGAAAAGGGCCTTGTTTTGAATGAGAATGGTTCGCCGAACCCCGGTTATTCAACGAAAAGTCTTTTAACATATCAGCGAAAAGCAATCAAGGCACCCCCGTACCGGATCAAGGAATGGGATTTCTATCAGGTGACAGACAGCAGGATGTGCCTTCAGTTCACTATCGGCCACGCAGCGTATGCAGGTCAGATCGGTGTTATGCTTTTCGATTTTGAAAAGGGAATAAAGCTTGCCGAAAAAGGGACATTCCTGGTCCTTCCATTTGGATCGCTGCATATGCCGGAGGATGCCGAGACGGACCATGTTCTTCAGTATGACAAAAAGGCAGGAACGATGCGCTTTGAGACAACCGGAGATACGCACCATCTATCCTGCAGATGGGATGATTTT
>Ga0209100_1000344_pt1 | contig 42949 bp, 38 predicted proteins | sample lystaG_FD_185480 | JGI IMG/M metagenome (GOLD analysis project Ga0209100, IMG submission 185480) | Glacier valley bacterial and archeal communities from Borup Fiord, Nunavut, Canada, to study Microbial Dark Matter (Phase II) -... | ecosystem: Environmental > Aquatic > Freshwater > Ice > Glacier ... | reverse complement strand
CGGTGTCCCTCGCATGAAAGATACATAAACGGATGTTATCCGCCGAAGATAAGGAATCTGGTAGATTTTTACCAATGCTATGCCGAAACCGATGATTGCTCCAAACACAAAAGCAATCAAGGCAATCGACAGGGAAACAGGTATGCCTGCCGCCACTTTAGGAATGGAACGGAGCATATACTCCCAGTCAAACAAACTGTCTCCCTGCATTTGATTTACCTCCGTGTAAATTTATTTGGAATAATCGACACCGAAGAAGTCGATGGAAAGATTGCTCAAAGAGCCATCTTCTTTGATTTTTGTCAGCGCATTGTCTAATTTGGTCTTCAGTGCTTCGCCGGCATCGTCTTTTTTCAATATGAAATAGGTCGGTTCAGCATTGACACGTTCACCAACCGGTTCCACAGCAAGATTTTGTGCCTTGGCTTTGGCTGCTGCCATGATGGGATCATTTAATGTCGCATCGATACGCCCATTTACGATGTCCTGCAAAATCGTTGTGATGTCTTCCTCATAGTAAACAATGTCCAGAATATCCCCGTTAGCGGCATTCCAGTCCTCAAGAACCCTGGTGAATGAATCGCCGACCGTGGTGCCGATTTTTTTGCCTTTGAGATCATTCAGAGTCTGGATGTCCGTTCTGCCGCTTTTCACAATCAGCTGGCTCACGCACAACGCATAACTGTTTTCTGTAAGAAGATACTTGGCTGCGCGATCAGGATTACTGGTAATCTGATTAGCTAAGATCTGGAATTTATCGGCGTCGAGTCCGGGAAAAAGTGAGTCCCACGGGCCTGTGACGAAATCAAATTTGATTGTCGGATCTGTCTTTTCAATCAGCCGCAGCACCTCAATATCGTAACCGGTTAGCTTTCCCGCATCATCAACATACGTAAATGGTTCATAGGTACCCATTGTGCCGACTTTGATCACTTGGGGTTCGATGGAAAGGGCGGCTGACGTTTCAGCTGAACTTACAGTGACCGGTTCGTTAGTTAAAGCAGACGAATTTGTAGTTTTTGATGCTGTTGCAGAGCATCCGGCCAATCCCAAAATCAGAACAAGTAAAATGGACGGAACCAAAAAATTTTTTTTCATACTATTTTCTCCTCCTATTTTTTATCGTGTGAGTAATCCGGCATCCAGCACATACTGACTGCCGGTGACAAACCGGGATTTTTCGCTTGCCAGAAACAGAACTGCTTCTGCAACATCTTCCGGCTCTATCCAAGGTACGGGAAGCAGATTGCCGGCGGAACGCTCAGCTATTTCCTGTGTTGTTGTGCCTTCTAAAAAGGCGAGTCCATCATTCATCGGAGTATTTACACCTGTGGGATGGATGCTGATTACCCGGATATTATGAGGGGCAAGTTCCAGCGCCCACGATTTGGTCAAGCCGACTAACGCCCATTTTGATGCCGCATAGTGTGAAAGCCGGTTCATACCCCGCAAGCCGGCAATTGAAGAATTGTTAATGATCACACCTTTATTCTTGGCGATCATTTGGGGAATAATATATTTAGCCGCCAACCACGCGCCTTTAACGTTGATATCCATCATGGTATCCCACTCGCTTTCGGACAACTCATGGGAAAGGCCGTACGCACATATACCGGCGTTGTTGAAAAGAACATCAACTCCGCCGAACTCCAATTCTGCACCGGCGGCTGCCTGCTCCAAATCAAGTGCACTACGAACATCGCCTGTAAAAACGATTGCTTTTGAGCCGGCCTTTTCAATTTCCGTCTTTAGGCTTTCAAGATCATCTGAAGAACTGTTATTGTATGCCGGATAAGCTATTTTAGAAGCCAGATCGAAGCCAACCACGTTGGCACCTTCTTTGGCAAAAGCCAGAGCGACCGCACGACCTTGTCCTTTTGCAGCCCCTGTAATAAATACTGTCTTTCCATTAAATTGTCCCATTTTTCACCTCTTTGTATAACTTTCAAGATAATCATCAAGTTCAACATGCAAGACATTATTGATCAGGTTTGTTGCGATCATCAGACTGGCAAACGCCGTGAGTTCAACGATCTGTTTATCTGTGAACAGCGTTTTAAGCTGCACGAAAAACTCGTCACTGATCTCGTTTGGTTTGGACACACAGTACGTTCCAAATGAAATCAAAATTTTTTCCCTGACTGAAAGGTGCGGGAGATCCGGATTATCACCTGAATCAATCAATAATTTACGAAAGAACGTCGAACATATCAGGCAGTTATTCTGTGAAGATATAGCATGACAGAAGAGGTTGATTTCTCTATCCTCCATAAATAATTTCACTTCATCCTTCAATGTGTACCACTCCATTAAAGAATGGAATGCAGGGGGGGAATGAAGAAGTGTGAGCTTCATGTTTGTGATTCTTCCATTTTGAGCCAGTTGCCTGTCAATCAAAACTTTCGTTTGCCCGACCGCTTCTTCATAAATAATTAATGGTATACGAGACATAAAAATCTCCTTTCTTCTGATATCCAACTAAAAGAGTGGGAATAGTAGGATTGATAAAATTATATAGGCTCATATGTATAATGTCAATCTTTTTTCAAAGAGGATCTCACCAAAATTAATCAGAAAAAAGTATCGCAACGATCCTGCAAAACAGCAGATCTTTTCATTTTGATGCATTTTGTTATAATGTATTTGGTAGGAGTTGCGCTTTATTGTATTTGCATGTTGTCAATAATCTGTGTTATTTGGAAGGGAGCAGAAAAATGGATATTCTTTATAAAGTTCAGACAAATAAAAGTTTTGAAAATGCAGTTGAGGATCTGAAAAAAAATCTGAGCGCCCATAACTTTGGTGTATTGTGGGAGTTGAATTTTAAAGATAAACTTCAGGAAAAGGGACTGGATTTTGATATAAATTTCAGGGTACTGGAAGTATGCAACCCCAAGCAAGCTAAGAGGGTGTTAGAAATGCATATAGAGGCCGGATATTTCTTGCCCTGCAAAATAGTTGTATATGAAGAAAAGGGCGTTGTAATGATAGGGATGCCACGGCCGACTGAATTAATCGGTATGATTGATAATAACCAATTGTCCGTCATTGCCAATGAAGTCGAAAACGAGCTGCGATCTGCAATAGATAGTACCAAATAGATCATCGGAGTTGTTTATTCCGATAGTTAAGAAAAACAGCGTGGGTGGTTCATTTTCAAATTGAATCACCCGGTTTTTATTTCACCTTTAGAAGGCTTGCGTTAATTGACACGTTGATTCTGCTCGCCGACATCAGGGCTGCGCCAAGTGCCGGTGGATTGAGTAATCCGTGCCACTTTGAGCCATCGTTCCGGTGAGTGAGAGCCACGAGTCGTGGCTCCGCCACACCGGTGTACTCATGGATCATTAACACCGTCGCAGGCGCGGTCATTAAAATAGTAATTGATAAAAAAAATGGTGTTCGCTGCTCCGGATGTCCAAATAGTAAAGTATTTTCTGCCAAAGGTGCATGCGATAGTCAGGCAAATACGGCGTCAAAAATTAAAATTCATGCGGAGAAAGAAGAATTACAAAATTTCGAGTAATAAGTAATGATATTAAATTGCCGAGGAACTGTTTCAAATATTGAGGTGTACTTTAAGTGTTGGACAAAACCAACATTTGGAATTTGGTGCAGCCGAAGTGCTAGCAACCGCCTATGGAAAGGTGACCGAGGAGAAGCCAGAGAATATGGAGTCGGTAATAATCAAGCCCGAAAAAGGAATTGAGCTTATTTTGCGTAAGCGTCTGTCAGTACGTCGGTTGTCGGACGCTTACTTAAAACGAGGGATTTAGAAAGTCTTGGCTCCTGAACAATCCTATTCTCCAGGCTCTATGGTGTGCGATGATTGGTATCCATCATATTAAAGCTGATATGTACATATAAAAATATTTAGAATAATGATAAAATATGATTAGAACAAATGGCGTATGATATATTCATGAGAATAAAGGTGCGGAGTATAGGTGAGGACTTTAGGCGCCATTACAGAACATTAGACAGTTTTAATGTAAACGAAAATAGTGGAGGTAAATATGAAAAAACAATTTATTGTAGCAGCTATACTTGTAATAGTAGTGGTATTTTTTGCGGGTTGTGGCGGAAATGTGACAAAAGATGATAGCTCTTTGATTAAAGAAGCAGCTAGTAATTTTGAAATAATAGTAAGTAACAATATAGAAAATGCAGTTTACCATGACGAGTTAAGCCATTTTGGGCTCCAACTTAAAGACGGTGATAAGTTTGAGTGGACAGAAGATACTTCTATAAGCGATGCGGATTTTTCTATTTCCGTAAACGCGGACGAATTTATTAAGGCTGGCTTAGATGTCACTAAACTCAATGGATCACAGTTCGCCTATAAGGAAGCTTCAGGAAACGAGCCTAATGTAATTATTTACACGTATGACGTAAGCGATAATAAGGAAGCCTATAAGGATTCCATTGAAGCATTTGAGAAATTAATGGGTCAGATACCCGAACAAATTGCTGTTTTAGAAAATGATGGATATATTTTAAGTTTGGATCAAGGTTTTCAGGTACATTGGAATGGCGATCAACGTGTAAATAAAGACATAGCCTTGATTATAAGTGCCGACGATCTTATAAAGGCCGGCCTGAAGATTGACAAACTTAATGATTGGAAAGTAATGAAAAATAATGACACAAACGACACGCAGGTAAAATTATTAAAGATTTACTATTTGAAATAGGCAGTACTTAATTATCTGAGACTGACCTTTTTGACTGACGTTCAACTGTTTATTGAGTGGTTTTGCAAAAAAAGTAAAGCAAAAACGTGTTATATATGCAAATTTCGGTAATTGTTTCACATAAATAAACGGTTAAGAGTAGGGTTCGACTTCCTACTTCGCCGACAAATCAAAAAAGAGAAGTATCCCTCGGGGTGCTTCTCTTTTTTTGTGGGGTTGAACGCAACGGGATTTGACCTCTGCTGCGGAGCCTGCTATTTACGACGAGGGAAAAGCAAGCGAGCGAAGAGAGCATGCGCGGACCCTCTCAGGGTACGGACACTTTATAAAGTGTCAAAAATTCAATTCGGTTCCCGAATCAAGAGACACTGGATTGCAGAATAGATTTTAACCAAGCACAATATGCAAAGGAGTAGGGTTTGAAATATTATCACTTACAGGGCATCTGCTTTCAACAGCCTTTATCCATTTGTCTAATGTTTCCTTATCTGCATCTGTATCAGGCTTTAAAGTCACTCTGATTTCGCTATATCCTGCGCGTCCGTCCATTGACTTACCCGTGAATTTTGCTGGATCTAAATCGCCTTCCAAAACAAGTTCCAAACCATTAAGTTTAAATCCCATCTCTCTTGCAATAAGATGTCCAACCACATTGAGACAGCCTGAAAGTGCCGCCAGTATATATTCAACAGGATTTGCTCCTCCATTTGTACCCCCCAAAGTTTCCGGTTCGTCGATTGTCATTTTGAATCCTCTGGTTTCCACTATTGTCTTTGTGTTATTTTCACTTTTGGCAGTTACACCGAATTTAATACTTGTCATAAAAATCTCCTTTTCTATAAATAATAATAGTCGAATATTATTTGCCTGTAAAATCAGTCTTCATTTTACTTTTTAAGTATAGCACTATCGTGAAAGGGTCAGCGTTAAAATTTCGGACAGTTTGATAAGATACAAGCGAAGACAAAGGCGCTTATCAAAATGCCAATAAATCGCAGAAAATATAATGAAGTATTCAAGAAACGTGCCGTATGCATGAATTAATCAACTTATGTTAATAAGGAAAGTGTCAGTGTAAACGCCGTTCAGATTTTATCAGAGTGCGGTCTCAACCCCCCGCATATATTTGGAGTTACGACGGTAATAATCGTTAATGCTCTCAGTATTCTGTTCATATAGATATTAATCAAAACAAATATTAAATTGTATTGGGATAGAGTATTTAAAAATGTATACTTTTGCAAAGAGACTAGCCATTATCAAATATTTAGATATTGATATTATAAGACGTGAGATTTATAAGTAAATCTCACGAGACGTCTCTTCTACCAGGTTTGACTTGCTTTTCTTAGGCCTTTTTAAACCTGCAGGGGACCCCGAAATTCGTTTGAAAAAATAATATCTATGAACGAGTTCATATAACTTTTTTCAGTTGATCGTCCGTCTGTCTTAAAAGGATCCAATGACACACAATGGACATTGTGACTCACTCATACAAAAACAGCAAATGCCCTGGTAATGGCGGTTCAAGCTATAAGAGTTCCCATTTTAATCTCCTTTTTGAGGGAGACTCTATTCTTGTCAGTCAGTTGTTTCACAGTTTAATCGCTAATTGACATTTCGTGGTTTTAGTCAAACTTACACATACTGTGAGTCCTGCCCATTTTCTTTGATATCCATAAAATTATATCACTTCATAAATGCATTTGTATGGACTTTAACACCTGAACCGTGATTTAGTAAAAAAATAAACAAAAAATCTGAAATATAGAAAATTGTGCAAATATTTTACAAAAAATCTGAAAATTTTAGTAATATTTTCAGATTTTTAATTGATATAATTGCTCTGTAATAATAATAATAATTCAAGGCGGTGTTAATTATGAATTCAATGGAACGTGTGGTTACAGCCCTTCAGCATATGGAACCTGACAGGGTTCCTGTTTATCCGATTATTGCCGGAGTATCCAGAAACCTTGTTGGTGCAAGCTATAAAAAATGGGCAACTGATGCAGACATCTGCAGCAAGGCGCTTTTACAGGCCAGGGAAGAATTGGATTTGGACTGCATTGTCACATTAATTGACTTGTCGGTGGAGTGTGACGCATGGGGTCAGGAATTAATATATCCTGAGAACGATGCCGCTCACCCTGATTATAGCAAGTGTGTAGTACAGAATACCGAAGATTATGCAAAAATTAGAAAAGTAGATTATTCCTCCTCAAAACGAATGATGATGCACATCGATACCTGTACAAAAGTCGTCGAAGGGGCAAAAGGAGAATTTCCGGTCGTAGCATTTGTATTTGGACCTCTTGGCACGTTGTCCATGCTTCGAAATCAAACGGATCTGTACATGGATATTTATGATGATCCGGACGTTGTTAAGGCAGCTGCAAAGGAAATCAATGAGACTCTTAAAGATTACTGCCGCGCAATCATGAAGACAGGTGTTAATGGAATTATGCTTGATACATTATTCGCATCCGGAAGTATTATGTCTAAAGAGATGTGGAGTGATATGGAAGGAGAGCTCGTTCGTGAATTATCAGATGTAATCAGAGAAGAAGGCGGCCTGGTAATGATTCATAACTGTGGAGCAAGAATTTACTTTGATGCACAAATTAAATATATGAAACCTGCAGCCATATCATTTCTTTACCCACCGGATGACTGCAAAGATTTTGTTGAGTGCAAAGAGAAGTACGGTGATAAAGTAACCTTGATTGGCTGTGTGACACCTGCGCTTGCAGTATTTGGGACAGATGAAGAATGGGACATGGAATGCAAAAAAAATACAGATGCCATGATGAAAAATGGTGGCTTTATGCTGGCGACAGGATGTGAATACCCATCAGGCGCATCTTTTGATAAGGCAAAAAGAATGGTAGAAATCGCCAAAACGTATGGCAGATATAATAAGAATTAACAACAAGAAAATATATATTTGACAACAATGTTGTATAATTTTGAGTGAACGTTTTTTCGTGAATGAACAGGTGCTGTGTAAATATTATTTATGCAAGTGACAGTACGGATGCGTATTTGTTTGAAGCTGAACTGTGGTTTGGAAAAGAAATTGCCGTAAAAACATATCGATTTATAGCATGAATTTACAATAGGAGTTTGAGAAAAAGCAATCAGAATCTTCGGAATTCTGATTGCTTTTAACTCGATTTTAAATGATCGCTTACGGCGGATGTAGGTAGGCGCAAGCATTTAATTTAAGGGCTACTGGATCCACAGAACCGATGGGTCAAGCTGTCGGGAATCATTCCCTGGGATCAGATCGAAGAAAAATACAGCCAAACTGTCTTTGATAACCCGATCAAAGACAGTCCGGTCAAATCCTGCCGCATGGCGATTGGCTCGCTAATCATTAAGGAAATGTTGCAGCTTTCTGATGAGGACACGGTAGCCATGATCACAGAAAACCCCTACCTGCAATTCTTCATAGGACTATCTGCCTTTACCAATAAGGAACCTTTTGATGCATCCACGATGACACTCTTTCGCAAACGTCTATCCGCTGAGATGATGGCGCAAATCAATCAGTTGATTATTGATGGAGGCAAACATGACCCGGATGACACAGATCCGGGAAATGGCGGAAGTGCAGAAGAAATCAAAGAGGACACACCAAGCGAACCGCCAGCAACTGAACTATATCCGTCGAGATCTGCAAATTGTCCGGGAACTGCAGCTTGTATCAGACCGAAGCTTGAGTCCCAAGCAGCAGCAATACCTGAAGGTCATCGAGGAGCTGTATTACCAGCAAATAACCATGTATGACAACAAAGTACACAAAATAGAGCATCGAATCGTGAGTATTCACCAGCAATGGGTCCGGCCGATTGTCCGAGGCAAGGCAACAGCCAATGTAGAGTTCGGAGCCAAGATATCCATAAGCATGACGGATGGCTATTCCATGATTGAAAACGCAGACTATGTAGTAGTGAAATACCTCTTGTATTTATCCGTGCTCCTTTGGCAGAAAGAATCTCAGAAAAAGTTAAGATACTAGCTCAAGTTGATGATCTGATTGTAGCAGTTGAACAGGGTAACATGATCGCCACCACATTTCATCCTCAGATAGCAGATAATCTGTGCTTCCACGAATACAATGCCAGAAATACTTGTATTTACACGAAGTATTTATGAGATGTGTTGTCTGCATAATTGGATATGATTTCACTCTTTCGAAAAAACACACTGGATATCATCAACAATACTCTGATCCAACTGTCCGGCGCATGCCATATTTTTCAAAATTATCATTGCCTCATTATGATCCATAGACTCCCGGTACGGTCTCTCCTCCCGAAGCGCCTGATAAATGTCCAGGCATGATATTAATCGCGAATTGAAGTCAAGATCTTTAGCAGTCAAACCATCCGGATACCCTGAACCATCCAACTTCTCGTGATGGTTGGATGCCCATCTGGTGATATCTTCAAATCCTTTTATGTCTTGTAAACAAAGTCTGGTTACTACTGGATGCTTCTTGATTTCTTCAAATTCTTCACAGGTTAATTTCCCCGGCTTATCCAGTATGTCGTTTGCAATTACTAACTTGCCAAGATCATGCAGATCCGTCGCGATCAGCATCTTTAATTCCATTGTTTTATCTATTTTATAGTATTCAGCCATTTTCTCGAGCTTTTCCGAAAGTCCTGAAGAATGTCTCTGGGTAAACTTTGACTGAGCATCAATAATTTGCGAAAAAGTTTTTGTCATTTTGCGTATTTCAGCAAAACTTAACTCGTTGGAAAAAGCAGAAATTATTCCGGCCAGGCTTTCATCAATTTTTTTGTCCGATAATCCTTGCCAAAAATCATGGTGTGATGCAATTTTGATAAACACATCCGATAATAAAGGGGAGAATAATAAATTACGGTGTTCTTGAACATATGAAATAGTACTTTCGATTTTGGGGTCGCCTCCTAAATCAAAATTCAAGTCCAATGTATCTGCAAGAGCAATAATCTGAGAAAACAAAGGGATCTCATCTTTGGATAATCCGAAAAACCCGGAACCATTATATTTTTCATGATGGTACTTTATTATATTGCAGGGCATTGTTAAGAAAGGAAAATCTTTGATGTTATCATCACCAATCGTGCAGTGTGCTTTTCTGCTTTCCAGGATATTGATTTTCTCTTTCGCGGTGTACAATAATTTATCCTGCAGAATTTTCATAGTTGCTCCATTATCATGCATGATTGCCAACGAAGCCAAGTCAAACAATTTTTCATCAGACAAATGAAGTTCAAGAGCAACAGTAACTGATATATAGGCGATCCTTTTTGAATGATTTGTAGGCATACCGAAGAGGTTGATTTCAGTGATATCTATTGTATTAGCAATAGAACGCAAAAATTCGTTCAAATTGAAGTTCATTATCGCATCTCCCATTATCGCATCTCCCATAGAGTAAGACGATTTTTAGAATGCCAAGTATGTTCAGAATAACACAGATACTGGATTGGGGGTAATTGAGTACTTGCGTATATAACTATCGATGACCTTTAATATGGTTGCCACCACTTAATAATATTTATTGTATGGTCAAACTTTATCTGGCCACATAATAAATCCCCACTGGATCAATTTTCTCCGACGGTCACAGGCGCGGATTACCCATCTAGAACTGATCAAGATAATCAGTAAGGACTTGCGTAATTGAGTGAATATGCAACCGTGTTTGCTATTATGCACCATCTTCACGATTACATTGACTTATTCAATTCAGCGGAAATAAATACATAAAAAAACAACAAAAAATAACAAAATTTTTATATTGACTTTGTTCTGAGCAGAAGATAAGATGATAAAAACATGGATGGAAAAATGCATTTAGGAAGCTGGGTGAAAATCCCACACTGTCTCGCAACTGTATTAGTGGAGCTATGATGATTATGTCACTGGGTAACCGGGAAGGCCGTCATAGCGATGAAGCTTAAGTCAGGATACTACGCATTTTTCTTTGTAAGCAACCTTACGATGGATAGGGGAGTTTAATTTTTTTGCCAATGAGCAAAAGAGTTTCTCCTTTACGCATATAAAATAATATGTTTTATATTTGAGGGAGATAACGAATGAAAAAAGAAAAACGTCTGATATGCCTGTCAATCGTCATTTCAATGATATTAGCAATACCATTTTTTCGTGTAAATGCAATGCACATAATGGAAGGATTTTTACCTCCTGTTTGGTGTGTCAGCTGGGGAGCACTGTGTATCCCATTTGTTGTCTCCGGCTTCTTTTCCATCAAAAGAAAAGTAACGGGTTCTTCAAAAAGATTATTGCTGCTGGCGATGTGCGGCGCATTTGCATTTGTTTTATCAGCGCTCAAGCTCCCATCTGTAACAGGCAGTTCTTCACATCCAACGGGTATTGGACTTGGCGCTATTCTCTTTGGTCCTGCGGCAATGTCAGTGATTGGTGTCATTGTTTTACTCTTTCAGGCAATTTTATTGGCACATGGAGGGATTACAACATTGGGGGCCAATGTTTTTTCTATGGCAATCGTTGGTCCGTTTGCTGCTTTTGGCACCTACTATTTGCTTAAAAAGTTGAAGGTTAACAATGCCGTATGTGTATTTTTTGCTGCATTTTTTGGTGATATGTTGACATATATTGTGACTTCCGGACAGCTTGCATTGGCTTTTCCTGATGCAGGCGGAGGAGTTATGACATCTTTTGTCAAGTTTTTGGGAGTATTTGCTGTAACCCAGCTACCCCTTGCGATTTCAGAGGGCTTCTTAACCGTAATTGTATTTGAAAGCATCAGGAAATATAGCAGCAGGGAACTTGAAGTATTAAAAGCACTGTAAGAGGGGGGAGCAAAAAAGTGAAACTTTGGAAAACATCTTTCATTTTGCTATTTTTGGTCATTCTTATTTCGGCTGTCCCTCTGATCATTTTTGAAAACGCTGCATTCAGCGGAGCAGATGGCCAAGCGGAGAATGTTATTACTGAAATCAGTCCTGCTTATCAACCTTGGACAAGTTCGTTTTTTAAACCAGCAAGCCCGGAAATTGAGTCGTTTTTATTTTCGCTGCAGGCAGCCATCGGAGCGGGTATTCTGGGATTTGGATTCGGAAGATTGTCTGATAAAAAGAAGGAAGGAGAGAAAAATGATAGCAATTGATAAGTATGCGTATCATTCCAAATTGTCGCATATTAAGGCTGCAGATAAGTTTTTTTTAACGGCTCTTCCGCTTTGCATATGTCTATTTGCCAGTTCAAATGTTGTCAGTGTCGTTACACTTATTACTATGTGTTTTGCCACCCTCGTCTTAGGAGGATTTTCGGGAATACAATACATAAAGATTCTATTTATACCATCCAACTTTTTGGCTATTGGTGTGATTACAATAATTGTCAATAAACTTCGACCTGATTCTTTAGACACATTACTATCTCTGCGGATTTTCGGTGACTTTTATGGAATCACCGTTCAATCCTTCAAGACGGGTATCACTCTTTACTTTAAATCATTAGCGGCTGTTTCCTGCCTGTATTTTTTCTCGCTGAACACACCCATGAATTCAACCTTCAATTATTTAAGAAGACTACATCTGCCAATCATTTTAATTGAGTTAATGGAGCTTATTTACCGGTTTATCTTTATTGTATGGAATGAGGCATACAAAATACACATTGCTCAAAGTGCACGCCTTGGCTACAGCAAATTTACAACAAGTCTGAAATCATTAGCGGAGCTTGTGTCAACGGTATTTATAAAGACAATGAGTCGTGTTGAACGCGCAAATTTAGCTTTAGAGTCAAGAGGGTTTGATGGTAATTTTAATTACCTGATTGAGGAAGAAGAGGATTCAAAAATCCTTAAGGTAATAGGCGTACTTATGAGCGTTGTATTGCTTGTTATAGCGATGATTGAGAGACTGATAAGATGAATATTATAGAAGCAAAAGAAATATCCTTCTCATATGAAGGCGAAGAAACGGCATTGGACAATGTTACTATGCACTTTAAAAAGGGTAGGACTACAGCTGTATTAGGCGGAAATGGTTCAGGGAAATCAACTTTGTTTTTGAATCTTAACGGGGTGTTAAAACCGGTTTCAGGTAAAATTATTTTTAATGGGAAAGAGATCTCACATAATAAGAAAGATATTTTGGAACTTAGACGAAATATTGGAATCGTTTTTCAAGATCCTGATGACCAGTTGTTTTCAGCTAATGTAAAAAAAGATATATCATTTGGTCTTGTAAATCAGGGACTTTCAGCGGAGGAAGTGGATAATCGAATTGATTTTGTAATAAGAAAAACAGGAATTACCGGCATCATCAATAAGCCAACCCATGCACTGAGTTTCGGACAAAAGAAAAGAGTCGCTATTGCGGGCGTATTGGCCATGCAGCCTACTGTGATCATCCTTGATGAGCCTACTGCCGGACTTGATCCAAGCGGAGTCAGTGAAATACTTAATCTTCTTAGTGATATTAAGCGCTCGATGGGTATTACGATCATTATGTCGACCCATGAAATAGACCTGGTTCCTTTATATTGTGATGATGTGTATGTATTAGATAAAGGAAAGGTTGTGTTTGAAGGTACTGCCCGTGAGTTAATCGCAAATTCTGGGGTTTTAAGAAAACATAATCTAAGGCTTCCCCGTATCGCTCACTTGATGGAAATTTTACATGATAAAGACAAGTTGGATGTAAATGCTTCAGCCGCCACCATTGCAGAAGCGAGATCCAGCATAAACGAGCTGTTTAGAACAGGTGAAGCAAATGAATGAATATATTGTAAAATCAGGCAGGAAACTAAGACTTGGCTATACAACAGGGAGTTGTGCTGCAGCCGCGGCAAAAGCGTGTGCAATCATGCTCGTGAAAGACGAAATAATTTCCAGTGTCAAATTGATTCTCCCGAACGGCAAAGAACTTTTGTTAGATATTGAAGATGTACTGGCAGAAGAGAATACAGTTTCCTGTTGTATTGTGAAGGATTCTGGTGATGATCCTGATGTAACCAATGGTATTAAGATATATGCAAGAGTTGAAAAAACTGAAAAGGATATAAAAATTGACGGCGGTATTGGGGTAGGACGAGTAACAAAAAGAGGTTTGCCATGCAAAATCGGTGATGCTGCTATTAACCCTGTACCCATGAAGATGATCGAAAATGCGTTGGAAGAAATTTCTGCCTTTCATCATTATACAGGTGGTTTTGATGTAGAAATATTCATTCCGGAAGGAGCGGAAATTGCCAAAAGAACCTTTAATCCACGGCTCGGTATTATAGGGGGCATTTCTGTCTTAGGGACAACCGGTATCGTTGAGCCAATGAGTGAGAAAGCCCTGGTAGAAACGATCAAACTGGAAATTAATTCCAAAAAATATAACAGGGAAGAAATTCTTTTTGTTTCTCCGGGAAATTATGGCCTGAAATTTGCAGACCAAAATTTTGATTTGAATATAGATTTGGCTGTTAAGTGTTCAAACTTTATCGGCGAAACACTGGATTATGCTCTTTACACAGGATTCGAAAAAATTCTCATTATTGGACATATAGGGAAGCTAGTAAAAATAGCTGCAGGTGTGATGAATACTCATTCAAAAATTGCGGATTGCAGAAACGAAATATTTGCGGCCCACAGCGCATTGTGCGGCGCCGATAGAGAAACAGTCAAAAACATTATGCACGCAATCACCACAGATGATATCCACTACTTGCTAATAGAGAAGGGAATTTCACAAAAAGTATATCAAAGCATATTAGAAAAGATTGTTTTTCATGTAAATGGCAGAGTCCGAAACAAAATCAAGATTGAGGTAATTGTTTTTTCTAATGAAAACGGAATATTAATGGAAACCGAAAAAGCAATGGAATTTATTGAAGAATTGAAGGTGATAAAGTTATGATTGGTACTTTATATGGAGTAGGAGTAGGTCCCGGTGATGAAAAATTATTGACACTTCTTGCTGTTGAAACCTTGGAAAAAGCGGATAGAATTGTTGTGCCAGACACAGGCGGTGAGAAAACAGCCTTCAAAATCGCGGAAAAATACATCAGGGACAAAGCACTCATTTACTGCAAAATGCCTATGACAAGAGATGCGGCCCTTTTAAAGGAGAGCCACCGCATATGTGCTGACGTAATTTGTTCGGAGCTTGATAAAGGACTGGATGTAGCGTTCATTACACTTGGTGACCCTACCATTTACTCAACTTATATGTATATACACAGACGAGTGATGGAAAAAGGTTACGCAGTTCAAATTATAAGTGGCATCCCATCCTTTTGTGCTGCGGCGGCAAAATTAAATATATCGTTATGTGACGGTAAAGATGCACTGCATATTATCCCTGCTTCATATGAGGATGTGGATGAACTTTTAAGCTTAAAGGGAAATAAAGTATTAATGAAAAGCGGCAAAAGTGTTTTAGAAGTCAAGAGAAAACTAAAGCGACTTAACCTTCTTGATAAGTCCCAAATGGTTGAGTGTTGTTTTATGGAAAACGAAAAAATTTATCGTGATATGAATGATGTGAATGAATGCAGTAATTATTTTTCAGTCATCATAGTAAAAGGAGATTAAAATGGTTTATTTTATTGGCGCAGGACCTGGTGCTGTCGATCTGATAACGGTGAAAGGCGCAGAACTCTTAAAAAAAGCAGATGTCATAATTTATGCAGGATCGCTTGTTAATCCGGAGCTTTTGAATTATGCAAAAAAGGACTGCAAAATATTTAACAGTGCAACTATGACATTAGAGGAAGTCATTGACGTTTTTGTTTCTGAATATATGTCTGAAAAAATAATGGTTAGACTTCATACGGGTGATCCAAGCATTTACGGCGCTATAAAAGAGCAGATGGATTTGCTGGATGAGAATAAAATCGAATATTCGGTTGTACCGGGTGTCAGTTCGTTTTGCGGTGCGGCAGCAGCTTTAAATGTGGAATACACTTTGCCGAATGTCAGTCAGACTGTCATTCTTTCAAGAATGGAAGGAAGAACGCCTGTCCCTGCCGATGAGGAAATAGCAAAGCTTGCTTCTCATAAAGCTTCCATGGTTTTGTTCTTGACTTCTTCACTCATTGAGCAGCTCAGCGTAAAACTGATAGATGGCGGTTATACGGCGGATACCCCTGCTGCTATTGTATATAAAGCAACCTGGCCTGACCAAAAGATTATTAAAACAACTGTCTCCCAGCTGGCAGAAAGCGCAAAAGAAAACAACATTACCAAGACGGCCCTTATCCTTATCGGAGACTTTCTATCAAGTGAATATGACCGCTCAAAGCTATATGATAAGACATTTACACATGAATTCAGAAAGGCGAAGGAATCATGAAAGCAACTTTGTTTTGTTTTACAGCAAAAGCGGCCAAACTTTGTCAAAAGATACAAAGCATTCTTAGAAACGGTGATTATGTGACAGCAGGCTATTCAAAGTATGAAGACAATCATTTGCTGCCAATGAATGAGAGCATTTCGAAATTATCTGAAATTGCTTTTAAAGATAGTCAGGTCATTGTTTTTGTTGGAGCTGCAGGAATAGCTGTCCGTGCAATAGCGCCTCATTTGAAGAGCAAAGATAAGGATCCCGCCGTGATAGTCATTGATGAGTGCGGAGAAAATGTTATCCCCATTTTGTCCGGGCATCTTGGCGGGGCAAATAGGATAGCCCAAAATATTGCAGAGGCTTTGGGCAGCAGGGCAGTAATTACAACGGCAACGGATTTACATGATAGCTTCGCCGTGGACGTATGGGCAACGGATCATGAACTCTATATCGAAAATATAGAAAACATAAAATATATTTCCGCGGCAATATTGAACGGCGAAAAGATAGGCTTTACATGTGATTATCCTGTGGATGGGGAGCTGCCTGATTTTTTCACAAACGAAAAAGCGGAAATTGGAATATGTATAACCAATACCGTAGATAAGACGCCATTTTTCAAAACCTTATATTTGAGACCCAAAAGTTTTTATATCGGCATAGGCTGTCGAAAAAACATCGATGAAAGTGTCCTTGAAAACTTTGTTATTGAGACTTTGGATCATTTACATATACCAGCATTTTTAGTAAGTTCCGTTGCAACAATCGATATAAAGAAGAAGGAGAAAGCGATTATTACGTTATGTGAAAAATACGACTTTCAATTAATGGTATATACAAGCCAGGAGTTAAATAGAGTAACCGGAGATTTTACGACCTCTGCATTTGTTAAGGATGTTGTCGGGGCCGATAATGTTTGCGAAAGGGCAGCTGTGCTTGCAAGTCAGTTCGGTGACGTAATTCTCAAAAAAACAACAATGAGTAAAACGGCCATTGCCGTAACAGAAAAGACCTGGAGGTGTAAATTTTGAATTTCTATATGATAGGTGTAAATTACCAGATGGCTGAAATACAACTCCGAGAAAAGCTTAGCTTTACATCGTCAAAAACTAAAAAGCTGCTAAAGGATATAAAATCCTTATATGATTTTTCAGGTGCTGTAATCATATCAACTTGTAACCGCACGGAACTTTATGTTTCTTCAGAGAAGTGTATGGATAGCAATGAGTTTGCGCAGATGTTTGGTGAAATAGCAGGCGTTTCCTGTGCTGATTTGAAATCACACATTTATATAAAAGAAAACACGAGTCTCATCGTTTATCTCTTTGAACTTGCCTGCGGCATTCATTCAATGATTTTTGGCGAAGATCAGATTATTTCGCAGATAAAGGATTCGATCAGAATCGCCAATGATGAAGATTCAAGTGACGCCGCACTGAATACTCTATTTAGACATGCGATAACTTGTGCAAAAAAAGTAAAAACAAATGTGGTATTACGTACCGTTTCACCGTCTGTTGCCAGACAGGCAGTGGATATTTTGAAAGATTATATTACACAAAATCCCCACTGTAAAGCATTAGTAATAGGCAGTGGTGAAGTGGGAAGAAATGTTCGTTCGGAATTATTGTCACTAGGGTGTGCAACATTTATTACATCGCGGCCGCATACGAACACAAAAGCAATCGAGTTATCAGGCTGTAAAACAATTGATTATGATCAAAGACAGAATTACATACCACTGGTAGATATTCTAATTAGTGCTACGACAAGTCCTCATCATACAATTACATACGAAATGATAGATAAATGTGCCAAAAAACCCCGATTTATCATTGACCTGGCAATGCCTAGGGATATAGAGCCGGAAGTACAGGATTTCAAGGAAATTGTTTATTTAGATGTTGATGGTATTGGAAAGACTGCAATGAAGGACAATTCGAATGAAATTGAAATCATAAGAAAATTTATAGGCGAAGAAATAGACAAATATTATGGATGGGAGGCTATTCGTAATTGCCGGACAAATATTGAAGAAATTAAGAAATATGCAATCGAAAAAATTACTTCAAATATTGATCCGAATCTAAGTGAGGAAATCAAGATTGAAAAAGCAATTATAAAGACACTTGACCTTGTGTTCTATTCACTAAAAGAAAATTCAACGGCAGCGATAACTCAAAATGTAATTGATACTGTTTTGGCACGGAGGTAAATATGATTTATATAGTAGGTTTAGGTCCGGGAGATCAAGGGCAGATTACACCAAAGGCGTTAGAAGCGCTTGCAAAAAGCGATTTAATTGTCGGATATACGGTCTACATTGACTTAATCAAAGATTTGTTGGACAACAAAGAAGTAATCCAGACTCCCATGCTTCAAGAGGTCGACAGATGTAAAAAAGCAGCCATTGCAGTAAAAGAAGGCAAAACTGTGGCTATTGTTTCAAGCGGTGACGCCGGAATATATGGAATGGCTTCCTTGATGATAGAAATCTGCGACGAGCTCGGTGTTGATACAGAAATTGAAGTTGTTGCAGGAATTACCGCTGCCAGTTCGGCGGCCGCTGTTCTGGGCGCTCCTTTAACCCACGATTTTGCCGTAATCTCTTTAAGTAATCTTTTGACCCCCTGGGAAGATATTGAGAAACGTTTGGATTTATCATCAAAGGCAGGATTTGTTATTGTTCTTTACAATCCAACCAGCAAAAAGAGAGCCGATTTTTTACATAAAGCCTGCGAAATCATACTGAATAATATAAGCGGAGACACATTGTGCGGCTATGTGAAAAATATTGGAAGAGAGGGCCAGACGCACAAAACATTAACGCTCAGAGAGCTTCAGAATGAAAAAGTAGACATGTTTACTACGATTATTATCGGTAACAAAACCACAAAGATGATTGGTGCCAAACTGGTTACGCCGAGAGGATATAGAATAGATGGATAATGAGCTTTCTAAAAAATTTGTGGTTTTTGCCGGAACAAATGAGGGCAGAAGAATATGCGAGTTTTTGTCTGGTTATGGTGCCCGGGTAACTGCTTGTGTAGCCACAGAATACGGTTCGCTGGTCATGCCTGCCCTGCCGTCACTGACGGTTCAGGAAGGCAGGCTTTCATCTGCTGAAATAGATGAACTGATTGCAGATTATGACTATGTGATTGATGCAACACATCCTTATGCCGAGATTATTTCGAGTAACATAAGAATGGCCGTGAAGGATAAAAAAACGAAATATATAAGAATAATAAGACCAGCTGTTGGTTATGAAAATGTAATTGAGTGTGAAAATATTGTAAAAGCGTGTGAGTATTTAAATACTACCACCGGCAATGTTCTGGTAACTACCGGAAGTAAAGAACTTAAGCCATATACCCTCATTGACAAATACCACGACAGACTGTTCTGCAGGGTGCTGCCGACCATTGAGGCAATTAGCGCATGCAGCAAATTAGGTTTCAATCCTTCCAATATCATATGTATGCAGGGGCCGTTTAGTGAAAAGATGAATTCTGCTACCCTTGAACAAATAAATGCAAAATATCTGGTTACTAAAGAAACGGGAACAAGCGGAGGCTTTTCAGAAAAACTGATTGCTGCCAAAAAAATGGGCGTCAAGGTAATCCTGATAGGCAGGCCCTATAAAGAGGAAGGTTTGTGCTACGAACAGGCCTGTGAACTGTTAAAAAAAGAGCTTAGCTTGCCGGAGCATGATGTGTTGCATTTCCCGGTATTCCTTGATATATCAAAAAGAAAAATTATTGTTATTGGCGGCGGAAAAATCGGGACAAGGCGAATCAAGTCATTGCTTGCTTTTAGTACAAATATCATGGTTGTATCTCCGCAAATCGATGAAGAATTAGAAAATGTACGCGATAAAATTTGCATTAAGTACGAAAAATATGATGAAAAATATTTAGATGATGCTTTCATAGTTATTGCTGCAACAAACAGCCGGGAAGTAAATCAAAAGATATATGAAGATGCTAAGAAAAAAAATATATTAGTCAATGTATCAGACAAAAAAGAACAGTGCGATTTCTATTTTCCGGCCATTTTTTACAATGACGAAGTGTTAGGCGGTCTGATTTCCATCGATGGGGAAAATCATAAAATTGCCAAAGAAAGATCCGGCATGATTATGGAATATTTAAATAGAGGGAGGATATCACTTGAAAACGATTAGAATAGGAAGCCGTGACAGTAAACTTGCTATTATTCAGTCAGAAATGGTCATAAATGCCATAAAGCGATTTGACAGCAGTATTAGAACCGAGCTTGTTACTATGAAGACAACAGGCGATAAAATTTTGGATATAAGCCTTGATAAAATCGGTGGAAAAGGACTGTTTGTCAAGGAACTGGACGATGCTTTGCTTTGCGGTGCCGTTGATATTACCGTACATAGCTTTAAGGATATGCCAATGGAAATCAATCCCGATCTTCCGATTGCGGCGTTATCCGAAAGAGAAGATGCTCGTGATGTTCTTATTCTTCCTAACGGTTCATGTGATAACAGCAAGCCAATCGGCTGTTCGAGCAAAAGAAGAACCATTCAGCTTAGGGAGCTTGGCTTTGATCTTATATCTCCCCTTCGCGGTAATGTTATTACCAGAATGAGAAAGCTGGATGACCAGGAATATCAGGGGATTATTTTGGCTGCAGCAGGTATAAAGAGGCTTGGACTTGAAGACCGTATAAGCAGATATTTTACAACAGAGGAGATTATGCCATCTGCCTGTCAGGGAATTATTGCCGTTCAGGCAAGAAAAGACGAAAAGACAGAATATTTAGCAGCTTTTCACAGCCCTGAATCTCAGGTGATTGCTGATGCGGAACGTGCCTTTGTAACAACTCTGAACGGCGGCTGTTCTTCACCCATTGCTGCATATGCAAAATACGAAGGGAAGTTGATTGTTTTGTGCGGCATGTATGTAAATGAAGAAAGTAACAGGATATATAAAGGCTCTTTGCGCGGAAAACCTTCAGAGGCAAAATGGTTAGGTATTGAGCTTGCCAATAAAATAAAAATGGAGGCGATGGGTTGAAAATGAAAAATGGATTTGTAGCATTAGTTGGCGCGGGTCCCGGTGAAATCGGTTTATTGACTTTGCGCGGCAAGGAATTGATTGAAAAAGCGGATGTAGTTGTGTATGACCGATTGGTATCAGACGATATTTTGCAGATCATCCCGCCTTCTGCTGAAAGGATTGATGTGGGAAAGGAAAGCAGTAAGCACCTGGTAGCACAGAAGGAAATAAACAGAATTCTTTTAGCCAAAGCAATGGATGGGAAATTTGTTGTAAGACTTAAAGGGGGAGATCCGTTTTTGTTTGGCCGCGGCGCAGAAGAACTGGAACTTCTTGAACAAAATCAAATTTCTTTTGAGGTGGTTCCTGGTATTACTTCGGCTATTTCGGCTCCTTCTTTTGCAGGAATACCTGTCACTCACAGGGATTTTTGCAGCAGCGTTCAAATTATTACAGGACACCAAAAAGAAAACGAACCACTAAAGATAAATTTTGAAGCAATCGTCAGAACCGGCGGTACAATGATTTTTCTAATGGGCGTGTCATCCATTAGAAATATTGCGGATGGATTGATTTTAGCAGGGATGAACAAAAATACACCGGCCGCCGTCATTGAAAATGGCACAAGGCCATCCCAGAGAAAAATGATTTCGAATATCGGAAGTCTTTATGAAGAATCTATCAGACATAAAATTAAATCTCCGTCTATCATTATTGTCGGGGATGTCTGTAAACTATCGGAAAAATATGACTGGTTTTCCCAAAGACTTCTTTTTGGGAAAAAGATCGTTGTAACAAGGCCTAAAGCGTCGGAAGGAACTTTGTCAAAGCAATTAAAAGAACTGGGTGCAGATGTTTTTGACTATCCCTGTATTGAAATAAAAGAAATAATGGAAAAAGATCAGCTTAATGAAATTATTGCTGATATTAGCGCATATAGCTGGCTTTTGTTTACAAGCAAAAATGGTGTCGACATATTTTTTAGTTATTTGAAACATCAAAAACAAGATTTACGCATACTGTCATCTTGTAAAATCGCGGCGATAGGAAATCAGACGGCAAAGGCCCTTTCGGATTATGGAATTATCGCTGATTATGTGCCCGAAATTTATGACGGCAAACATCTTGGAGAGGGAATTTGTAAAATAACGTCATCGAGTGACAGAATATTGCTTCTTCGGGCGCTAAAAGGCAACGAGGAAATAACCGATTATCTAAAAGCTAACGGCAGACAATGCAGAGATGTCGCTGTCTACGATACTGTCTATTTAAGTGAGAATCCCGGAAAAATGAAACAAGTCATAAACGAAACAAAAGATTTATTGGTTACATTTACCAGTGCGTCTACCGTTGAAGGCTTTATCAACGCTTCACCGGATGTCGATTTGTCAGGAATAACCGGAATTTGCATAGGAAATCAAACGGCCAGAATGGCAGAGAAATATGGCATCAAACATCATGTATCAGATGAAGCAACTATTGAAAGTATGATTGAAAAAATTATAGAGGTGCAAAATGAACGAAATAAGGCCTAGAAGGCTTAGAAATGATTCCGTTATAAGAAACCTGACAAGAGAAACAAGAATCTGTGAAAATTCTTTGATTTTACCTCTGTTTGTTAAAGACGGGATAAACATAAAAGAGGAAATAACTTCACTTGAAGGACATTCATACTATAGTGCAGATAATATAGCCTATGCAATTGAAGATGCACTTGTGAATCATGTAAAATCTGTTCTGCTGTTTGGCGTTCCCGATTTTAAAGATGAGATGGGAAGTAAGGCCTTTGCAGAGAACGGCGCGGTACAAAATGCTGTTCGCGAAATAAAATCGCGCTATCCCGAAATGATGGTGATAACAGATGTATGCCTATGTGAATATACCTCGCACGGGCATTGCGGAATAATCAAAAACGGTAAAATCCTAAATGATGAAACGCTTCCGTATTTATCAAAAATTGCTCTTTCGCATATTGCTGCAGGTGCTGATATGGTTGCGCCTTCCGATATGATGGACGGCAGAGTGGGTCATATCAGAAGAACATTGGATGATAACGGATTTTCTGATAAACCGATTATGTCATACTCTGCAAAATATTCTTCATCCTTTTACGGACCTTTTCGCGATGTGGCTAATTCTGCACCTGCATTTGGCGACAGGAAGACATATCAAATGGACTATCACAACAGAAGAGAAGCGATGAAAGAAGCGATGCTTGATATTGCGGAAGGCGCGGATATATTGATGGTAAAACCTGCACTGTCTTATTTAGATGTTATTAAGGAAATCAAAGACAATACAAACTATCCGATATGCGCATATAGTGTCAGCGGAGAATATGCCATGATCAAGGCGGCGGCTAAGCTCGGATACATGAATGAATATGATGTTATGTGTGAAAGTGCAGTCAGTATTTTCAGAGCAGGCGCAGACATACTTATCTCCTATTATGCAAAGCAGCTTTCGGAAGCTATCAGAAAGGGAGATATAGGATGATGCAGAATTTATTTGCAAGAGCAAAAAAAGTCATGCCGGGCGGGGTGAACAGCCCTGTAAGATCTTTTAAGGCTGTTGGCTCAGAACCGATATTCATTAAGCGTGCTAATGGCTCTAAGATTTATGATGTCGAAAATAATGAATATATTGATTACGTCTGTTCGTGGGGACCCATGATCTTAGGTCACAATAATCCGCAGATAGCCGAACGTGTGACGAAGGCCGTTGAAAGCGGACTTAGCTTTGGCGCGCCAACGGAGAATGAAGTTGTTCTGGCAGAGCTTATTATATCGGTCGTTCCTAATATCGAGATGATTAGAATGGTGAACAGCGGGACAGAAGCTGTCATGAGTGCCTTACGCCTTGCAAGAGCTTATACCCAAAAAGATAAGATCATTAAATTTGAGGGATGCTATCACGGACACTGTGACAATATGCTTGTCAAGGCGGGTTCGGGCGCACTTACGCTGACTGCATCAGGTAGTCTGGGGGTAACAGATGAACAGGTAAAAAGCACTTTGATTGCTGACTACAATGATATTGGAAGTGTGAATATGCTTTTTGAAGCAAATAAAGACCAGGTAGCAGCCGTAATTATCGAGCCTGTTGCTGCGAATATGGGCGTTGTGTTACCCGGGAAAGATTTTTTGGCTGAGCTTCGCATAATATGTGACAAACACAAAGCACTTTTGATTTTTGATGAGGTTATTACCGGATTTCGATTGTCCATCGGCGGAGCACAGGAATATTTTAATATAGAGGCTGACATTGTGACCTTTGGGAAAATCATCGGCGGCGGAATGCCGGTTGGTGCTTATGGCGCAAAACGTGACATCATGAAATTTGTTGCGCCACTGGGTGGTGTGTATCAGGCGGGAACACTTTCAGGCAACCCAATAGCAATGACCGCGGGAATAACCCAGCTGTCTATTCTAAACGAACACAAAGAAATTTATAAAAAAATAGAAATACTTGCAAAATTGCTGGCCGACGGTTTTGAAAAAACAGCCAGAGAATTGGCAATACCTGTATGCGTAAATAGAATCTCGTCGCTTGTATGCGTTTTTTTTACAGGCGAAAAAGTTCGCGATTTTAAGTCAAGTCAAAAGAGCAATACTAAGCAGTATGCAAGGTTCTTCAATTTGATGCTGCAAAGCGGCATCAATCTGGCTCCTGCGCAATTTGAGGCAATGTTCATAAGTAATGCACATACGGTAACGGATATTGAAAAAACACTCGAAGCGGCAAAAAAGGCATTCGCAATTATGAAAGAAGAGGGCTCATTTATATGAAAGGCATTTTAATTTTGGCTCATGGGAGCCGTGAAAAATCAACAGAGGATACACTGTGGAAAATTGTGAAAATGCTAAAAAACGAAATGAATGATTATATGATCGAAACGGCTTTTTTGCAGTTCAGTGAATCAAATTTACATACCGGTCTTGATAAACTTAAGGCACAAGGTGTAAACGACATTAAGGTCGTGCCTTATTTTCTTTTTGACGGTGTCCATATAAGAGAGGATATCCCGAAGGAAATAAATGAATATCTTGCAAAAAACAAGGGAATAGAAATTACTGTGGGGAAAACGCTAGGCTCGGATATAAGACTTGCGCAGATTCTCGCTGATAGAGTAAGGGAAACGTTATGAAGAAACTTTGTATTATTGGCTGCGGAATGGGAAAAGAAAGCCTGCTTACCAAAGAAGCGTCGGAGCGTATGATTTCCTGTGATGAAATTTATGCTTTTGACAGAATATCAGAGCTTTTTCAGCATGTTCGGCATGACATAATCAGATGCTCCTATGCAGGTCTCTTTGAATTGATTGACTTTTCTGATGCCCAAACTATTGGTGTTTTGGTTTCGGGAGATGTCGGTTTTTTCAGTATTGCTAAAAATCTGACAGTAGAATTGGGAAAGAAATATGAAATCGAGACACTGTGCGGAATAAGCAGTCTCCAATATTTCTGCGCAAAGATTCATGTCAGTTATGAAAATGTTGAAATCGTAAGTCTTCACGGAAGAGATAATTGCATTCTCGGCTGTTTAGCCTATAACAGATATACCTTTGTCTTAACAGGCGGAGCAAATAATGCCGCCGATATTTTAATCGGGCTTGCAAAAGCAGATCTGCCCGATATCAGAGTCACTTCAGGAGAAATGCTTTCCATGCAGGGAGAAAGAATTCGAAACGGCGCTATTGCGGAGATGTCTTGCTATTTATATGACAGCCTGACAGTATTATTTTTCGAAAACCCCAATCCATTTCAAAAGGAAAAGCCGCTATTTGATAAAGATTTATTTAGAGATAAAGCCCCAATGACAAAACAGGATGTCCGGTGGGCTTCAACAAACTATTTGAAAATAAATCCTGAAGATACTATTTATGACATTGGCGCAGGAACCGGCTCGGTCTCCATTGAAATGGCAAGAAAGGCATATAAAGGTATTGTGTATGCGATCGAAAAAAACAGGGATGCGTATGACTTGTTAGAAAGAAACAAAAAACAGATGGGAGCGTTTAATGTAATTTCCATTTTAGGGAATGCTAAAGATGAAATCATAAATCTGCCCATCCCTGACAAAGCATTTATCGGCGGAAGTTCCGGGGAATTACCGGAAATTATCGAATATTTGCACAACGCCAATCCCAATATATTGTTTGTTATTAATGCTATAACACTTGAAACATTAAGTTCAGCAATGGACGTATTAAAAAGGCTGCAATTTGAGATTCAGATTACTTGCATGAACTGTGCGAAAAACAATATCGTCGGTGAATATAACCTTATGATGGCAAGTAATCCGGTATATATTATTACAGGTGAAAAAAATGCAGATTAAAACAATAAATCGAATTATGATAGCAGGCACAAACAGCGGATGTGGTAAAACTACCGTTACGTGCGCCATATTGAAATCATTGTTGAACAAAGGATTAAAAGTAGCAGCGTTTAAATGCGGTCCGGATTACATTGACCCGATGTTTCACAGTGAGATCGTTGGAGTAAAGTCTAGAAATGTAGATTTGTTCTTATGCGGCGACAATCCTTCGAAATATCTTGTTGCGAAAAACAGTGAGAATTTTGATATTTCAGTGGTAGAAGGTGTTATGGGTTTTTATGATGGTCTTTCCGGAGCCACAATTCAAAATTCATCCTGTGATATTTCGAATAAACTGGAAATACCTGTGATATTGGTTGTTAACTGCCTGGGAGCGTATCTCTCTGTCGCTGCAATGATAAAAGGATATGTTGATTTTTCAGAGAATAATATTAAAGCTGTAATTTTGAATAATCTATCTAAGCCGCTTTATCCCTTATATAAAAAAATGATTGAAGATCATCTGGACATAAGGGTTTTGGGGTATATGCCAAAGATGCCGGATGCTGCGCTTGAAAGTCGTCACCTGGGTCTTGTTACTGCTCAGGAAGTAAATTTATTGAGCGAAAAAATTGACTTACTTGCAAAAACAGCGAGTGAAACGATTGAACTGGCTGAGATTCTGAAGATAGCAGCTGCCGCACCGCCTTTGCAGTATGACGAAATAAGGATTGAAAGGCATGCCTCTGTGAAAATTGCCGTTGCAAGAGATAAAGCTTTTTGCTTTTATTATCAGGACAACCTTGACCTACTTTCATCCTTTGGAGTAGAACTCATATCGTTTTCACCGCTTGAAGATATAAAATTACCTGAAAGTATTGACGGACTTATTTTGGGCGGTGGATACCCTGAACTGTATCTCCAAAAGCTTAGTGAAAATCAATCCATGCTGAAGAGCATTAAGGATGCCTGTGAAAATGGCATGCCTGTCTATGCAGAATGCGGGGGCTACATGTACCTTGGGAAAAGCATTGCGGCAGGAGGCGTAGAATATCCCATGGCAGGAGTTATCGATATGAATAGTGTAATGACTGAAAAACTGCAAAATTTCGGTTATGTAACGCTTGCGGTCAAACAAGATGCATTGTTTTTGAAAACCGGAGATAATGTACCCGCACACGAGTTTCATTACTCAAAAAGTGATAAGAAAATTGGGATATTTGAAGCAAAAAAACCGAACGGGAAAAGTTGGCGCGCAGGTTATTGTGAGAACCGTGTTTTTGCCGGATATCCACACATTCATTTTTGGGCGGATATTGATATGGCTAAACGGTTTGTTGGAAAGTGTGAGGAATATAAACATGGCTAAAGCAATTATGATTCAAGGTACAACGTCAAATGCAGGGAAAAGCCTTATTACTGCAGGTCTCTGCCGCATTTTTGCACAAGACGGTTATCATGTCGCCCCATTTAAGTCGCAAAATATGGCGCTCAATTCTTTTGTTACAGAAGATGGCCTTGAAATGGGAAGAGCTCAAGTTTTCCAGGCAGAGGCAGCATTCAAAAAACCCGATGTTCGAATGAATCCGGTGTTGCTGAAGCCGACGAGTGACATAGGATCTCAGGTTATTGTTAACGGCGAAGTTGTAGGAAATATGAATGCGATGGAATACCACAAGAACAAAAAAATATATATGAAGGAAATAAAAAAGGCTTATGATGCACTTGCGGCCGAAAACGATATTATCGTAATTGAAGGCGCTGGAAGTCCGGCTGAAATTAACTTAAAAGAAAACGATATTGTCAATATGGGTATGGCGATAATGGCAGGTGCCCCTGTGCTTATTGTTGGCGATATTGACAGGGGAGGTGTTTTTGCAGCGCTTTACGGGACATATATGCTTCAATCAGCAGAAGAGAAAAGATACATTAAAGGAAATATAATCAACAAATTCAGGGGTGATGCAGCGATTTTGCAGCCTGGACTTGACATGCTTGAAGAATTGATTCCTATAAAGACAATCGGCGTTGTGCCCTATATGAACATTAAAATGGATGATGAAGACAGTCTGTCGGATGTCTTTGCCAATACGGAATCAACGTCAGAAATTGATATTGCGGTAATCAGACTCCCCCGCATTTCAAACTTTACCGATTTTAATGCCTTTGAAATTGTTTTAGGAACCAAGGTAAGATATATTTCAGACGCAAAAGAATTTGGCGAGCCCGACTTACTCATTCTGCCCGGGACAAAAAATACGATGGGCGATCTAAAGTGGTTAAGAGAAAACGGTCTGGAAAGTAAGATACTAAAATATGCAGATGCCGGCAATCCCGTTTTTGGTATTTGCGGCGGTTATCAAATGCTAAGTAAAACATTAATGGATCCTCTTCACCTGGAAGAGGGCGGGGAAATAAGGGGGCTCGGATTGTTTGACGCAGAAACGATTTTTGAAAAAGACAAGGTAAGAACGCGTGTTGCCGGAACGTTCCAAAACATAACCGGTATATTTTCCGGGTTAACTGGAAAACACCTTGAAGGATATGAAATACACATGGGCATTACATATATAAATAATTCCATGTCCAACATGTCGGTTCTTTCCATGGCTGATAATAAACAAAAAAAAGATGGATTGTGCAAAAACAATATTTATGGGAGCTATGTTCATGGAATATTCGACAGTGAGGAAGTTATAGAGGAAATAGCAAAATCGATCTGTCACAAAAAGGGACTGCTGTATCATCCTGAAACGAGAATCAATATTAAAAAACACAAAGAAAACGAATATAACAAGCTGGCGGATGCGCTTAGAAAATCACTTGATATGAAAAGAATCTATGAGATTCTTGAGGAAGGGGTGCGGGAATGAGCGGTCTGATACATATTTATTGCGGTGATGGAAAAGGTAAAACAACCGCTGCACTCGGACTTGTTATGCGTGCCTGCGGCAGCGATTTCAATGTTGTATTTGTTCAGTTTTTGAAATCACAGGAAACAGGTGAACTAAGGATTTTAAGAAAATTGAAAAATGTTGCTGTATTACGCGGAAATATTCCATCCAAGTTTTCATGGGAATTTACTGAGGAAGAAAAGAAAGCCGTGTTTGATGAACATAACAGGTTGTTTAAAGAAGCAATTTTATCCATAGACAACTCATCAAAAACACTTCTTGTTTTTGATGAAATAATAGGGGCTATGTCAAAAAATTTGATTGATACAGACATGGTACTGCGTTTTCTAAAAAAGAAAGAATCGGGTGCCGAAATCGTTCTTACCGGAAGAAATCCAACGGATGAGCTTATTGCCATTGCAGATTATGTTTCGGACATTAAAAAAATAAAGCATCCTTATGACAAAGGAATTATAGCGAGAAAGGGTATTGAAAACTAATGAAAAATTATTTGCCTGATGAAATTGAAAAGAAAAGCTTTGAAATCATTACAAAAGAAATCGGAAGCACATACCTTGATGACCAAATTGCACCTATTGTAAAAAGAGTTATTCATACCACTGCAGATTTTGAATACTTAAAAACACTGAAATTTTCAAAACATGCTATTGAAGATGCATTGAATGCAATTAAAAATGGGGTCGACATTGTCACAGATACGCAGATGGCAATGTCGGGTATAAATAAACCGACGCTTGCAAAAGGCGGCGGTAAAGTTCATTGCTTTATGTCTGCTGAAGATGTTGCAAAAGAGGCTAAGGAAAAATCAGTAACCAGAGCAAGTATATGCATGGAAAAAGCGGCAGAATTGAACAGGCCTTTGATTATCGCAATAGGAAATGCTCCGACAGCGCTGATAAAGCTGGATGAATTAATTCAACAGGGACTCATTCATCCAGTGTTAATTATTGGAGTACCTGTTGGCTTTGTAAATGTTGTAGAATCAAAGGAGCTAATCATCAACAGCGGTGCCGAATATATTGTTGCAGAAGGTCGAAAAGGCGGAAGTAATGTCGCCGCCGCAATCATTAATGCCTTACTCTATATGGCGTTTCCACGCGAAGAAGTTTAAAAGTATTATAATAACAAATATTAAATTATCATGATTATAAAAAATTTTTAGTGATTTTTTATAAGGTAAATATTTGAGGCTAGCGGCCAGGATCGCCTCGCCAAACGAAGCCAACTACCGGTACAGCAGAACGAAAAAAAGGCCTATTTCCCGCCGGAGTTCCACAGGATCGCTTCGCGATCCGAGGACTTGTCCGAACGCCGGGAAATAGGCCTTTTTGTAGTTGGCGCTTCGAACAGGAATCGAACCTGTTCGATGTGTGCTTGGTTTTAAACATTGCTAAATAATAACTGATTTCTTTGTCACGATAAGGATCTCAAAGTGGTGGATAAATCACAAACCAGACAAATTGAATGTGCTGTCTACGTCTATTTCGCTAGTAAAATATGCAAAACAATTTGAAAAATCAGGAAAAAATCATCATGTAAATGTTGGAAAAATCATCAATGGTACCTGTGTGGTACTTTTCAGCATTATTCATCATTTTCCTGAAAAGATAAACCCCCTGGAAACCTTACAGCCTCTAGGGGATTCTATGGTGGGAACTACAGGACTCGGACCTGCGACCCCATGCGTGTGAAGCATGTGCTCTCCCAGCTGAGCTAAGCTCCCGGGACCGGATGCGGCAACAAACTAATATGCTCCTGAAAACATAAAGCTTGTGTGTTGCTAAATAACTATACCATATTCATTAAACAAGTCAAGAATAGGAAGAGTCGGAAGGGGCGGGACATGAAAAAACCACCGTGTTAACGGTGGTTTATCAAATCCATCTGGTGACCCGTAGGAGAATCGAACTCCTGTCTTCGCCGTGAAAGGGCAATGTCTTAACCGCTTGACCAACGGGCCTTATGGTAGCGGCAGTCGGATTCGAACCTACGACCTGCCGGGTATGAACCGGACGCTCTGGCCAACTGAGCTATGCCGCCATAACTCACTATTTACAGGTATTCCTGCAACGCTATTAGATTATATTAGGCGCGCTCACTCTTGTCAAGCTAAATTTCCAAAGATTAAGTTACTAAAATATAATTTGTGAAATCCGGTGATGCTTGACAAACGATCCGCAAATCGCGCACTATTCAATATATACTAAGAATCAAGAAAATTTATATGTTTTCTTATATTTACGTCACTGTTTAGGTCACTATATAGGTCGCTGTAATGCGAAAAATGAATAATGAAGGAAAGAGGTTCCCGACTATGATTTTCGAACTTCGCATTTATACGATGTATCCGGGCAAATTGGAAAATATAAAAAGACGTTTTGAAGACAAAGCCCTGGCTCAGTTCAAAAAACACAATATGATTATTCTGGATTTCTGGCAGGATATAAAAGAAGAAAAAATATTCTATTTGATGCAGCACGAAGATGTGGAGACAAGAAACAGGGACTTTGACTTATTCCTAAATGACCCAGACTGGCTTGAAATTAAGAGGGTATCTGAATTGAACGGACCAATTGTCGAAAAAGTTGAAAGTTACCTCATGACGAGGCTCCCTTTTTCGCCGGCTCGTTAATATAATCGTTAATTCCTGCGGGTAAGTTTTCTCGCGTGATGGATTACCTGCGTGTAAGCTTTTGCACGCGGTGCCGGATACGCGAGATGGATTCCCTTTTAACAGAACTACCCGCGAGACGGAAGCGTTTCGCGGGTTTCTTTTTGCACATTACTGAAACGATTCAGCCATTTAGTTGTGAGGCGTAAGCAATATTTGCCTTCAAAAGCACGGATGTGTCAAAGATTTAAATGTTAAGTAGTCTTCAGTTGTTGACTTTGTACATGCGCGTTTCTATACTAAAGGCAAATACAGCTTATACGTTTAAGCAACTCGGAGGAAAATTCAAGTGGATAGACTGATGAAGGTTATTCCGACCGGCAATGAATATATATCACTCCCGATGATACGAGAAGAAGATGGCGCGATTCTTTCGATGAATACTCTTCATATGATTCGTAAGGGACTGATTTCATTTTATGGAACAGATGACATGCCTTTTCTTACCCCGTATATAACGGTAGATGGAAAACGTACGAAGCTCATCGATTTGAAGTGGTCTCTTCTGAGCCAGTGGATTCCGTGTTTTGAAGCTTCGGTTGAAGGTTATCCGGATCTTACGGTACAGGGCACAATTTTGACTCCGATCGGAGAAAAAGCTTTTGTCTGTCATTTCACAGCAGCTTTTTCCAACGCGTCGGAACCGGACAGGACTTATGTTGTTGAGCTCGGGCTTGAGGGCTCGCTGTCAGAGGCGCTTCATGAGATTAATGAGAGCCGGCATATCGATGCGAACTGGAACATATATGTATCCGGTTGGAGCGGGATGTGGTGCGCAGAACTCCGCGATTCTTTCTCTATTATGAGTTTTGCCCCTGATTATACAGAAGGAACGAAGTCATCTTTTTCCAATGATGCAGGCATCCCGAAATACTCTGTTTCTCAGTCCAAAGAGACAGCAGGGGGCCAGACGCAGGAATTTTCATTCTATTTCGGTACCGCTTACGAAGAAGTCGGCGCTGTAACCGCAGCACGTGAACTGATCCGCAAAGGATATGACAAGCTTCTGGCGGCAACCAGAGCGTGGCTTGATGTCCGGATGCTGACAACTACTGATGCAGCTCTTGACGCGGTTATGAACCGCAACCTTTTCTTTTCGCTTTTTTATTCATCCGGCAGGACGCTGGATTCGGAAGAACTTGTCCTTGTGACATCAAGAAGCCCCCGTTATTATGTGAGCGCTGCATACTGGGACAGAGACAGCCTGCTTTGGAGCTTTCCGGCGATGCTTCTTGTTGATCCGGAGCTGGCGTATGAGGCTCTTATCTATGTATATACAAGGCAGATCAAAAATGTCGGCATACACAGCCGTTATATAGACGGTACTGTCCTGGAGCCTGGATTTGAACTCGATGAGCTTTGTGCTCCTGTTATCGCACTTTCCCGGTATATGAAGGCGGCAGGAGATTATACACTTCTTGACCGGGAACCTTTTGCGTCGGGTATAGCGCGGATCATGAATATCCTGCAGACGAAGAAGCACGCTGTGGCTACCCTTTATGAGACGTTTCTCCAGCCGACCGATGATATGATCGAGCACCCGTATCTGACGTATGACAATATGCTGGTATGGAAGATGCAAAAAGAGATGGGAAGCGCCCGCACGGCTCTTGGCCAGCATGAAAAGGCAGCGATGCATCACGCTCTGGCAGATCAGATTGAGTCGGAGATCCGGGAAAAAATGATTCGAAAGATAGATGGTCAGGACATATTCGTATGGTCCTGTGAACTGGAAGCTGATGGAAGTCCGGCTGAATTCAACATATATGACGAAGCGCCCGGCAGTCTGGTTCTTCTGACGCATTACGGCTTCTGCAGCAAAAATGATCTTGTGTTTCAGGCAACTCTGGCGCGCATCCGGAATCCGGAATATGAATATTCTTTTGCAGGGTATCCGTTTGCTGAACTTGGAAACGCACATGCGCCGCACCCATGGATGTTAAGTGCAGCCAATTCGCTGCTGCAGGGTGAGAAGGACAATGCATACAGCATTCTGACCCGGGCTTCCATGGACAATGGCATTGTCTGTGAGAGCATTGACGAGAATACAGGTGAGTGTTCTACCGGCGAAGCTTTTGCCACTTGCGCAGGATTTGTGGCCTATGCCATACACGAGGCGTTTGGAAAATAACCGAAAATTCATAAGACAAAAATATGAAGTACATAAGACAATCGATAAGACAGTAGATAAGACTGTACATAAGACAGTACATAAGACAGTACATAAGACAGTACATAAGACAGTACATAAGACAGTACATAAGAAACCACGGGTATGGCGTACCCTTATATAACCGCGGCCTGAAGTGCGGCCTGCAATACGGAAAAACAGGTTTTGAAGAAGGAAGGGCAAAGAAATGCAAAAAAAAGAACGGCAGGATACAAAGCAGAACTGGATTATCCGCCAGACGGAGTATGACGCCGCTGCATCCGATTTCTATGACAGCATTTTCTTTCAGGGAAATGGCTATATCGGCGTACGGGGATTCCAGGATGAATGCATAACATGCGAAGATTACCTGCGCACCACTTTTATGAGCGGTGTCTATGAATACATCAAAAAAGATATTTCGGACATGGTCAACACACCGAATTTCTTTGCCATGACGATACATACAGTGGATAAGGATGGCAGTCTCAAAGTTGTGTCTCCCGCTGACAGTGTAAAAGACTCATACAGCAGAACACTTGATATTGGCAGCGGCGTTCTGACTAAGTCCTATAAAAACACCTGCAAATGCGGAACGCTCGAAGTAAATATCGACAGATTCCTATCACTCGATGATCCGCATCTGGCTGCCCAGAAGTTGTCACTTACCTCTATTGATTTTGAGGGAGACGTCGAAATCGTTTTTTCGATAGATGGAAGTGTAAGAAATAATACGATACATGACGAGCAGCTGAAGAAGGAAATGAACCCGGTTTCCCTTCTTGCCCCTTTCGGATTTGAAAAACATGACGCATATCTGCTTCTGAAGGAGAAGACTCCTTATTCGGGGATTACACTCGCAGAAGCGATGTCTGTTGATATTTCACCGGCAGCACAGGTAAAAAAAATGACTTCTTCCATTGATGAAGAGAAAAGAATCCTGTCCTACTGCATCCTTCTACATCTGGCCCCCGGCGAATCCTCTTCGATGTGCAGGAAAATATCTGTATGCACTTCACGTGATCCTGAGTGTTGGGAAGATCCGGCCGCCGCCTGTGCCGCCAAAATCATGGATGCAGAAATTTCGGCACCGGCTACTGCCGCAGCATCCGAATCAGCAGCACCGGCTTCTGGATCTGCGATTGCATCGGCCGGTGAATCCTCTTCATGGGACACTCTTTATGAAGCACACAAGACCGCATGGGATAAGCGATGGGCGGACAGTGACATCCGCATTGAAGGGGATGACCGTGCCCAGCAGGAAGTTCGTTTTGCCATCTATAACCTGATCACAAATTATCCTGTAAATGATCCGCGCTGTAGTATCGGCGCAAGAGGTCTGACGCATGGCCGCTACAAAGGCTGCTATTTCTGGGATACAGAGATGTACATGCTGCCTTTCTACCTTCTGACCCACCCGGAGAGTGCCAGAAATCTTCTGATGTACCGCGTCAATACGCTTGATACAGCCCGGTCAGAAGCCGCGAGGTTCAATCTCGAAGGCGCAAGATATTCGTGGATGTGCACGCCGGACGGTAAAGAACAGTGCGAGACCTGGGATACCGGATCCAGCGAGATTCATATCACCGCGGACATAGCCTATGCTGCCGACATGTACTGGCGGATAACGGGCGATGATGATTTCGTCGCAGAGCACGTCCTTGAGATGATGATCGAAATCTGCCGGTACTGGGTGAGCCGCTTCAGCTATAACGCAGATACGAATACGTATAATCTGCTTTGGGTAAAAGGACCCAACGAATACGGCGGAGTTACAATTAATAATACATATACCGTATCTTTGGCTGTGTATGGATTTGAGACCGCAAAAAGTATGCTCCGGATGGTCCGCGAAAAGTACCCTCAGAAGTACCTTGCGGTAATCGATAAGACCGGATTTAAGGATGCCGAGGAGCACAAATGGAATCAGATGTCCGGGCATGTACATATAAGTTATGACAATGCCGGAAACCTGCTTTTGGAAGATGATCTGTTTATGCTTGCAGAACCTGCTGACATATCAGATCTTAAAATCGGTGATCAGCCGCTTTACAAATCGATCTGTTTTGACCGGCTTCAGAGAATGCGCGTACTTAAACAGGCCGATGTACTTTTGCTGATGGGACTTCTTCCGGAAAAATTTACAGATGCGCAGAAAAAAGCTGCGTGGGAGTTTTACGAACCGATTACGCTGCATGATTCCACCTTGAGTTTTGGAACACACAGCTGGGTGGGCGCCCTGTTCGGATATGACGATAAGGCCTTTGATTATTTTCAAAAAAGCGCAGGCCTGGATATGAGAAATCTGATGGGGAATACAGCGGAAGAGGGACTCCATCTGGCGGCGTTCGGCGGCACATGGATGACGGTTGTATTCGGCTTTGCAGGCCTTTCCCTTCGAGGCGGCGATATTGAACTGCATCCGCATCTGCCGGTCTCCTGGGATTCTATATCATTCCCGTTTATTTATGGGGGCAAAAGATATTTGTGCAGGGTTGACAGGGACGGCGCAAAAGTAGAGCCGGATCAAAAGTAGAGCCAGAGCAAAAGTAGAGCCGGAGCAAAAGTAGAGCCGGAGCAAAAGTAGAGAAAGCGCAAAAGTAGTGCCGGCGTCAAAGCAAACAAAGAATCATATAGAGTAACTTCAAGGGCGGCAAGCTCTAGGGGAAGGGGTCTAAAAGTGGGCAGACGAATGACAATCAAGGATGTAGCCAGGGAGGCAAACGTATCAGTAGCTACGGTATCTTATGTTCTGAACGGTAAAGACAATATCAGCAGCGACACACAGCAGCGGGTCAGAAACGCGGTGACAAAGCTCGGATATGTCACCAACCTGTCAGCCAGAAGTATGACGACCAATGAGTCACGGCTCATCGGTGTAGTCATACCGCAGACCGAACCGGGTGAACGGCTTCTCTTCCATAATGCCTTCTATAGCGAGATGGTCGGAAGCATTGAATACCATGCGCGCCAACAGGGATATCACATACTTATAACAGGTTCCAATGCGGATGAGGACTATCTGAGGATCGTTAAGCAAAGAGATCTTGAGGGTCTTATCATCGTCGGAATTTATCCGGATGCTTTTTATTCGGAGCTAAAAAAGTCACAGATCCCGATTGTACTTGTAGACAGTTACTGCCAGGATTTCTATTTTCACAATGTTCAGATTAACGACCGCTACGGCGGATATCTTGCGACCAGGCATCTGCTTGAATGCGGACACAGGGAAATTGCGATGGTAACATCCGAACTCAGGTCCGGCGGCGTAAGCGATTCGAGGTTCAACGGCTATAAGGATGCCCTTCTTGAATATGGAGTACCGTTCCGAAAGGAATATGTATATGAAGCGAATGTGGATTTTGAATCAGCCAAGGAACAGGCCAGAAAGATAGTCAATTCCAAACAACCGGTCACTGCTGTTTTTGCCTATGCAGACCTGATGGCAGTCGGACTCATTAAAGAATTCAGCAATCTGGGAATCCGCGTGCCGGAGGACATATCAATTGTAGGTTTTGATGATCTGGACCTTGCAAGACTCTGTATACCAAGTCTTACTACGGTTCATCAGGACATTCAGGAAAAGGGCGCCAAGGCAGTGGGAATTCTGCTTTCTGATATTAAAGGAACATCACAGGGAAAGCAGGAAGTGGTATTACCGATAAGCCTTGTCAGCAGGGATTCAGTGAAAATAATAGAGGAAGCGAGGCCACTGGAAAAGGAGGGAAAGAAGGGGAAGCGAATATAAGAATAGATCTGACAACAGTATGCGCTGCTGTCAGACCCAATGAAAAAGAACCGGTCAACCAATTCCATTTCCGTATAGAGTGTACTCGTACCGGAGGGGGAATTCAAGAACACATCAAAAGAAACACATAAAAAATCAAGGAGGCATATGATGAAATTTAACAGGAAGATCCTATCATGTATAATTGTCGCTGCAATGACAATGCCTATGCTTATGACAGGCTGCGCAGGAACAGCAGTCGAGACGACTGCTCCGGCAGCAACAGCAGCAGAAACTACCGACGCCGCCGAAGCAGCAGCAACGGCAGCCGCAGAGGAGACAACAGCCGCACCCAAAGAAGAAGTGACCCTGAAAATGGAAGAATTCTCCAGCTCAGGCGGAAATGAAGCGACACTTGCTGCTATGATCGATGCATTTGAAACAGCTTATCCATATATTAAAGTTGACCTTCAGACAATCGGATATGATGATTATTTTACACAGCTTCAGACCAAAGTATCCGGCGGCAATACGGCAGATTTATTTGAACTCAATTATGAGAACTTTGTAGCATATGCTTCTGCCGGCGCCCTTTATGATTTGAATGACACGATTGAAGCATCCGGCGCAGATCTTTCCGGATTCTATCAGACAGCGCTTGAAGCCTACCAGTATGAAGGCGACCAGTACGCAATTCCCGACAGTTTCTCCAACGTCGTACTCGTATACAATAAGGACCTGTTTGACCAGGCAGGTATTTCATATCCGACGGATGCCTGGACATGGGCCGATATGACTGCAGCAGCAGAGACAATCCGCGCTCTCGGAGATGATATCTATGGACTTTATCGTCCGATCTCGTTCCATGAATTCTTTAAGGCATCGGCACAGAACGGCGGGTCTCTGATAAGCGAAGACGGCACTGCATTCACGATCGATACGCCTCAAAATATAAGTGCTCTGACCGGCATGATCGACTGGGTCAACGGATCCAATATCATGCCCAACGAAGAACAGCTCGGCGGTATGGGCGACTGGGATCTCTTTGAATCAGGCCGTCTTGGAATGATCGTAACCGGTATCTGGTGTTTCGGCACATTTAAGGATGCATGTGATTTTAACTGGGACATATCAGTTGAACCCGGAAATACACAGAAAGCTACCCATTTCTTCTCGAACGCTTATGCCGTAAGCACCAACTGCGAACATCCTGAAGAAGCTCTTCTCCTTGCACAATTCCTTGCAGGCAGCAAAGAAGCAACAACCCTTCGTGTCGGCGCCAGCTGGGAACTCCCTCCTGTCACGTATGAAGATGTTACAGCAGCATACCTCGACCAGTCGGATCCGGAGAACAGACAGGCTGTTTATGATTCACTTGAATTCCTGATTACACCTCCCGTTGTTAAGCAGAATGCTGAACTTCAGGAAATCATAACAACCTATCTCAACAAGGCACTTGCGGGTGATCTCACCGTTCAGGAAGCATTGACCCAGTGTCAGGCTGAATGCGAGTCCAAAATAACTCTTGGCTAATGACACACGTAGAATTTGTGAAAAAATCCGGCAGGCGGAAACCCTGCCTGCCGGGTTCCATAATGAAGAATGGGGAACGTTCATGAAACTCCGAAATCAAAAAACAGGAATAGTAGCTGCTTTTCCTTATCTCCTTCCCAGTCTTCTGGGAATGGCTTTGTTCAGTGTTCTACCGATTGTAGCTTCTCTGTGTATAAGCATGACGAGATGGAGCGGAATGACGCATGTAAGTATTTTTCACGGATTTTTTACCTTTGTGAAAGAGAATTTCATCGGGTTTCAGAATTATGCAGCTGTTTTTCAGGAAAAAGAAATATGGACCGTGCTGAGTCATAATGCGTATTTTCTCGTTCTGTATATGCCCTTGATGCTCTGCATGTCGCTGATTCTGGCAGTTATTGTCGGCTCCGACCACAAAGCTGTCGGCGTATACCGGGTTATTTACTATATTCCGGTTCTGACTTCCTGGGTAGCCGGCGCTCTGATCTGGAAATGGGTTTTGAGTTCACAATACGGACCTATAAATGATATTCTCGGATTTGTCGGAATCAAGGGACCTGCGTGGCTGCAAAGTGAGATCTGGGCTATGCCTTCCATCGTACTTGCCAGCGTCTGGAAAGATATGGGCTTCTACGGAATGATTTTCCTCGGTGGACTTCAGAGCATAAGTCCGGAATATTATGAAGCTGCCAAAATAGACGGAGCAAGTGCATGGCAAAGATTCAAGAGCATAACACTTCCGCTTTTGTCACCGACTACTTTTTACGTCATGATTCTCTCGCTGATTAATGCATTCCAGATATTCCCCCAGGTCATGGTTATGACGACGGATGCAGGCCCTAACGGAGCCACACAGGTTATGGTCGAGAGGATTTATAAGTTTGCATTCAGTTTCGGCAAAATGGGGTACGCCGCTTCTTACTCATGGATACTATTTGCAATCATTTTTGCAATAACGATATTTCAAAATCTGATGCAGAGAAAGTGGGTGCATTATGAATAAGAAAAACTATATAAGCACCTTTTTGTACTATCTGCTGGCAACACTGATCGCCGCAGCTATGCTGGTGCCTCTCTTTTGGATGATCAGCACATCGTTTAAAAACAAAGGCGCCCTGATGGCGCTGCCGATTCAATGGATTCCCAAAGAACCGACCTTTGACAACTTTGTCAGGCTTTTTGACACCCCGGGATTTATCGGATCAATGGGGAATAGTCTGGTTGTCGCTGTGGCGTCCGTGGCGCTTACTCTGATCAGTTCATCTCTGGCCGCTTTTGCGTTTGCCAAAATCAAATTTCGCGGCAGAGAAAGTATATTTCTTCTCTACCTGGCGTCCATGATGATTCCAACTCAAGTGCTTTTTATTCCTCTTTATCTGGTTATGTCAGAGCTTAAGTTAACGGATACGCTGACAGCCTTGATTCTTCCCGGAATCTTCCGGGCCTTTGCTGTATTCATGCTGCGGCAGAAAATGAAGACCATCCCCGACGAATATATGGACGCTGCAGCTATGGACGGTGCCTCTCTCGGGAGAACCTTTTTCCAGATTATTGCACCGATGTGCAAGGGGATTTTTGCCACGCTGGGGATTATCCTTTTCATGGAATCGTGGAATGACTATCTCCTGCCGCTTGTCATGCTTCAGTCCAACAGTAAATTCACGATGCCTATTATCTTAAGTGCGATGAGCGGTCAGTTCAAGAACCAGTACAACCTGATGATGGCCGGCGCGCTGATATCAATGGTTCCCATACTGATTCTCTATGCAGTGGCGCAGAAATACTTTAAGGCCGGGCTTCAAGTCGGCGGAGTAAAGGGGTAAGTAACAATGATCCTGAACACAAATGATATCTCAGATCAAAATAGAACATTTCCGCTGGCCGAAGGTGCAGAGCCGTTTACCCTTAGTGTTGAACGAGGCGCGGCGCAAGCTTATATTCGCATTGCGGGTAATTACAGCCATGTCTTCGGTCTCGGCGAGCGTTTTGACTCGCTTGATCAGGCAGGGCAGACAACAGATATTTGCGTCGAAGAGAAATTTACGAACCAGGGAAAGAAGACCTATATGCCGGTGCCGTTTTTCTTTACTGATACGGGGCTCGGTATATATATCGACACAAAGAGAATACACAAAATTATTTTTGAAGAAGTGATAGCAATTGAGCTTCCCTATGAGAAGGACGAGATTCTTCCGGTTATCCACTATTTTTCCGGTACCCCCGGCGAAATCCTTACCAAAATGGCGTCGCTTCTGGGCGTGTCGCCTTTGCCGCCGCGTTGGGCTTTTGGTCCGTGGATATCCGCAAATCGCTGGGACCGGCAGACACTTGTTGAGTCGCAGACGGAGATTGCGCTTGCGCAGCATTTTCCTGCGTCCGTGCTGGTAATAGAAGCGTGGAGCGATGAGTCAACCTTCTACCTCTGGAATGATGCCGGATACAGCGAGGCATCGGGAGAAGAACCCTTAAGCGGAGAGGATCTCACTTTTTCTGAAGATGGCCGGTGGCCGTCTCCGGCAGATATGATAGCAAAGCTCCATGACAACGGGATACGATTGATTCTCTGGCAGGTGCCTGTCCTCAAAAAACTCGAACCCGGACGCGCATGTCTGCAGCATGAGCGTGATATCGCTTATGCCGTCAAAAATAACCTGGTAGTTCAAAACAGCGACGGAACCCCGTATGTTATTCCGAAAGGGCACTGGTTCGCCGGTTCATTCGTGCCTGATTTCACAAACCCGAAAGCACGGGACTGGTGGTTCTCCAAGCGCCGCTATCTCGAAGAGATGGGTGTGGATGGCTTCAAGACAGACGGCGGAGAATTTATTTATGACGAATCGGTCCGGTTCTTTGACGGGCGTACCGGCAAAGAGATGATCAATGATTATCCTGCACTTTATACGGAGGCCTATACAGAGAATAACGGGCCGGATCAGACCTTGTTCAGCCGGGCCGGTTATACCTCTTCCAGAAAGACGCCCATTCACTGGGCGGGGGACCAGGTATCCACGTGGGAAGAAATGCAGCATGTCTTTACGGCGGGCCTTTCGGCCGGACTATCCGGGATTTCGTACTGGAGCTTTGACATAGCCGGATTTGCCGGCCCTATGCCGGATCCAAGACTTTACAGCCGCTGTGTGCAGTGGTCGGTGTTTGCACCTGTCATGCAGTGGCATTCGGAACCGATCGGAGGACAGTTCGCGGAAATTATGGCTTCCGGGGAGAAAGTCAATGACAGAAGCCCCTGGAACATAGCGGACTATTACGGAAGACCTGAGCTTGTTGATCAGCTTCGCTTCCACTTTGCCCTTCGGATGAATCTGCTTCCCAGTATTTATTCATTTGCCGTCGAAAGCGCGGTAACGGGCTTCCCGATGATGAAGCCTCTAATGATCGATTACCCGGCCGACAGGGTGGCATACAAGGTCGACGATGAGTATATCTTCGGCAGCCTCCTGATAGCACCCGTTCTTTTTGCGAAGGCAGAAGAAAGAAGAGTCTATTTGCCGGAAGGGACATGGAGAAATCTCTGGACAGGCGAAGTACTGTCCGGACTGCAGTCAATAACGGCTGTTTCCGGGGAA
>Ga0209100_1000341_pt1 | contig 43106 bp, 44 predicted proteins | sample lystaG_FD_185480 | JGI IMG/M metagenome (GOLD analysis project Ga0209100, IMG submission 185480) | Glacier valley bacterial and archeal communities from Borup Fiord, Nunavut, Canada, to study Microbial Dark Matter (Phase II) -... | ecosystem: Environmental > Aquatic > Freshwater > Ice > Glacier ... | reverse complement strand
GGCTCGAGGAGAACAACGAGGGTCTGGACAGCCTCCACGAGGGGCAGTACAGTGAGGTTGGGACACGGTTTGGACACCTGTCCCACTTTGCATTTTTACCCCTCGCTGTCAACCCCTAAACGGCATAAAATTATGCGGATTACAAATTCTCCTACAGTGTTTATACCCATTGCAAGCAAAAGTAGAAACGGTAGCCTTCCCCGAGCAAGCCTCTCTACTATTTGCTGAGATTTAGCATCGTTTCTCTCTAAAGCCGCATTCATAGGTAGAATTCCTATAAATGGGCCGATAAAATTCATTAATATACTCCAGAGCCAAGTAGCAACAAAACAGCTAATTCCATATATTATAGACTCAAAGAATCCTCTGCTAAACATTATGACAAAAAACAGTACAATCCCAACTACATAACCTATAATTGAAACTATTGTGAACACCTCTGTCCACGGTTCATATAATTTTTTCTCGGGTATTGACATGGTCTTCTCCTCGTTTTCAAATAAATTAACACTAGCATAATTATAAATATTCAAGGAGTCAACCTCGCTGAACCGTGCTGTAGGGCGTAGGCTCGAGCGGGGTCTGCCCGTCCGTACACCTGGTCTCCCAGATTGAGAATCAAATCCGGCGACTCCCCGTACAGGTCCTCAATCACCTTCTCGAGCGCAAAGGCGTTTCCGTGAACATCGCTGATGACGGCGACTCGCATGGCACGAGTTTACTCGAGCGTGTCGTGCAACCATCTCACTCGAGACCCCGTAGACAAGGGTATGAAAATGAAGCTGAAAATAGATAATTCGCTCGAGGGTGTGGCCAAACTGGCCGGAATCGTGTTGCTGGCTATCGTCGGTCTGTGGCTGGCCGGAGTGCTGCTGCGCGGTCTGGGCACGCTTGTGCTGGGCGTCGTGGGCCTGATTGCCGCCCTGCTCAAATTTCTGCTGGTCGCGGCCCTGGTCATTGGCGTGGGCTACTTGGTGGGTAAAGCGATGCTCGAGCGCCGCAAAACACTCAATAGCACGGGCAGCAAAAATGCGCCTGTAGACGCTCAGACCGCTTACATTCCTGCCGAACCCACCGAACCCCGACCCTCGAGCACTCGACTCGATTAGGTTAGATTGAAGTTGATTGAGAAGCGCTAAAGGCGCACAGACCCTGATTAAATTACTTCTCTCCCTTAGTGCAGGCTCGAGCGGATATACTTTTAGCTCGAGCCTTTCATGACTGCTGCCCCCGCTTCCCCTTCTGACCCCCTGGCCCGCCTGATGCTGATTGCGGACTACGAGCACCCGTTTGTATACCGCTCGAGCTTTCCCAGAGACGTGCCCGAGGTGGCGATGGTGCTGGCGGCGGGCGATTTGGCGGGTTCCTTCCTCGAGTTCGTGGCCACCAAATTACCGCGTCCGGTGTTGTACGTGCCCGGAAACCACGGCAACGAGAAGTTGGTCGAAAATGGGGTCAGCATAGACCCCGGCGGCGTGACCAACCTGCACGGCAAGGTGCTCGAGGTGGGCGGCTTGGTGGTGGCAGGTTGGGGCGGCGTGCCCAAGTACCGCGAAAAGGGTGAAGGGCAGTACACCCCGTTCGAGGCTTGGCAAGGCTTCGCCAAACTGGCGTGGCAACTCCGGCTTCGCAAGCTCAAGGGCAAGCGTCCACTCGATATTCTGTTGACCCATGCGCCCCCACTAGGACCGCACGCAGGCAGCGATTATGCCCACCGGGGCTGTGCCGAGATGACCAAGTTCATCGACCACTTTGGGCCGCGCTTAGTGGTTCACGGCCACATCCACGAGTACGAGGGCCGCAAGCTCGAGTACACCACCCTCGGCGGCACTCGAGTCATCAACGCTTACGGCTACCGCATCGTGGAACTAGGTGCGGAGATGAAACGCTCGAGCATGGAGGATGACACCCTGAGCATCTGAGAAGCCTCTTATGAGGCTGCAAACGTCAAACGCAAACGCCGGGACTGTTTTTAGCGTTTGCGTTTGACGTTTGCAGGGCGGCGCAAGCCGCAACCCCAGGTATTCCTAGCGCGCAGAGAAGCGGTGTCCGATGTTTTCCAAGAACTCCGCTCGAGTGCGCGAATCCTCACGGAACGCGCCCAACATGCTCGAGGTGGTGGTGCTGGACTGCTGTTTTTGCACCCCACGCATGGCCATACACAGGTGAACTCCCTCAAGGACCACCGCCACACCCTTTGGCTCGAGCAGTTCCTGAATAGCGCTGGCAATCTGGCCCGTGATACGCTCCTGCACCTGTAAACGCCTGGAGTACATGTCGGTGATGCGGGCAAATTTGCTCAGGCCCAGAATCTTCTTGTTGGGAAGGTACCCAATGTGCGCCCGCCCGAAGAAGGGAAGCATATGGTGTTCGCACATGCTGTAGAACTCGATGTCTTTGACCACCACCATCCCATCGCCCTCGGCCTCGAATACCGCGTCGTTGGCGACAATGTGCAGTTCCTGGCCATAGCCACCCGTCATGTAGCCCCAGGCTTTTTCCACACGCTCGGGGGTTTTAAGCAGTCCCTCGCGCGAAGGGTCCTCACCCACAATCTCGAGCCACTCGCGGGTTAAATCAGCCAGGGACGAGGTTTTTTTGTCCAGTGCTAGGGTCATCTAGTCTCCTAAAATCTGTTCAGAGCAAAATTTACCGCTCGAGCAGAGGGTAGTTTAGGATTTTGACTGAACCGGGACTGTAAGAGGATTTGCCGTACAACTGTACGAATTGGGCGTGTTCTCGGTATTTAAAGTTGCTCGAGGGTGCTGGGGACCGCTTGCGCGCTTGCAAACGCGAGCAGGGGGACAGGACCGATAGGCGGGATGGCAAGATCAAGTGCCGCTTATCCCAAAACAGTGCCGCTCTGTCCAAGACGCGGACAGGCCCGATAGGACTCTGTTGGCGAAGTCAGGCAACGGCCTGAAAGAGCTGACCCAAAGCAGAACGGGGACGGGGAGACTTGGCTTTTCGTTCCCCTGCTTTCGTTCCCCATCCCACCAATTCACCAGGCGACTGAAATTGAGCGCGGTGGCAGTCAAAGTGTGTTGCAAGCTGGTCTTCTCCAAGCCGATATAGCGACTGCATCGTAATCCCAAGCTTCTCACCCCCTGGGAAAGGGTGCTCTCGATTCCGGCTCGGAGTTGATAACGTACTTTGGTGGGGTCTTCTTTGGCTTTAGGGCGTGCTCGCACGAGAAGTTCGTGACTTTCTTGTGTTTTGAGCATCAACATACGACCTGCGGTTTTCGAACGCGTCTTAGACAGAGCGGCACTGTCTTGAGCAGAACGGCGTCTTGGCGAAGACGGCACCCCGTGGGGCCTCGCCGCACCTAGCGGGCCTGCTCGCGTCTTGGCCCAAAAGCAGCACGTCTTGGTCTGAACGGCACCTTCCGGGCCAGACCGCACCTCTCGGGGCGGGCCGCCTACCGGGCCTGTCCGCTTCGAAACGTGCTGCATACAGGCGCTGCACTTCTTCGGCTGTCATACTCACGTCGGTGCTACACAACACGGCTTGGCTTTGCACGCGGCCCATTTTGTCCAGACGCTGCGCCACCACCCCCCGAAGGTCGCGGGCAAAACGCGGCGCGTACACCGCCAGGGTAAACACTCGCTCACGTCTATCTTGGTGCTCGAGAGTCCAGCGTTGAAGGTCGTGTAGGTCCACTTTGCCGTGACACTTGCGAGGTCGCCCCCGTTTACCGCTCGGTACCGACTCGGCCCGATACAGCAAATCCGCGTTGCGTTGGAGTTTGTGGACAGGCCCGGTAGACGGCCCAGCCCGTGAGGCGGACAGCCCCGATAGGTGGCGTTCTGTCCAAGACGTGCTGCTTTTGGGCCAAGACGCGAGCAGGCCCGCTAGGTGCGGCGAGGCCCCACGGGGTGCCGTCTTCGCCAAGACGCCGTTCTCCTCAAGACAGTGCCGCTTTGTCCGAGACACTCACTAAGGCCAGCCCATGTTGCGTCACCGTGTCCATAAAGCCTTTCTTGGCGTATTGACCATCACCGACCACTGCACGCAGGGCGGCTTTGAGCGGGGCGGACAAGTCGGTCAGCACGCTCGAGAGCGGACAGGCCCGGTAGGTGCCGCTTTGTCCAAGACAGTTGCGTATTGTACTGCTCGGTGCGGTTATCGGTGGTGGTCGTGGTGGGCTTCGTTTGCTGCACATGGATGGGGAAGGCTTGACGGTCATGCACCGAAATCAAGGTGCAGCAGCTCAACTCCAATCCCGTCTCCACACGGCTGTGACAGCCATTCCAAAAGCTACCCACCCCAGCAGTGGCTTTTCCCGACTTGGGAATGAAGCTGGCGTCTATGCCCAGAATCAGGGTCTGGTGAATATGGCCGCTCTGCATAAGCTACTCCACCAGGGTGGTATGCAGGCTCATCCAGGGTAGTTCGGTGCAAAACCAGTTGCGGAACGTTTTCTCATTCAGGGCGCTGTATCTGGACAGTTGAGCCGCATTCAGGCGTCTTGGAACGGCTAACCAGACCATCAGGAGAAGCGATAGAAAGCGACGTTGCGTATTTCGGAGTGGAACCAGGGCCAGCAGGGTGTGTAGAGTAAGCATGAGGGTCGTCCTTTGCTGTGGGTGCAACTTCAGCCTAGACAGACCCTCCTTCCTTATCAAAACTTACCGGACCATTGGACTAGCCAGTCGCCCCTACCCATCCGTCTCAGACGTGCCCTCCCCTACTCGAGCGCTGGAGGAACTTTAGGCCGTTCTTCAAAGCGGGTGGTCAGCACCACGCTCGAGCGGGTGCGGGCCACGCCCTTGACCTGTTTGATGCGGTACAGCAGATTCTCGAGCGCTTCGGGCGTGACGGTACGAACCTGAAGCAGCAGGTCCACATCTCCAGCTACCGAGTGGCACGCCTCGATTTCGGGGAACGGCTCGAGCAGGGGGGAAAGTTCGACGCAGCTCGAGCCGTTTTCCACCACGATGCTCACGAAGGCCAGCACTGGCAGCCCGATGGCTCGAGGGTCCACATGTGCTCCGTAACGTCCAATGACGCCGCGCTTCTCGAGACTTTTAGCGCGGGCGTGCACGGTGGCGGCAGCCAGACCCACCTTGTCGCCAATCTCGGCATAAGTCTGCTTGCAGTCCTGCTGAAGCTCGAGCAGAATCTGACGGTCTGTGTCGTCCAGTTGAACCATATAACCCCTATTCTAACATCTGCCATATTGTGTATTGCGAAACCACCCATGCTCGAGATAGCATTGGGTATGAATTCATCCGGCTCGAGCCTCAAATCTGCGTCTTCCGCCTCGAGCCTCTCCAAATGGGGCGTTCCGCTGGCCCTGTTCGCACTGTACTTTATCTGGGGTTCGACCTATCTGGCCATTCGCTTCGCGGTAGAGACCCTACCGCCGCTGCTGATGGCCGGAATCCGCTTCGGGCTGGCTGGCGCGCTGCTCTACGGCTACCTGCGCTGGAGGGGAACACCCGCACCCTCGAGAACCGAGTGGTGGGGCGCGGCCCGTATCGGAGTTCTGCTGATTTTTGGCGGAAACGGCTTGGTCACGCTTGCAGAGTCCAGGGGCGTGAGTTCTGGTCTGGCCGCCACCATGGTCGCGGTGATGCCGCTGGGCGCAGCGTTCTGGAGCGGCCTGTTCGGCAGGTGGCCCAAAGTATTGGAGTGGGGCGGGTTAGTGCTGGGAATGATTGGGGTGGTGTTGCTGTCTCGAGATGGTTCTTTACAGGGCAACCCCTTCGGATTGGTGCTGATTCTGGCCGCGCCGCTGTGCTGGTCGTTCGGGACGGTGTGGAGCAAACACCTGACCCTGCCCAGGGGCATCATGGCCTCGGCCACCCAGATGCTCACCGGCAGCGTTGTGCTGGTGGCGGTGGGACTGCTGACTGGCGAAAGGCTCACCCAATGGCCCTCGAGCCACTCGCTGTGGGCGCTGCTCTACCTGATATTTTTCGGGTCCATCGTGGCCTTTAGTGCTTACCTCTATCTGGTGGGCAAGGTGGCCCCCACGCTGGCCACCAGTTACGCTTACGTGAACCCGGTGGTGGCGCTGCTGCTGGGCGCGTGGCTGGGCGGCGAGACCATCGGGGCCGGGGCGTGGGTGGCCATTCCGCTGATTCTGGGCGCGGTAGGGATTGTGGCCTGGTCGCAGAGCCGGGGGTGAGGTTTACCCTCGAGGGGGTGGACTCGAGGGCGGCTGAACCGGAGGAACCCCAGGAGCAGGCTCGAGCGGACCGGGCACCGTGAGCGGGGCCGGGGTGGGCGCTGCTGGACTCGAGGGCAGAGGTTGAGGTTGTGCTCCGGCTGCGCCCAGGTTAGCGGGGCGATAAAAAATCAGGTGGACCGGAAGGTTGGAGCCACTGGCCGGAACAAACTGGAGCTTGAAATTCACCCCTCGAGCGTCCAGGGTACTGAGCACTTTTTGCAGGGCCGCTTTGGCACTTCTCACGCTCGAGAGCAGGTAAGCCGGGTCGTTGGCGCGCATGAACAGAATCGGCTGGTTAGGGTCGGAAATCACGCCCGATGCGGGTAGTGGCAGCACGTCGGTGCGGCCAAGTTGCGGGTCCGTGACCGAGACCGCGCCCTTGTACAAGCCCCCTCGAGCGGAGAGTGCGCCCACCACGCCGCCCGCATTTTGCAAGGTCAGCTCGTAGAGCATTCCGTAATTGCCGCGCAGCACGGTAGGGGTGCGGCTCAAAGCGTCGGTGCCCTGAAGCGGTGCGTCGAGTGCGTCACCCAGCACCACCTTGGCCGGAAGCGGCATTGAGAGGTCCACGCTCAGGCGGCGCACCGCCCCCAAAAAGGTGCCGCGCACATGGCGTCCATCCGGCAGCAGGGCGGGAAGTTGCTGTATCACCTCGGGCATGGGCAGCAGCGGGTCACTGAGTAGGATGACGCTCAGCTCGAGCCGACCCGTTCCGCTCGCGGCCACCAGCTCGAGGTCCAGCATCAGGTTCATGCCCGCCCCCGGAGCCAGCGGCGGTGAGGAGTACAGGGTCACGCTCTGACCCCCAGCCACCAAAAGTGTGGGCTGCGCGGTGTCAGCAAAGTAATCGAGCAAGGTGGCCTGACCCAGCGTTCCGGCAAAGCGGGCCGGGGCCGACTCGCCCAAGCGGCTCGAGGTGACGCTCACCGTAGCGGCGTCGGGGTTGCGAGCCACCACGAACACTCGAGCGGTGCTCGCCGTGCCGTTGAGGTGATGGGCCACGATTCTGGCCCGCCCAGTACCGGAGTTGAGGTTGTTGACCCCGCTGTAAACCGTGTCCTGATACAGTAAACCCTGCGTCGGCACCACTTCCGGCGAATCCGAGAACAGCAGCGGGGTCGAGTCGGGCGAACCCAGCAGCGGGTTCAGGCGTGGATACGGCAAGCTCGAGTCGGTCACACTGCTACCCAGCGGCGCGTACTTGAGCGCGTAGCTCAGCGGCGTGTCCACTTTTTCGTTCGTAATGGTGATTTTGCGCGAAAAAGGAAGGCTCGAGATATTTTTTTGGTTGCTCACCGTCAGGGTGAGGGTCTGCTCACCCGGCGCAAAATAGACGCTCTGCTTGCCGTTCCACTTGCGGATGGGCAGGTCGAGGCCGTCGGGGTCGTAGGAGTAGTCCGTGGTCAGCACCGGCTCGCCCTGCGCGTAACTGGTCTTATTGGTGGCAAAGCGCGCCTGGGGCTGGCTGGCGCTGCCTTCACGGGTGGTGAGCAGGGTGAAGGTGAGCGTTCTACCGTCGCTCGAGCCGCCCAAAAAACCCTCGAGCGCGTCGGCCAGGGTACGGATGGAAACGTAAATCTGACCCTCGAGCAGTTGAACCACCGAAGGGTCGGTGGCCACTCCACTCAGGTTTACCGCGCTGAGGTCTTTCTTAATCTCGAGCTTGCCCAGCCACACGCTGTCTTCGGTCATGCGGAGGTCGAGGTTTAGCGCGTCGGCAAACTCGCGCAACGGCACCATCGCACGGCCCCCCAGCAAGTGCGGCGCGCTCGAGAAATTGAAGGCTTCACCGTTGAGGTAAGCGACTTTTTGCTCGAGGGTAAACGCAATTTGCAGAGTTCCCAGCAATTTTGAAGTGTTAGAAGGATTCGGAGTGGTCAAAGGACCCTGCGCCAATACCGGGGGCGCTAAAAAGCAGAATAAGAGAAAGGTGAGTCGTCGCACAAGGAACCTTTGTACCATATTTTCACTGACGGGACGCTGATTCTGGATGGCTCGAGCTTCATGAATCCCCCGTCCCAGATGAGATTGAGGGGTGGGTTGCACTCGAGGAAGGAAAGAAGGGCACAAGCCTGTCTTGGACAGTACAGCACGTCTTGGGATAATCGGCACCTACCAGGCTCGTCCACTTGCGCCCCTACGGATATTTCTCGTTTTCACGCTCGAGGTTCAACCCTCCCCTATTTGCCCAACTTAAAACTCACCCCTCACAGCTCACCACTTCTGGCCTAAACATCACTTTCCTCTCGAGCGCCCACCCGGTTAAACTGTCCCCATGCCCTTCAGCGCCCTACTTTCCGAAAAAGTCCGCAGCCTCAAGCCCTCGAGCACGCTTGCCGTGACCGCCCGCGCTCAGGAACTCAAGCGTGCGGGCGTAGATGTGGTCAGCATGGCCGCCGGAGAGCCAGATTTCGACACGCCGCAACACATCAAGGACGCGGCCATTGCTGCAATAGCGGCGGGTAAGACCAAGTACACCGCCGTGCAGGGCATCATTGAGTTGCGCGAAACCATCGCGGCCAAGCTCGAGCGCGAAAACGGCCTGTACTACAGCCCCGACCACATCACGGTGTCCACTGGGGGCAAGCAGTCGCTGTTCAACGCCTTTATGGCCTTTCTCGACCCCGGCGATGAGGTGATTATTCCGGCACCGTTTTGGGTCAGCTACCCCGAGATGATTGCTTTTGCCGGCGGCGTGCCCGTGTTCGTGGATACCCTGGCCGAGAACGACTACGCGCTCGACTCCGAGGACATCGCTCGAGCGGTGACACCGCGCACCAAGGCCATCATGCTCAACAGCCCCGCCAACCCGACGGGCGTGGTGTACGACGAGGCCACCATTAAGCGCGTGGTCGAGATTGCGGTGCAGCACGGTCTATTGGTCGTCACCGACGAGATGTACGAACACATCATCTACGGTAATAAGCACGTTTCAGCGGCGCGTTTCGACATGGACCACGTTCTGACCATCAACGGGGCCAGCAAGGCGTACAGCATGACCGGGTGGCGCATTGGCTACGCGGCGGGTCCGGCGGCTTTAATCAAAGCCATGAACGCCATTCAGGGGCAAAGTACGTCCAATCCCAACACCATTGCCCAGTGGGCGGCGGTGGCGGCCATTGCCGACAGCCGCGAGTACATTGTCACGGCTCGAGAGAAATTTCAGGAGCGCCGGGACCGCATCGTAGCCGGACTGAACGACCTGGGCCTGAAAACCCCGCTCCCCGGCGGTGCGTTCTACGTGATGGCCGACACCACGCCCATTCATAGGGATGAGATGGAAGCCGCTCGAGTGATTCTGGACCAGGCCAAGGTGGCGGTGGTTCCGGGCACCGATTTTCGCGCTCCAGGGCGGGTGCGCCTAAGTTACGCCACCAGCATAGAACAGATTGAAGAAGCCCTCTCGAGGATTGGCAAATTGGTGTGAGCGAGGGGGGGTGGGGGCAATCTCCGTTCCAACCCCTCAACAAAAAGCCCCGCCTGAACGTAGGCGGGGCTTTGCCCGAGCTTGGGATTACTTCTTAGGCGTCGCTTTCTGAAGCTTCACGCTGCTCGATTTGCTAGAGGTGCTCGAGGTACTGGGTCCGCTCGAGGGCGCAATCACCTTGCTCACCTTGCGAAGTTCCATCTGAGCCGCAATGCGGCGGTTGATGAGCCAGTATTGCAACATCCCGATGAGGGTGGAGAAGATGTAGTAAATGACCACGCCCGAGGGCAGTTGTAAGGCGAAGAAGGCGAAGAGCAGGTAGAAAAGTGCTTGTTGCCGGAACATGTCCGGGGTTTTGCGGGTCATCACCCACAGGTTGGCCACGTTGACCGCCACATACAGCGCGGGCAAGATGGGCAGGATGTCCGGGAGCGAGAGGTCGGGGAGCCACAAAAAGCGCTCGTTGAACTCGTAGTTGGAAAATACCCGCCACAGCACGATAAAAATTGGGGCTTGCACGATGGCCGGCAGGCAGCCCGCCGCCGGATTGATTTTGTGCTCCTTGTAAAGGCGCATGGTTTCCTGGGTGCGGCGCTCGGGGTTGTCCTTGTACTTCTCGTTCATTTCCTTCATCAGCGGCTGCACCATCTGCATCTCGGCGGTGGACAGGTACTGGCGGTGCATCAGCGGCCAGATGAGCAAACGGATGAGCAAGGTCAGGATGAGCAAGGTCAGAATCCAGGCCCCGGTGACGCTGTAAACCGTCTTCATCAGCCACAGCAGGCCCAGCGACACCCGTCCGAAGACGTTGGGGCTAAATAGCCCAGGAAGCCCGTCAAAACCCTCGAGATGCAGACGGATGAGTTCGTCGCGGCCTCCGAACACCCGAAACTTGACCGTAGGCGTGGTCGCGGTGAGCGAAACGCGCTGTAAGGGTAAGCTGCTGAACTCGGCAGGCTTGGCCGGATTGGTGAACTTCACCGTCTCGAGGGCCAGATTTGCGCTCAGGGTGCTCTCGGGAAGTGGCTGAATCACCAGCGCTCCTCCGCTCGAGGGTGCAAAAAAGCTGCCCGCCGACTGGATGGATGCGTACTCGATGTTTTGCACCGCGCCGCTCGTCAGCACGGTTTCGGTTCCCCTCGAGACCCCTTTGGCGTAGGCGTTGCTGGCCCCGTTCACCCCGGTGAAGTTGAGGGTGTACTTATCCACGCCCGTGACCGTGACCTCCATGTTCATGGTGAACTTAGACGGCTCGATGTCGATGCGCTTTTCAACCGTACTTGCGCCCTGGGTGTACTTGAAGCGGCCCACCAAGTGTGCGCGGTTGCCCTCGCCCTCCTTGGTCACCTGCGGTTTTTCGGCCACCACCTCGCCCTGCGGCAAGCCTCCCACCACCAGCCCTTTGTCCGAACTCAGCAGGCTGTTCTTGAGCTGATTGCTCAGACCCGTGGTGTCCACCACGCCATCTTTGACCTTGAGCACGTCGCTGCCCGCCACGGGTTTCACGTACCACTGCACGATTTCACCGCGCTCGTCAAACACCACGTCGGCCAAGTTACCGGTGAAGATAAACACCGGCTTGCTCGAGCCAGCGTAAGGAGCGTTCTCTATCCAGTGCGGCTCGATGTAATTGGCGAGTGCGCTCGAGAACAGGAGCAGCATCGGGAGGGCCAGCAGTTTTTTCAAATTCATTTCGTTCCTTGAAAGGCGAGGGGGATTTTAATGTGCGGGAGATACAGGAGGTACCGGGTCAAAGCCTCCGGGGTGAAACGGTTGACACTTGAGCAGACGCACCATGCTGAGCCAGGTTCCGCGCAATGCACCGTGCTTTTCCAGGGCCTCGAGCGCGTAGGCTGAGCAGGTCGGGCTGAAGCGGCAGGTGGGTACGGGTTTATAAGGGCTAAGCTTGCGGTAAAAACGAACCACCCCCATCAGCGCTCGAGCGGGAAGGCTCGGCACTTTTGCAGGAAGGATTTCGCATTGAGCGCACATAATTTTCAGGTTTACCCTCGAGTGAGACTCGGGAAAGAGCAGGACTCGAGTTGAATTCAATTCTACCCTTTCGGCCCACTGCGCTTGTCCCCTGTACTACCTTTGGCCGGACCCTTGTGCGAACTCTTGGGTAGGCCCTTGGGAAGCGGTTTGGAGAAAACGTCCTCGAGCAGCGATTTGAGCGCCTCGAATTCCACCTTGAGCACACTGGCGTTCAGAATCAGCATGGCGCGGCAGGGGGTCAGCTCGAGCACCCTGAGCGCCTCTCGCACCCGACGGCGGGCGCGGTTGCGGTCCACCGCGTGCGGCAGCGTCTTTTTGGAAACCACGATGCCGATGACCGCGTGTGGCTCCCACTTTTCGCCGTAGCGCGGCTTGTAGGGCAATCGCCGCAGGGTGAAGTGAGGGGTGCGGGTGGCAAACCCTGCACTGACCTTGCGAAACTGGCCCTCCCCCTTGAGAGAAGAAAGCCGTTTCGCTTTATGGACAGAATTTGCGTGCAGGGAAGTGGACATAGGGTGGGGTGCTCGAGCACTCGGACAGCTCGGATGCTCAGGTATAGAAAAAGGGACAGGGTTAAAACCCCGCCCCTAATTAATGAACTAAGCTCTGTTTCGCGTCAGTGACCTATTTCTCGTCGGCGACGGTGAGCTGGGTACGGCCTTTGGCACGGCGGCGCGACAGGATAGCGCGACCAGCGGTGGTCTTCATACGAATGCGAAAGCCGTGAGTTTTGGCCCGTTTACGGACGTTAGGTTGCCAGGTACGCTTCATTGCAAAATCCTCCAGAGGTAAAGCTGTTCATAGGAACAGCAAGCTGAAGGAGTATAGCACACGGGGATAGGCGGGGGAAGGGGCGAATAAAGCCGCTGTGGCAAGAGCGCTCGAGGGATGAGGGTCTTGCGAACGTCTGGTCCAAAACTCTCGAGCCTCAAAAAACCCAGATGCCCGCTCGAGCGCACCTTGTCCCGTTGTAGGGTTGAGAAAGTATGGTGAGTCTATGACCGAAGTTTCCCCCGACCTCCCCGCCGCTCAGCCTGCCGCACCGACTTTACGCGTGGTGTTAGTGTCTCCCAAAGAACCCGGCAACATCGGCTCGAGCGCGCGGGCCATGCTCAATATGGGCGTGAGCGACCTCAGAATCGTGGCCCCGCGTTGCGACATCCTGGCCCCGGAAGCGCTGTACATGTCGGTTCACGCTCGAGCGCTGGTCGAAAATGCTCGAGTGCATGACACGCTCGAGCAGGCCACACAGGATTGTGATTTCGTGGTGGGCACCAGCGCAAGAGAACACAGCGATTTAATCCCGGCCCGTTACCCCAGCGAACTGCGGGCGCAGGTGTGGGCCGCCCGCAACGTGGCAGTGGTGTTTGGGCGCGAGGAATCGGGCCTGACCGGCGAGGAACTGGCCCGCTGTCAGGCTCGAGTTCGCATTCCCACGGCACAGTACTCGAGCCTGAATTTAGCCCAGGCGGTGCTCATCGTGCTTTACGAGTTTATTCAGGCCCAGCGCAGCACACCTGCGCTCGAGCCGCTGTCAAACACCCTGGCCCCGCGTGAGCAGCTCGAGAGTTCTTACGTGCAGCTCAAAAATCTGATGCTCGAGATTGGGTACACAGACCCCCAGCGCGTAGACCACATGATGCGCCTGTACCGCAAAATTTTTGACCGCGCCCAGCTCGAGAGCGACGAGGTGAGGATGTTTCGAGGACTATGGGCGCAGATGGCCTGGATTGCGAAGGGGAATGTGCCCAATTTGAAGTGATGGGGCATTGGGAATCGGGAAGGGGGAATCGGAACAAGATAACTGAATTTGAAAGGGCCTCTACGAGCGTGTGAAGCTCGAGCGCATACAACAAAAAGCCCTCCCAAACGGGAGGGCTTCGCTTCAAACTCGAGTATTACTTGAGTTCGACCTTCGCACCAGCGGCCTCGAGCTGGGCCTTGACCTTCTCGGCCTCGTCCTTGGACACGCCTTCTTTGATGTTACCGCCCTTCTCGGACAGGTCTTTGGCTTCTTTGAGGCCCAGGCCGGTGATGGCGCGGACTTCCTTAATCACGTTGATTTTGTTCGCGCCGGGGTCAATGAGCACCACGTCAAACTCGGTCTTTTCTTCGACCACGGCCACCGGGCCAGCGGCAGGGCCAGCGGCAACGGCGGCAGTGACGCCCCACTGCTCTTTGATGCCGTCAATCAGGTCGGCGAGTTCGAGGATGGTGAGGCCGGAGAGCTGGTCAATTACTGCTTGTTTGTCGTAAGCCATGATGGATACTCCTTAAAAGGGTCGAACGTCTGTTCTGTGAGCGCGCTCGAGGGGAAATGCTTGAGCGGAGGGTCGGAACTCGCTTTAAACAGCGTCTTCGGCGTTTAGCGTTAGACGTTTGCCGCTTGCGTAGCAAATATTAAGCGGCGCTCTCGAGCTTTTCTTTGTACGCCTCGAGCATTCCCACGAAGTTGGAGAGGTGCGCGCTGAGCACACCGACCACTTCGGCGCGGAGTTGGTCCTTGGTTCCGAGGCTGGCGAGCTTGTTGATGGTTTTGACATCAATACGCACACCGTCCAGCATTCCACCACGGGGGTTGGGAATGCCCTTGTCGTTGCCTTTGGCGAACTCGGCCAGGGTCTTGGCGGTGCCTGCCGGGTCATCTTTGACGATGATGATGGCGGTAGGGCCGGTGAGCAGGTCGGCGACATCCCGGCCCGCGTCTTTGAGGGCGATGTTGACCAAAGTGTTCTTGGCCACCACCATGCGAGACCCTTGTGCGGTGAGGGCGCGGCGCAGTCGGGTGATGCCCGCTGCGTTGAGGCCCTGATAATCCACCACATAAAAGGTTTCGACGCCGTTCAAAGATTCGCGGAGGGAGGCGAGGCTCGTGATATTGCGCGGATTCGCCATAGTTAACCTCCGGTTGTGAGCACAAACTCGAGTGCGACAACCTGGAAACTGAATTGGGAAGAGGGGATTCCCAGCTTATAAAGTCCAAAACGCTTCCCTCGAGCGCCTCGGCAGGAATTTAAAGCCCCCACTAAATTCAGGGCTACCTGCTGTCTTGGGGCCACATGAGGACACCAGCGGGGAAGTATAGCGCTCGAGCCAGAAAAGTGCAAGCGCGAAATTCGGGTGCTGAACTCCACCCCCCAGCGGAGATTCTCGAATACGGTGTCCCATTCAAGAATTCCTGCTCGAGTGCAAAGTGTTACGCCTCCGGCGGGTCATTGGTTCTTGGTTCTTGGTCGGTTTGATATTGGGCGCTCGAGAGCAGACCAACTAAGAACCAATTACTAAAAACCCGCCGGAGGCGTATCTCGAGACCTTCTCGAAATTAAGGGTGAATATTTCTTCTAAATACAATCTGATATCGAAATATTTTACAAATTGAGAATTTTCTTCATTATTTCATGTTAAAATTCTGTCTAAGGTGATTTATGAACAAGATTTTTATGACAATCAGCTTGACCATCAGCTCGAGCGCCCTGGCCTTCTCCCCTGCCCTGGACATCACGCCGCGCATCGCCATCCTCTCGGCTTACGGCCCCGAACTCGATGTGCTCAAAGCCGCGCTCAAAAGTCCTAAAACGCTCGAGGCCAACGGGGTGGTGTTCACGCTGGGCAACCTGGCGGGCAAGGACGTGGTGATGTTTCTGACCGGACAGAGCATGGTCAACGCGGCCATGAACACCCAACTGGTGCTCGAGCGCTTCAACATCAGCCGCATTCTGTTTTCAGGCGTGGCGGGTGGGGTCAACCCGAATCTCAACATCGGTGATGTGACCGTGGCGACGCGCTGGGCGCAGTATCAGGAAGTCACCTTCGCCCGCGAGACCGCGCCGGGGGTGTACAGCCCACCCGATTGGGCGCTCAAATACGTGCCGCAGGCGGATGGAAAACCCATCGCCAACTTCGGTATGGCCTACCTTCAGACCATCGAGACCCGCAAACCCGGCTCGAGTGACATCGAGCGCAAGTTCTGGTTCGAGGTGGACCCCGCCCTGATCGAGGTGGCAAAGAGTCTCAAAAACCTCACCCTGAAGCGCTGCGACGACAAAAACGTGTGTCTGGCGCACGAGCCGAAGCTGGTGGTGGGCGGAACCGGGGTTTCGGGCCAGACCTTCATGGACAACGCCGCCTTCCGCACCCACACTTTTAAGACGCTCGAGGCCAACGTGCTGGACATGGAAACTGCGTCTACCGCGATGGTCGCTTACTCCAACGCGATTCCCTTCATCGCCTTTCGCAGCCTGTCCGATTTGGCTGGAGGCGGACCAGGAGCTAACGAGGCCGACACCTTCGATAAAATTGCTGCCGACAACGCGGCGAATGTGGTGCTGGCTTTCTTGACCGCATTAAAATAGCGCTCGAGCGGGGATGCTCGAGCGCCTGGGAAAAAGAAGCCCTGAAAGCTCAGTTGGGATAGAAGGTCGCCGTCAGGGTGGCGTAAATCGAGACCACGCCCGTGCCAGCGGTGTCCACGTAGTTGTGGGCTACGGCGTAGAAAGTGCTGCTGCCCGCGCCCACGGTGTAAACGCGCTTGTGGGTAAAGGGACCGGAAGTCTTTAGGCTGACGTTGCCCTCGTTGACGCCCCACGTTTTGGATTTGTCACTGGCAGCCAGCACCAGGCGGTCTCCCGCGCTGACAACCCCATCTCCAGCAAAGGTGACTTCCACCTTCCCAGCGCTGGGAATCTGGAGGGTGACGGAAGCCACATCCACCTCGTTCGGGCGCACACTGAGGTTGGTCTTGAGGATGTTGGCCGAAGCGGTGAGCAGTTGGGGCACAGGCGTCGGCGTGCCCCCTCCCCCGCAGGCGGACAGCAGGGCGCTCGAGAGGGCCAGGACAAAGAGTGGCTTGAACATGGGAGACCTCCGTTTGGGAGAAAGACGAGGTTTTATTTTTTTGAGGGATAGCTCAATGCGTAGGGTTCGTCAACTCGAGCGTCTACTTGGTACAGTCCAACCGCACCCGGAAGCTGGGATTGGCGCTCGAGAAGGCCACCCCCTTGGCCCGTGTGCTGTCGCCCATGCCTTTGGGGTCCACCTGAAGCAGAAATTTGGTGGGCGTCTGAACCGAATTAGGGTCCACGTCGTTCGGGTAGTAGAACTTGAGCTGACGCGTCACCACGCCGCCCTGTGGCAGGGTGGCGTAGGTCAGCTTCTGCACGTCGTAGGGGTCCACGCTGAGGGTATTGGCATCCGAGAAGGCGAGCTGAATGCCCTCACCCGTGCCACTCACGCCCGCGTCGGTGGAAATCAGGGTGGTTTTGCTACCGTTTCTGAACTCGAGCGTGAGACCCCATCCCGGGGTGCTGCCGTCCTTGACGATGCGCTCGAGCTTAGATGCCTTGATGCGCCACACGCCGTTGAACAGGTATTCGTTCAGGCAGCCCTCGAGCGAAGGCCGTTCATTTGCGCCACCCGCCGTGGTCCCGGCCTTGCCAATCGAGAGCGTGCCGCCCTGCACGCTGTAGGCGATGCCCAGCTTTTGCAGGGTCTCGAGCGGAATGTAAGTCTTGCCGCCCACGGTAACGGTGCTCAGGCTCGAGTTTTGACCCCCAATGACGATTTTCAGGGTGCTCGAGGCCGCGAGGGCGAGGCTGGAGAGGACGAGGGCGGAGAGCAGGATTTTTTTCATGGGTTCACCTCGAGCAAATGGGTTTGGCTGGAGTCTGATGTCTGGTATCTTACCGCTACTTCTGGCAAGTTAAATCTACCCGGAAGCTGGGCGTGGGCGTGCTGTAGGCCACTTTATCTGCCTTCAGATACCCGGCGGTGAGGCGCTTGGGGTCGAGCTGAACGATGAGTTTGGCTGGACGCGGCACGCTCGAGGCGGGCGTGCTGGTGTCGGGCGCGTGAAACTTGAGCTGATAGGTGTTGCCCGCACCCTGAATGAGTTCCTTGAAGATGAACTTCTCCTCGGCGTCGTGCTGCTCAAAGTTCAAGGTGTTGCCGTCGGGCTGCACCAGGCTGATGGACTCGAGTCCGGTGTCGTGCAGTTGGGTTTTGGTTTGGGTGCCGTTTTTAAGTTCCACGGTCACGCCCCAGCCCGGACCCAGGCCCACGGCGGGACCGATTGGCTCGAGCTTTTTGACCGTCAAGCGCCAGATGCCGTTGAACAGCGTTTCACCCATACAGCCCTCGAGTGAAGCCCTCTGGTTTGTGCCACCCGCTGTAGTTACGGTTTTACTCGAGCCGAGCGTGATGGTCTTGCCCGAGATGCTCACCGGAATGCCCAATTGACGCAGGGTCTCGAGCGGCACGTAAGTCACACCGTTGATAGTGGCGGCTCCCAGGCTCGAGGGCTGGCCGTTGACGACAAGAAAGTAGGCGGCGGTCTGGGTGACGGCCAGGGCCAGGCCGGAGAGAAGCAGGGCGGTAAGCAGGATACGTTTCATGGAGTCTCCTCGAGAGTTGTGGGGAAGGACTTTGAACAGGGGCGCTCGAGCCAACTTTGAGATAGGCTCGAGCACCCCTCTCGTCGTTTTAATTAGGGCCAGCCAAAGCGTAAGTGCATTTACCTGTCCAGACCGTGATTGGGCCTTTGCTGCGCGTCGGGTCGGGCGCGTTGACCTTGAGCGTCACCCGGCAGTTGTCGGTGTAGGGCGTCGAATTTCCTGGCGAGTACAGCTCGAAGCTGGCGACTTTCGAGGCGACATCGCCGTACCGCTTAGTTTCGCCCCGGCTGTCCGAGGTATAGAGGGTCCAATCGAAGGTCAGCGCTTCAGCCGTGGGGTTCTCGACCTCGACGCCGCCGAAATACCGATGGGGGACAGGCTGGCCGCTCACGAAGGTGCAGCCCTGTTGCCGCAGGTCAATGGTGTTGCCGCTGGGAACCGTGATGCTACCACAGAAGCTGAAGGTGCCGCCCGTGGTGAGCTGCCTCGAATACACCCCGCTGCTTTTGATTTTGGGAAAGGGATTCTCGGCAGGGGGAAGCACGTTGAGGGTCACACTACTCGAGCCTGCCGCGCCCTCGCTGTCCGTGGTGCTGACCTTCACGGTCCTCGAACCTTGCGCCCCGAACTTGACCTTGACAGTGCATCCGGTGGGGCTAGAGAGCGTATCAGGCGCAGTCACGGTCCAAAGGGTGTTGGCGCATAGCTTGTTCAGGTCGGGTTCGTTAATGTCTTTAATCAGGGCGGTGATGGAGTAGTCCTCACCCTGGCGGGCATCGCCACTTTTTTGCAGCTCGAGTGTGGGTGCGGTGTTCACCACGTCCACGTTCAGGGTCGATTTGGTGTCTATGGCGTTGTTGGTGGCGGTCAGGCTCAGGGTGCGCGGACCCACCGTGCCAAAGGTCTTTTTCAGGCTCGAGCCGAACAGCGCCGAGGTGTCGGTGCTCCAGGGTCCGTTGTATAAGAGGCCGTCCACGCTCGAGGTGACGTTCAGGTTCACACTCTTCACGCTCGACTGCAAGACCTTGAAGAACTGCGCTAGGTCGGTCTCGACCCGCAAATCCACCTTTGCGGGGTTGGCCTTAATATCGAAGAGGGCCGAACTCTGGCCCCCAGAGTTTTTCTGCTGGTCCTTCCAGTTGCTGCCGCGCAGCGAGGTCATCTTAAGTACCGAGAGGTCAGAAAAATAGCGGGTCACGTAGTCCACTGGGACGTAGTAGTAGCCCCGTCGGCGGTGCAACCCCAGGAGTTTTTAAGCACGAAGTAGCCGTTGGGGTCTTTGGGCGCGTTCGGCAGGCGAAGGTACACAATGTAGTTGGGTAGGTAGCCCACGATAGTCGTGACGTGGCCACCCCGTGCCCCCGCGTCGGAGAAGTCGGTCACGAAGCCGTTGGGGTCGGTGTTATCGAAGCCACGAAACACTCCGAAGCTCGAGATGAGCACTTGCCCTGAAGCCAGCGTGTTGCGAAGCTCGGCCAGTGGAAACTTTTTGAGGCGCTTGTTGGCAGCCAGGGTGCTCCATTGGTTGTTCCACATCGAGATGGTGCGGTCCGCGTAACTGCCGCTGGCATTTGCCGGAGCCACCATACGGAAGTAACCGCAGAACTTTTTATCCCCGGCAGGAGCGCAGATGAAGGGACTTTGGTGCGCGGTCTCGGAGCAGCTCCAGGTATAAACCAGGGTGTCGGCACCCAGCGCGCCCGGTCCACACGCGCCTTTGTACGAGGCCATCGTTCCGGCAATCTGCTCGTTCTGCGGGGTTTTGGGGTCATCGTTCTGAAAAGCGTTGGCCGGACGTCCATAAGCCGGGTTATAGGGCCAATACTGCTCCCAGGGAATCAAGAAATTGTTGTCCACAGCACGCTCGAGCGCCCACTCGGCACCGCCCCCGTCACCGTAGTCGCTCGCGCCCCACTCGCGCTTGACCTTGTTGGTGATGAACTGCTCCGAGAGGTTGGTGGCGCTGTCAAAGACCACCCGGTCTCGGCTCTCGAGCGCGCCCGCAGCGGCAAAAGCCCAGCAGGTCCCGCGCCTACCCTGGTTCTTGATGTTGCTCTGAAAGTTTTTGAGCGGCCAGGCAAAGTTGCGGAAGATACCGCCCTCCTTTCGAGGGCAGTCGGTCCCCTGGTCGCCCACGTCCACTTTGGTGGCCTGCGAAGACAGACTGGCGCTCGAGCCGATTTCTTCACTCACCCCGTCGAGGTTATCCACCTTCTCGAGTGCAGTGTCGAGCGCGTCTCGAGCCGCCAGAACGTCGCTCAGGGGCTTGCCTTTGAGGCTGTCGGGGGCAGGCAAGTTCGCTCGAGTGGCTTCCGGCGCAGTCTCATAACCGCTCCTGTACGCCTCGAGCTGGTTATCCACGCTGTCCGAGCGCTTGAAGTTGTCTACCAGCAGCGCAGCCATCGCAGGCGTACCCAGCGTGACCACGTTCACGCTCGAGCCACCATTTTGCTTCACCGGAAGCACGTAGTTACCGTCGGGCATGGTGGGCAAATCCACCGCGCTCGAGAGCAGCGCCTTGACGTCCGAACTCTTCTGGTCGTCGGGAATGGCTCTCAGAAAATCCAGGTCGGCCTTGATTTTCTTTTGGGCCGCCTCGAAGCGGGCGTCGCGCTTCTCGAGGGTCTCGAGGGTGATATCCCCGGATTTGACTTGGGCCTCGAACTCGGCGGCGGTGACGATTTTGGCCCCCTCAGTGTCGCCCTTGTAGGCATTAGCGTCGGTAAAGAGGTCTCCAGTGGTGGGCGGCGGCTTGGTGATAGGCGTGGTGCTGGTGCCGGGGCAGGCGGTGAGCAGCAGGCTCAGGCCCAGCACCAGGGCAGAAATTCTCGGAAGGTTCATGGTCACTCCTTGAATCTGGGAGGCGCTCGAGGGACTTATTTCAAGCTCGAGCACGGTTCGGGTGAACTTGTCTGAGAGGGGTTTGCGAAGCCTTGTTTACCTTAAGGCGGGGTCTGTCCCGTTGTCTTGGGACCGCTTTTGTCCCAGGTTCTAGGACAGGAGTGCTCGAGCGTCCGGTTTATCCTTCCCTGCCCACTCGAGGTCACATTGGGAACTGGGCGAGGCCAAAGGTAGCGGGTTTCGGGTCGGCGCTGAGGTAGCGAATCCCGTTGTAGGTGCCCCCGGCATCGACATACAGTGCAAGCGCGTTCCAGCCCGCCTTGAACTGGAGGTTGGCCTGCACGTAGCCGCCCGCGCACACCACCGTTCCTCGAGCGCTACCCCGGCTCGGGGCGAACAACCAAACGTTTTGCACCATCGAGACGCGCTTAATCTCTCCTACAGAACCCTCAATGGTGATACTGGAGAGACTCGGGTTGGTTCCCGAAGGGTTGGACGTGGGCCTGTAGAGCAGGGTGTCCAGGAAGTAGCCCTGCAATCCAAGGTTGCTGAAGACAATCTGGCCACTGCATCCGCCGGTGTTGGTCAGTGAGTCCACTCCGAGCTGCACCCGCCCGAAGACAGGCTGGGCCGCGCTGCTGAGGGTATCATTCGCTCCCAGAGGCAGGCTGAAGCTACCGTCGGCCTTCAAATTGGCTGAACGGGTTGGCTCGAAGTTGGTACTCACGAGCGAGGCATTTGGGCCGATGGGTCCCACGTCCTGCACCTGGCCCACAATGGCGCTGGGCTGAGCAAAGTCGGTCTGGGTGGGCAGGTCGGGGGTGGGTATGGGCGGTGGGGTAGGCGCGGAGGCTTTCACGGTCAGTTGCAGCGTCTTGAAGATGCTGTAGTTGCCGGCTGCTTCGGCCTTGATTTGGACCGAAGTGTCCCCCGTTACGGTGGGAGCAGTGTAGGTCACGCTCGAGCCGCTATTGGCGGATAAGGTTCCACCCCCAGAAATCACGCTCCAGTTCACGCCGGGGTCAAACGCGCCTGTACCGCTCACCGTGGCATTTAAGCTCGAGGTTGCGGCAGGATTGAGGGTTGTAGGGTTGGCCCTGGCAGTGATGGCGGTGATAGTCAGGTCGGGGTGGGGGTAGGCTTGGTTTGGTCGGGGCAGGCGGTGAGCAGCACGCTCAGACCCAGCACCAGGGCGGCGATTCTCAAGGGATGGCTCGGAAGGTTCATGGTCACTCCTTGTGGGCAAAAGGCGCTCGAGCGGAGAAATGAAATCTCGAGCGCTTCGAGAGGGTTTGGAACGGTAGTGCGAAGCCTCCCAGACCTTGAAGCGCGTTCTGTCCCGTTGTCTTGAGACCGCCTCTGTCCCAGAAGCTGGGACAAAGGGCGCTCGAGCGGGTCTAAATTGCGCTCGAGGGCTATCCGCCTTGAACCTCGACGGTTTCGGGCTGCGCGTGGCCATAGTTGAAGTACGCCCGCAGCACGCCGCTTCCCGCATTGCGAAACCAGTGCGGCCAGCCCAGCGGAAAGTAGACACAATCGCCCGCCGCAAGGTCCTGCTCGAGCCACTCCTTTTGCGGGTTCTGGAGGCCCACCCGCGCCGTTCCTGCCAGCACCACAGCCAATTCCGGGGTGTTGGTGTGCAGGTGTGGCGCTCGCCAGCCGCCCACCGGAACCTCGACCTGCGCGATAGAGACACCCTCGAGCGTCGCCCAGGCTTTCTTGTTGCCCTTGCGCGCCGAAACGTCGGTGGCAATCAGCACGGGGGGCAGTTGGGCCAGCCGCAACGCGTAGTCCACCGCCGTTACCGCCACAGGTGTTGCCGCCACAGATGCCCCGGTTGCGGGGGCTGCCGCGCCCTGAGCCAGCGCAGCAGAGCGCACGAACGGCAGGCTGAGCGCACCGAATGCCGCTGCGCGGAGGGCCTCACGGCGAGAGAGCTGAGCGCCCAGTACCTCTTTCCAGTTGCGTTCCCTATTCATAGCGACCTCCATAGACCTGCGAAGTGATGCCTCGAGCGTTGCTCGAGCGGGTTTGATTTCGCTCGAGCACCGTGAAAAACAGTTGGCCCAAAGAGGCTCAAGGTTAGGGTGCTCGAGCATGGGGTTTTCCTGGGAACACTCGAAAGGGCGAGGACGTGAAAGCGTTGGATGAAGTTATTTTTTTCATACCCGATGCGGCAGACTCGAGCGCTCAGAAGCCGAACAGGTCCTGAAAGCTGTTCCAGCCCACGCCCACCGTTTTCCCGCTCTTGGCGTCCCAACCGCCTGCGTCGTTGTAGCCCGCTCCGGTCAGGTAGCCAGTATTGCGATACCACTTCAAATCCCCGTTGGCCCCCACGCCGTAAATCACGCCGTTAGAGGTGGCGGTCAGGTGCTCGAGTTCGCCCCAGCCAATCCCAACCGTTTTTCCACTCCTGGGGTCCCAACCGCCTGCGTCGTTGTAGCCCGCTCCGGTCATGTAACCCGTGTTGCGGTACCACTTCAAATCCCCGTTCGCCTCAACGCCATAAATGATGCCTTTGACGCTCGAGAAAATCTGCTCGAACTCGCTCCAGCCAATCCCGATGGTTTTACCACTTCGGCTATCCCAGCCGCCTGCGTCGTTGTAGCCCGCACCGGTCAGGTAGCCCGTGTTGCGATACCACTTGAGTTCGCCGTTGGGCTGTACCCCATAGATGACGCCTTTACCTGTCGAGAAGATCTGCTTGAAGCTGTTCCAGCCAATGCCGATGGTTTTGCCGCTCCTGGGGTCCCAGCCTCCGGCGTCGTTGTAGCCACGAGCCGTGGCGTAGCCCGTGTTGCGATACCATTTGAGTTCGCCGCTGGGCAGCACGCCGTAGACGACGCCATCGCCGCCTGAGAAAACTTGTTTGAATTCGCTCCAGCCGATGCCGATGGTCTTCATGCTGTTCACAGCCCAGGAACCCGCGCGCTCGAGTCCACCCCCACTCAATGCTGCATTGTGGCCGTACCACTTGAGTTCGCCGTTGGGCAGGATGCCGTACAGGATGGATGCGGGAACTTTTTCCTGGGCGTGGCTCGAGGGGGAAAGCACAGCGGCGAGGGTGAGAGCGGTTAAGGTGATGAGGATTCGTTTCATGGTGTTCTCCGTAATTGGGGGGCGCTCGAGCGGGTCAGAAGGGGGCGTCAGAGTTGCCCCCTTCGGTCAGCGAGGTCGAAACACTCGTCTCAGTCGAAACGGACGGGCATGGGCACCAGTTTCCAGAGCTGGCAGGCTCCGTCCGCGTAGCTCGAGCCAGGGTTCAGGGCCAGGGTGGCGGTGCAGTGGTCGGCATCGAGGTACTGACCGTTGATTTTGAGCTGAAGGCGGTTCCAGCCTCCGCCCGCCGGAACCAAACGCCACTTCTGGCAGGCACCGTCTGCGTAGCTCGAGCCGGGATTGAGGCCGATGGGCGAGGAGCAGTAAGCAGCGTCGAGGAATTGACCGTTAGCCTTGAGCTGAATCTTGTACCAGCCGCCGCCCGCTGGAATGAACCGCCAAGCTTCACAGGCACCATCGGCGTAGGTCGAGCCGGGGTTGAGCGTCACCGGAGAGCCGCAGTGGTCGGCGTCGAGGAATTGACCGTTGGACTTGAGCTGGATGCGGTAGTAGGTCTGGGCCTGAGCGCTTGAGGCGCTCGCCAGGGTTCCCGCCGCTATTAAGGTGGCGAGCGCCAGCAGGGTGCGCGTTTTGGCGGTGCGGGGAGCGCGCTCGAGAAGGGCTGGGGCGGTTTGGGCGGATGAGGTGAGCGTTTGCATGATGGGCGCTTCCTTGAAGGGGCGAGCAGCGTGGGTGGAGTCTGGCTCGAGGTGTAGGGCCGAGAACGCGCCACCCGTGGAGGGCGCTCGAGGAGGGTCTAGCGAAGGGGGTTTTGCGGATACCGTGAAGCCCCTGTAAGTTAAGCCTTGCCTTGTCCCGTTGTCTTGAGACCAGGTTTGTCCCGGATTCTGGGACACGTTGTCCCCCTCCATCTCCCTCGAGCCTGCCCAGAAGCGCGCACTTCCCAGTACCTGCACAAGCCACAGCCCGCCTCCCCCACTCGAGCACTCGAGCAGGGAAACGCCGTGAAAGGGTTAGGGTTGATGTATCTCGAGCGTGGGTTCAGTCTTTCAAGCCGAAACGCTGTTTTACGCTGGCGTAGGACAAATCGTTCAGGCCATACCACGCTTGTGCTCGCTCGAGCGGGGTAGACAGGCTCGAGAAAGTGGGTTTGGATTTGGCGCTGGGCACCGGAATGAGCACGTAACGGTAGACTACATCTTTAAGAAAAGCAGCGGCATTCGCAGGTTTTTCACAGTCGTCGAATTTTTTATACGAAGTAGTATCCCTGCGACTAAAATTTAAAAAAAGCCTACTTGTCAGTATAAAACTGTAGGAATCATAAGCGCCTGTGAAAGGAGTATTGGCGCTTGAGAAAGGAATTGACCTAATACTTTCAGGAAACGTGTAATCAATAGAGCTGATAGCTGGAGTTTTCTGATAAATTAAGATAACCCCGTTTTGATAAGCAGTTTCAGATAGCTTAATGTTTTCCTCGAGAACACCTAAATAATTACAGGTATTATCGCTAAAAGCTTTTGTATTAATAGGTGTGGCTGCTTTCCAATCCGAATACACCGTTCCAGTAAATCCAGGGCCGGGAGGTCCCACCGGACCGGGGGTTCCAGGGCTTCCAGGGCTTCCAGGGCTTCCAGGCGCTCCGGGGGTTCCGGGGGTCCCTGGCGTGCCAGGGGTTCCGGGCGCTCCCAAGTTTCCGGGCGCACCCGTGTCACCCTTTCCGCCTGTATCTCCAGGGGTTCCCGGTGTGCCGAGTACGCCCGTATCTCCTTTTGCTCCGTTGGTCCCGTTGATTCCGTCGGTTCCAGCGGGTCCCTGGGGTCCAGCACAGGCGGCGAGTAGCAGTGAGGAGGATAAGGCCAATACAGCCAGTCGGTTCAGCATGGGTTTTTCTCCAATTTCCGGGATGTAATGCTTACACCGTGCTCGAGCATCCCTGTCTCGAGCCACCTGTCAACGTCCCCAACCCAGCTCGGTCCCGATGGAATGTGTGGTGTGGGCGTAGGGTCCCAGCGCCTGCCCACACTTGACGCAGAAGTGGGCATACGGACTCAGAATGCGCGCCCCGCAGTGCGGACAGCGCTCGAGCAGCTTGGCCCCATCGTTGGGGCAGAAAAGTTCTTTGCTCTCGAGCGGAACCGCCCGGAAGCACCGTGGGCACAGCCTGTAGGACACTGCCGCCATTGCCATGTGAAGCCCTCCCTACTGAGGCACAGTGTGGAGGGCGCGGGGTTACTCGAGGGTTACTTTTTGAAGGGTTTATGCAGGTACAAATGTCCTGAGAAAGTCGCTCCAGGTTTCGGGCAGGGTTTCGCCCACCTCAAGCAGCCTTGCGCGGCCTTTCTCGTACTCTCGAGCCAGACTTTTGTAATTGCTGCCCGCTTTGAGCGCTGCACACAACACACCCAAATTGTCAAAGTTGTAGGGGTCCATCTCACACAGGATGCGGGCCACCCTGGCGGCTTCCTGCGGGTCGCGCTCGAGTTCGCTCAACGCGGCAGATTTGAGGGCCAAGCACAGGGTTTCAAAAACGGTCCCAGAACCCTCGAGCGGACTGTAAACCCCGCGCCACAGCCGGGTATTCCCACCCTGTAAGAAGTCTTCGGCGTCGCTCGAGACCCTTCCCAGCGCGTAGCCCCCCGAAGTGGTCAGAATCAGGCCCGCGCCATAGCTCGAGCGGGTTTTGAACACCGTCCCCTTCAGAGCCTGGGTCGCGGATTCTTCGTCCTCGTCAGGATAGAGGGCCTCGAGTAGCTCGAGGGTGCTCAGCTCCAACTTGCCCGAAATTCTGGCCTCGAGCAGCACTTTGAGCAGGTCCTGACGCTTGCTGCCGCGCACCAACTGGCCCTCGAGCCGCAGGGGGCCGAGCACCTCGAGCCGCAGCGGAGTTTCTACTTCGGGTGGCTGCGCTGCCGTATTCGAGGTGAGTTCGGGGAAATAGCGCCGAACGAGGTTCGCACCGTGAACCCGCCCTCTGGCCTCGAACCACTCGAGCCGAATGCGGGCTGACTCCGGGTCTCGCTTCAGTCGGTCCTGCTCGAGCGCAAACATCTGAGCATCCACCGCAAAGCCCTTTTCCTGCGCGAGTTGCTCAGCTTTCTTGAGATGCACCTGTGCCCCCTCCGGCTGGCCCTGAGCCTCCAGCGCCGCTGCGAAAGCACCCTGCACCATGAACGCGAGCTGATTCGAGGCATCATCGGCAATTTGCGCCGCGCGCTCTGCTTGCTCGTGGGCACGAACCGGGTTGCCCCAGCGGGCCTCGACCCGTGCGGACGTGGCGTAGGCGTAGGCCGTTACGGCAACCTTGTCGGTGAGAATGAGCGCGTCCCTCAGTGCGTGAGAGGTGAACTTCTCGGCCAGTGCGTGGGCTGGAGCGTGGTTCCACTCGAGGTAGAGATTGACGAAGGTACACTCCACCGCCAGCAGATAAGCCGATGGCCCGGAAGCGCGCAGCCCTTCCCAGCACTCGAGCAGCAAGGTCTCCGCTTCGGCGTAGTCACCCCGCCCCAACAAACCGTCCACGACCACGAGTTGAGCGTTCAGGGCGCGCTGCGATTCTCCCACGCGCTGGTAAGCTTCCACGGATTCTCGAGCCGCCGCCAGACGCTCTCCGTAGCGCTCGGTACGCTCGAGGTTGAGCGCGTAGTTTTGTAGCGAGGCCGCCAGCACCAGATAAAGACCGTGTTCTCTGGCCAGGGCGATAGCCTGTCGCTGGGCGAGTTCTGCCGCCTCGGGATGGCCCACGAAAGCCTGGGCTATGCCCCGCACATTGAGCAGGCGAACCTGGATTTGGGCGGGCAAGTCCGGGGCCTCGAGCACCGCTGCCACCACCTCTTCGGCCTCGAGAAAGCGCCCGGTGTGAACGAGGCTCGCCGCTACGTAGTAAGCCGAACTCGCGTCCAGCGGGGCCGTCTTGATGTGCTGCCACCGCTCGAGCGCTCCCCTGAAATCGCCGCACGCCACATGAAATCCCAGGCGCGCCCTGTACACTTCGAGGCTGTGGCGAACCTCCTCGGGCAGTTGGTCCAGAAAAGGTTCGGCGTCCTCGACCCGGCGGCTCTGACTCACCACCTTACCCGCCCACTGAAGGGTTGCCTGAAGATGCCCCGGCATTTCGTGCAAAGCCAGCTCGACCAGACGCCGGGAGTCGGCCACCCGGCTTCCCTCGAGATACACCGACGCCTCGAGCGCCAGTTCCCCGCGCTCGCTCCCGGAAGTGAACTCCACCGCCAGAGCCAGAAAATGCCCCGCTCTGGGCAGGTCCCCGCGCTCTTTGGCGCTGGAGGCCACCCTCCTGAGCAGCTCGAGCGCCCGCTCCGGCTCGAGTCCCGCGTCTGATACGAACTCGGCTGCCGCTTCCACATCGGAACTTTCCAGAGCCTCAAGCGCCCTTTTAGACAGCGTTTGTCTACGCAAGTGGCTCAGGTTTTTCAGGGTCATCTCGCGGTAGAGCGGATGGGCAAAACCCGAACCCTTGAGCACCCCCCTTGCGCGAAGATGCCCTAAAGCCGTCTCGAGCTGTACGGTATCCAGACCCGAGACCGCGCGGCGCAGAGGCTCGTCCGCGTCGGGCAACAGGGCCATTACCTCGAGCGCCGACTGGGTTTCTGGGGTTTGGGCCGCCTCAAGCAGCAAGCGCTCAATGAGGGCCTCCACCGAGACCGGAACCCAGTCACTGTGCGGCTCACGCCAGTGCCAGCGCTGACCATCGGACCAGGCAAAACCCGCCCGAGCCAGCGCACGGAAGAACTCGAGGGTGTAGAGCGGGTTGCCCGCCGCTTTAGCATAAATCCATTCCAGCGACCCCTCGGGCAAGGCGGTGTGAATCTCGGCCTCGAGCAGTTCGCGGGTCTGTACAGGCGACATCGGCTCGAGGGGTAGGGTCTCGAAGCCCTCGGGCGCAGCATTTCGGCTGCTCGAAAGCAGGGCCACCCCTTTTACGGCGTGCAGATGGCTCAGCCGCTGGGCCAGTCTGCCCCAGACCTCGAGTTGCTCAGGAAGGGCCTCGTGCAGGTCCTCGAGATAGAGCACAAAAGGGGCCAGCGCGCCCAGCAGCAGGGTCAGCGCGTCCAGCAACACACTTGGCTCGAGGGTTTCACCACGCTCCAGACGCTTCAGGGTGCGCTCGAGAAGGGTAGGACACTTTTTGGGCCGGGGGAGCGCACCCAGCACGCTCGAGAGTGGACGGGTGGCAGGCGTGCTGAAACTGGCGCTCGAGCAGCCCTGAAGCAGCGCCCTTGCCGTAAAACTCTTGCCGATGCCCGCCTCACCGCACAAGGTCAGCGCGAAACCGGGGCGGCGAGCCGCCAGACCGCTCAGCCGACGGGTCAGCAAGGACAGAGGGTCTGTGTGCATGAATGCAGTTTAACCGCTCGAGCGCCTCCCCAAATGGGAAGCGCTGCGAACGGTTTGGGGGAGAGGGTAAGAAGAGAGTAGGTCTCGAGCCGCGCTTCAGTTTTTCAGGTCAAAGCGCGGTTTCACACTGGCGTAGGACAAATTGTTCAGGCCATCCTTGCCCTGCGTCCACCTCGGGCTTAGTTACGGCAACACAACCTCAGCGAAACGCTCCCGCGCACCAAGCGGTGGTGTCACTAAAGCCGCCCGCGCCCGTGGACCAGTGCGCCGCCACAAAGGTGTTGCCCGTAGAGCGTCTCACGGTCATGGTGTTGCTGTTGCCGTTGTTCCATACGGCTCCGATGTCGCTACGGCGGTCTCCATTGAAGTCGCCTACCACCCATTTGACCGCGCCACCTTGAATCCAGCCGCCGTCCCTGACGCTCCAGGCCGAGGGGTCTGCGAACCGCGAACCGTTGGACAGACTGACCTTGATGGAATTCTGTCCGACGTCGTTCCAGAGTTCGGCCACATCGGTTTTGCCGTCCCCGTTGAAGTCGCCACCGACAAACACCGAGTTGTTCGACCAGCGCCCAGCGTCGTTCAGCCAATGGGTGTGAGTCAGGGCCGTGCCGGTGGACAGTCTGACGGTCAGGGTGGTGCGGCCCTCGTTGTTCCAGGCCGCGCCGATGTCGGTTTTCCCGTCGCCGTTGAAATCGCCCGCGAACCACTTGACCGAATCTGCCCAGCCACCATCGCGGTCACTCCACTGGGTCCAACCCGGAAATTTCTGACCGTTGGACAGGAACACCGCCACCGAGGTCTTGCCACCATTGTTCCAGACGCCCGCCACATCGGTTTTGCCGTCACCGTTGTAGTCTCCCGGCAACCACACGGTACTGTCGGCCCAGCCGCCCGCGTCGGCCAGCCAGTGTACCGGCTGAAAGGTGCTGCCATTGGACAGCCGGACGGTCAGGGTGTTGTGACCTCCATTGTTCCAAGCCGCGCCGATGTCGGTTTTCCCGTCGCCGTTGAAATCGCCCGCGAACCATTTGGTCGAATCTGCCCAGCCGCCGTCGCGGTCAATCCACTGCGACCAGTAAAGAAACTTGGTGGTGTCGGTCGGATACACCGCCACCGAAGCTTTGCCGCCGTTGTTCCATACGCCTGCCAGCGAAGCCGCTTGCCGGGTAGGAGCCGAGGCGCAACTGTTGCTCGCCGCAACGTTGCGAATGCGAACGCCGTAAATCGCCTGCACACCTTGAATGTCAACGTCGGTCAGGTTGCCCGTCATATTGCCGTCACGGTTGCAGTAATTCATAACCGAGTCGCGGTCATAAGGGGTCACTTGCGTGGTGTTGGCTTCAGTACCCGCCGAGGCGCAGTGAGCTGGCCCTTCCACGTTACCCGGCGCGTCCTGTTCGTGAATAAAGCCCAGCACATGCCCGAATTCGTGAACGGCGACGTATTCCAACCGTCCCCGGTCTGCGCTGCCGTCGGGGATAATCGAAAGATTGACCCCCGGAGAAAAGTTTCTTGATAAACTAATGGCGTCCGTGCCCAGACGGGCCGAACCTCCTGCCCCAGCATTCTCCTTACCCTGCGGCGAGATGCGGATGTGAACCTGTGGCAGGTCCATTTTTTGGGGGAATACATCGGGTGGAGGGCAAAAATTCCAGCCCGTGAACTGTAGATTCGCGTACCACTGCCAGGTGTTGGTGACGGCGGCCTGCACGATGGCCATTTCACGGCCAGCGGCGAGGCTCCAGTCCGTCCTTTCCCAGCACACCGGAATTTTATTACCGTAGGCCCGCCAGTCAACACCGTTTTTGATGGTCAGCGGCCGAGACTTGCTGCCAATCCGCTCCTGAGCGTGGCTCGAGGGACAAAAAACGGCGGCGAGGGCCAGGGTGGTCAGGGTGCAGAGGGTGAGTTTCATGGCGTTCTCCTGTGGGGGCGCTCGAGCGTTTGCAGCTCATTACTCATCGCTCAGAAGGCCAGGGGCGTGTGTGTAATCACGAAGCGGCCTGGAGCAGCGGCGTTCTCCTGCTTCACCAGGGTTCTCGAGGTGGGCAAAACGCACACTTGGTCGCTGGGCGAGGTTTCCCGCCACACGAAGCCGTTTACGCAGGTGTTAGGGCCGTAAGCGCCCCCGTTCGGTGCGCGGCGGCTGTCGGCCTGTGAATTCTTGAGCGCCACCGCGTCTCGGCGGTCCGGGGTCACGCACACCCGGTCAAGAGGCACGCTGCCGCGCCACACGTAGCCGTTCTTGCAGGTGTCCAGGCCGTAGGCGAGTTGGATGGCTGGGAGCGGGTGCTGGAAGGTGAAGCGGTTGGGGGCCTGAGAATTTTCCTGAGCGACCAGGCTTCTCGAGTCGGGCAGCACACACACGTTGTCACCCGCAAAAGCTTCGCGCCACACGAAACCGTTCTGGCAGGTGTCCGGGCCGTAGGCACCGCCGCTCAGAACGCGGCGTTCGCTCGAGAGGGCGTTTTCCTGGGCCACCGCACTGCGGCGTTGCGGCGAGACGCAAGCGTGGTCGCCGGGGATGGCGTCTCGCCAGACGTAGCCCTGCGCGCAAGTGTCAGCACCGTAGGGCAGCTTGGTCTGGGCTTGGCTCGAGGGGCAAAGGACGGCGGCGAGGGCGAGGGTGGTCAGGGTGCAGAGGGTAAGTTTCATGGCGTTCTCCTATGGATGTGCTCGAGAGTACGATAACCCCGTCAGGCTCGAGGTTATGGGTCTGCGTGAAGCCCGTCTTGCCTGTGCATTAAGTGTGCGCCCAGCCTTGTCCCATTGTCTTGAGACCACGCTTGTCCTAGCTTTTGGGACAATGTGTCCCGCTCGAGCCAGCCCCCTCAAAACGCACTTCCTAGCACCTGCACAAGCCACAGCTCATCAACTTTCCCACTCGAGCACTCGAGCAGGGAAACACCGTGAAAGATTTAAGTTGAGACTCGAGAGCAGTTTTAATCTTTCAATCCAAAGCGCTGCTTTACGCTGGCGTAGGACAAATCGTTCAGGCCGTACCACGCATTAGCCCGCTCGAGTGGGGTAGACAGGCTCGAGGGCGCAGGTTTGGATTTGGGCGTGGCGCTGGGCACGGGGATGAGCACGTAGCGGTAGACATTAGGGGCTTTGAAAGCATAAGCGTCGGGAGACAGTGGACAATCTGAAGCCTTTTTATAGCTGGCAGACTTTTCGCTATAGTTTATCCAAATTGAGTTGTAGTTCTTCGGTATGTAAACTTGAAATTGTTCGAGTTCATATGAACGCGGAAGAGCAAATACGTTTCCGCCAATATCTTTATGATAGACCAGAACGATTCCATTCCGATAAGCGGGTTCAAGCAGTTTTAGATTCTCTATGAGATGGCCAGTATAAAAACAAGTGGAAGAATCATAAAAATAGCCATATGGCAATATCTCTTCCCAATCTGAATAAATAGCGCCCGTAAATCCTGGGCCGGGTGCTCCAGGCGTGCCAGGGGTTCCGGGGGTTCCTGGGGTGCCGGGTGTTCCAGGGTCGCCTTTGCCTCCAGGGGTTCCGGGTGCGCCAGGGGTTCCCGGTGTTCCCGGGGTGCCAGGGGTTCCTGCCGGGCCGGGGTCGCCTTTTGTGCCCGTTGCACCAGGGGTTCCGTTCGTCCCATTCGTGCCGTTGGTTCCAGGCGCGCCCAAATCACCTTTCGCGCCCGTCGCACCGTTGGTTCCGTCGGTGCCTGCGGGTCCTTCAGGTCCCTGCGGTCCAGTGCAGGCGGCGAGGAGTAAAACACTCGAGAGGGCCAGTACAGCCAGTCGGGTCATCATGGGTCTTCCTCCAGTGTTCGGAGATGGAATGGCTCCAGTGCGCTCGAGCATCTCCACTCAAGCCGAGTCGGGTTGTGCGCGGTGGCTTTCCCTAGGCTTAGCGCAAACCTCTTAGGGGTGGCTGCTCTTCTGGCTCGAGGCGTTCCAAGTAGCGGGCCAGAGCTTGCGGGTCGTCGAACTCGAGCGAGACGCTGCGCTCGGGTTCCTTGAGCAGGACGTGCCAGCGCTGCGTTGAGCTTTGAAGAAGCACGGTCACTTCAAAGGTTCGGCACGTTTGGGGAGTCACGTTTTACCTCCGCCGATACCTTAAGCCAGGGTGCGTCACAACAGCGACACAAGAACGGCACAGGCTCACGGCGGGGTTTGTGACGCTGTTATGTCGGGTCTGAGGGGCTATAACGTTTCGGTCTCGAGCAGCGCCCAGTGCGGCTCCAGGGCCAGAAAGTGGGCGCGCAGCTCAATGTCTTTCATGCGCCCTGCCCGCTCGAGGATGTCAAAGCGGGCCAGCTCGAGCAGGGCGTGTGCCGCCACGTCTTGTCCGTCTGCACGCAGGACGCGGATGTGGGCCAGATGCAGCGACGCGGGTTGTGCCTCGCGCAGGCCCTCGAGACCCTCGAGCAGATGTACGGCCTCAGCGCTGTCCTTGAGCGCACCCCTGCCCTGGCCCAGCGCAAGCCGAACCTCCGAGCGCAGGGCCAGAGCCACTGCCCGCTCTCCCAGGTTCCTTGAGACCGGAAGCAGGCTCAGCGCCTCCTCTATGGCCTCGAGCGCAGCCCCAAGCTGCCCCTTGTCCAGGCAGAACCGGGCTAGCTCGAGCAGGCAGGACACCAGAAAACCGCGCTCACCCAGGTTGGCCCGCGTGATGGTCAGGGCCGAGGACAGCTCATTCTCACCCTCATCCCCGCGCCCCAGCCCGCGCAGGGCCGCCGCACGGCTGGCTAGCCCGTAAGCCTCCATCATCTGCGAGTCCAGGCAGCGCGCACCCTCGAGCACCCGGTCTGCCGCTGCCAAAGCCTCGTCAAAAATGCCGTACAGCAGCAGGGTGTTGGCGTGACCGTGATAGGCTTGCAGGCGGCTGAAGGGACTCGAGGCGTCGCGCAGCACCTCCTGGGCTTCAAAGTGGCGGGCCAGGGCCGCTTCCGGCTCCCCGCGCGCGCCCAGCACCACGCCGTGCCACATCAGGGCCAAGCCCAGTCGGTCCGGGCCGAGGGGGGGGGCCAGGGTCAGCGAACCCTGCACGTAAGTCTCGGCACGGGCAAATTGGCCCATTTCGTAAGCGGTGATGGCCAGATTGGTGTTGGCCCGACAGCGGCCCTGAGCGTCTCCTGCTTGGTGGTAGAGGTCGCGGGCGCGGGTGTAAGCCTCGATGACCCGCTCGTCGTGGCCGTCCTGGCCCAGCACGATGGCCTGCTGGTGCGCGGTGAAGGCCCGCTGTGCTGGCCCACTGGCCAGCCGCTCGAGCGCGGCGAGGTGTTCGCGGATGCGCCCCCGTCCACCCAGTTCGTAGCCGATTCGCACGTAGCGGGCCAGCACCTCGAAGCGCTGCGGGGCGTCCTCGGGCAGCAGGGCCAGCGCCCGCTCGAGGTGGATAAGCGCCTCGCGGCCCGCGTAGCTCTCGAGCGCCACCTCGGCGGCGCGCTGCCACCAGCGGGCCGCATCCAAAGCCTGTCCGCCCCCCATCAGGTGGTGTGCGACGCGGGCCGGAGGACCCTGAGCCGCCTCGAGTCCGGCGGCGAGCTGTCGGTGAATCAGACGGCGGTGGGCGTCGTTGAGGTGTCCGTCCAGCGCCCGCCGCACCAAATCGTGGGCGAAGCGGTAGCCACCCTCGGCCTCGCGCAGAAGTCCCGAGGCCACCGCCTTTTCGCAAGCCTCGAGCGCTTCCCAGTTGCCCAGCGCCGAAGCTTCGGCTACCGCCTGGAGGTCCAGCGGTTCGCCCGATAGACTGCCCACATCCAGCACCCGGCCCACAGCCTCGCCCAGCCGACGCACCCGCGCCAGCACCGCTTCGCGCACGCTCTGGGGCAGCGGCAGCTCGCGGTAGTCCGAGGTCTGCTCGTCGTAGGCGGTAGCCCAGCCGCCTTCGGGCAGCACCTGTAACTCGCCCTGCTCGAACAGGGCGCGCAGGGTCTCGAGCACAAAAAAGGGATTGCCCCCGGTGGCCTGCCGCAATCGCCGGGGAAAGAGCGCGGCCCGCCGCCCGGAGAGCCGCTCGACCAATTCGGCCACCTCCAGCTCGGCCAGCGGCTCGAGGTCCACCCGCTCGAGCTGTCCAGCCCGTACCAGGGCCTCGAGCTGGAGGGCCGCACCCGGCTCGAGCGCGTCCAGGCGCACGGTGAGTAGGCTGGGCAACTCTAGACCTCGGGCGCGCAGTTGGGCCGTCGCGTAGCAACTCAGCTCGAAGCTCGAGGCGTCGAAGTCGTGCAGGTCCTCTTGCACCAGCAAAACGCCGCCCCCGGCGAGCGCTGCCAGGAACTCGACGTAGGCGTCGAACAGCCGCAGGCGGGCCGCCCCGGAGGTCAGAGGCACGGCGACCTCGGTGCTGAGGCTGGGCATCAGGCGGGACAGTTCACGCCGTGCCTGCCCCGAGAGCGGCAATTCCGGCTCGAGGGCCAGCAGCTCCCGCAGGGCGCGGGACAGCGTGGCAAAGGGCACCCCGACATCGAAGGGCTGACCCCGGATGAGGTGAAAGCGACCCCTGGCAGCGGCAAACTCGCTCACCAGGCGGCTCTTGCCCACCCCGGCCTCGCCGGACACCACCACCGATTTGTTCACCGCCAATACCCGCTCGAGCTGGGTCCAGGCCGCCCCCCGCCCAATCAATGGCGGCACAAGTGAGGGCGCTGGGAACGCGCTGGGAACGCCTTTTAGGTCGCTCGTCACACCCTTTGGAGGCGCGCCCATCACCCGTGCGCGCTCGGCCTCGAGCACGGTCTCTATCAGTGGCTCGAGGCCGAACTCCTCGCGCAGCATAGCCTTGCAGCGCTCGAACTGGGCCAGGGCCTCGGCGCGCTCACCCAGAGCGGTGTGCAGGCGCATGGCTTCACGGTGGTAGCGCTCCTGCAAGGGGTCGGCCTCGAGCAGGTCGCGGTGTAGCCGCACCGCAGCGCGCAGGTCGCCCTTCGCCTCCAGCACCCCTGCCTGCCGCTCGAGTACGCCTATGCGCTCCTGGTCGAGGGCATCCCGCGCCGCGTCCAGCCAGTCCTCGAAGCCCGAGGCACCGCGCAGCTCCAGGCCAGAGAGCAGCGGACCTCGGAAGGTCTCGAGGGCCAGACCAAGTGCGCCCTGTGCCACCTACGCCCGAAAGCGGCCCACATCGGTCTCGAGCGGCCCCCGCAAGCCCAGCAGGTCGGGCGCATCGCCCCCCAGCTCGAGGTAGGCTCCCAGCGGGGTTTCGGAGAGTCGGTGCAGCTCCTGGCGCAGGTTTTTGCGGGCGCTGTCCAGGCCTTGCTCCGACCACAGCCACCCAGCCAGGGTGCTGCGCTTGGTTCGGCCCTCGAGCGCCAGCACTGCGACCAAGGCCAGCGCCTTGCGGGTAGGCAGGCGGCAGGCCACCCCGTCTACGGTGACCTCGGGCAGGCCCAGCAAGCGCAGCTCGAGACCTTTGCTCATACGTAGGGTGAGTGTAGCCGAGCGGTGAGTCCAAACCTAGAAGTGATGGCTCGAGGATGCCTCGAGACCTATACGAGGTCAGGGTTTAGCTTTCCCACGCGAGGATGTACTCCACCCTTTGAAAAAAATTTGAGCGTCTGGACCGAACGCTCGAGCACTCTCTGGGTGGGGTTTTAAGAGCAAATCCAAGCTTTTGTGAAAATGAAGAATCACCCCACCCAACTCTGAACTGTCTCATCCGGTGCTCGAGTTATGCTGGATTCATGAAAAACCTGAGTCTGCTTCTCGGCCTCACCGCGCTGTTAATCGCCTGCTCTGGGGCAGGCTCGAGCGCCAGCACGACCAGTACGACCAGCACCCCCACCCCGGAGACCGCGCTCGAGCCGCTCTCGACGCGGGCGGCTCAACTGGCCCGCACGGTCAACTTTGGCAATATGCTCGAGGCCCCCAAGGAGGGAGATTGGGGAATCTCGCTCGAGGAGAGGTTTTTTCAACTGACCAAAGAAGGCGGTTTCAGCGCCATCCGGCTGCCGATTCGCTGGAACGCGCACGCCGCCGCGAGCGCGCCCTACACGGTAGACCCGGTTTTTTTCGCTCGAGTGGACTGGGCCGTGCAGCAAGCCACTTCTCGAGGCTTGAGTCTGATTCTGGATTTTCACAATTACGACGAATTGATGGACCAGCCGCCCCAAAACCGGGAGCGCTTTTTGGGCATCTGGAAACAGGTCGCCCAGCACTATAAAAAAGCCTCGAGCAAGGTCTTTTTCGAGGTGCTCAACGAACCTCATGGCGCGCTCGAGCCGCTGTGGAACGACTACCAGAAGCAGGCCCTCGCGGTGATTCGGGGGAGTAACCCCACCCGCGCGGTCATCGTGGGACCCACCGGGTATAACTCTGCCTATAAACTCTCGAGTTTAGACCTGCCAGACGACCAAAATTTGATTGTGACCTTCCACAATTACGACCCGTTCCGCTTTACCCATCAGGGCGCAGAGTGGGTGGAGGGCGCGACCAACTGGCCCAAGCTCGAGTGGAACGGCAATAAGCTCAGTTTGGATTCAAGCTTTCAGAACTGGTCCTGGGACACCGTGAGCACTTTTGCACTCCAGGGAACTAAAAAAGCCCTTTTCCTCGAGTACGCCAAGCAGTGGGCCGGGTTTTACCTGCACCTCGACGCGCCCCTCACGGGTTACGACACATTAAAGTTTAAGGCGCTGGGTGCGGGGAAACTGAGTTTTGTCTGCTCGGACCGCCCGGACAATTGGCCCACGGGCAACACGCTCGAGGTGACGGCGGGTCAGGAGTACAGCGTTCCCTTCTCGAGCTGCGGCAACCCCAGCAAGCTCTCGACCCTGGTGGTCATGAACGCCTCGGACACCGCGCCCAAGCTTAAAATTTCGCTCGAGAATCTACGGCTCGAGGGCAGCGCCGGAACTCTGGCGGTCTCGAGCAGTGAGCGCGACGCGGTAGCCGGACTCCTAAACATGGCGCAGAACTGGGGCAAAACCAAAGGGCGACCCCTGTTCATGGGCGAGTTCGGCGCGTATTCCAAGGCGGATATGGCTTCTCGAGCGCGTTGGACGGCAGCGGTGAGCGAGGAAGCAGCCCAAAGAGGAATAGGGTGGGGCTACTGGGAATTCGGCGCGGGCTTTGGGGTCTATGACCGAGCCAAAAACGCCTGGAACGCGGAGTTGCTAAAAGCTTTGATTCCTTGATTGGAAGGGCGCTCGAGCGTTTGGGTTTTGCGCCTCCGACTGTCTTGAGCAAGAAGACGCCGCTTTATTCAAGACTTCTCTAACGTAAGGCATTTGAAGTAGGGGCGAGTGGCGTCTTGGACAAAGCAGCACCTTCCGGGCGTCTTGGGATGAGCGGCACCTATCGGGCCATCCCGCCTGTCCGCAGCTCGCCCCTTAACGCTCCAGCCGATATCACAGCCTACGCTCGAGCGCCGATACTCGTCGGCAGCTCGGTCTGCTCACCGTCTAGGTCGTCGTTCAGGCCCTCAATCTCCTGCGGGGTCAGGTGGTAGTGGGTGTTGCACCAGTGACACACCGCCTCCTGGCCGCCCTGCGACATCATGTCGCGGCGCTCCTCGAGCGAGAAATAGGTCAGGGTGGAGAGTACGCGCTCCCTCGAGCAGCGGCAGGCGAAGCTCAGTGGCAGGGATTCCTCGAGCAGCTCGAGGCCCAGACCTTCGGTAACGCGCTGCACAAGCTCGAGCAGATTCATGTTGCGAAGCGCGCCGGTGATGTTGCCCAGAGAGGCGATGTTGCGCTCCATGAGTTCCACCTGCGCGTCGTCGGCTCCCGGCATCACCTGCACCAGCAGGCCCCCGGCGGTGTGAACCTCACCGTGCTCGAGGTACACGCCCAGCAGTACCGCACTGGGAATTTGCTCGCTGGCGGCCAGATAGTAGGCCAAATCGTCGGCAATCTCACCGCTTTGTAGTGCCACGCTCGAGGTGTAGGGTTCGCCGTTCTCGAGCAGGCGCGTCACCGCCAGCTCGCCTTTGCCCACCAGCGCGCCCACGTCGAGCTTGCCGTCAGTGGCTCGCAACGGCAGCTCGGCCCCGGCGTTTCCCACGTATCCTCGAGCACTGGCGTGACCGCCCTTCAGTTCCTCGGACACCGTACCCTCGGCCACCATGTAGCGCAGCGGACCGTCGCCCTCGACCCGCAGGCTGATGCGGCTCTTCTCGTGCTTGGACAGGGTGAGACCGAACAGCACCGCGCCGGTCATCAGTCGGCCCAGCGCGGCGGTGGCGTCGGGGGTCAGCTCGTGACGCCTGCGGGCTTCGGAGACCAGGGCGCTCGAGTCGGCGGCAAAGATGCGTAGAGTGTGGTTTGCGGCTGTGCCACGCAGAATATAGCTGGAAGACATCGGATGAGTTTACGATTTTGCGCTCAAAGAGACTGGGTGAGGGATTAAGTTTGGTGCTCGAGCGGATTGGGTTTGGGCGGATTGGGTTTGGGCGGATTGAGTTTGGGCGGAACGGTAACACGAATTCGAGTCCCAAATACTTTCTTTCCCCGCCTCCCAAGCAACCCGAACCAACTGGGCTACACTTGGAGCCGTGACCTCGAGCCAGAACTCTTCTCCCCTAGCCCCACGGCTCATCGTCGGCATCACCGGGGGCAGCGGCATCCCCTACGCCCTGGACCTGCTCGAGACCCTGAATACGCTGGGTCTCAACCCTCATGTGGTGGTCTCGAGCGGAGCCAAAAGGGTGCATACCACCGAAGGGCAGGGCGCGGCGGCGGACCTCGAGCGCGGCGCATATAGGGTATACGACGAGATGGATTTGGGGGCCAGCATCGCCAGTGGCAGTTTTAAAACGCTGGGCATGGTCATCGTGCCGTGCAGCTCGAGCACCCTGGCCAAAATCGCGCACGGCTTGGGCGACGACCTGATTTCGCGGGCCGCCCACGTCACGCTCAAGGAGCGCCGTCCATTGGTTTTAGTGCCTCGAGAAGCGCCGTATCCGCGCCCCATGCTCGAGAATATGCTCAAAGCGTTTGATGCAGGCGCAACCATCCTACCAGCCAGTCCTGGGTTTTATCACGCACCAGACGATGTGAAGGACTTGCTGGGCTTTGTGAGTGCCAGGGTGCTGGACCAGTTTGGAATAGAAAGTGGGCGGATGCGGCGCTGGGAGGGAGATTCTTGAGCGGGGGAGCGGGGGAGCGGGGGAACGGTTCCCGAAGGATTGCGAAGCACGGGGTAGGGGGAAAGGTAGCCGCACTCATTCCAGCAGCGGGGAGTGGAACCCGGCTGGGAATGGGCTTCAAAGCTCTGGTGGACGTGGGTGGAAAATCCCTGCTCGAGCGGGCCATTGTCAACCTCGCTCCGTATGTGGATGAAGTCGTGGTTGCCATCAACTCAGAGATGCAAGGTGAAGTGGAACGGCTGCTCGAGCGCCTTTCTCCCCCTCTCCCCTTCTTGGACAGAGCGGCACGTCTTGGCGAGAACGGCACCTTCCGGGCCTCGCCGCCTATCGGGCCTGTCCGCCTCTCCCCCTCTCTCATCTCTGGAGGTCCAACCCGCCAACTGAGCGTGAAAAACCTGCTCGAGGCCACAAGCGCCGAATTCGTGCTGATTCACGACGCAGCGCGGCCTTTTTTAGAGGCTCGAGTGGTTCGGGACATGCTGAGCGCGGTGAAAACCCACGGCGCGGCGACAGTGGCCCTGAAAAGCGCCGACACGCTGATTTCCTCGAGCGGCGAGGTCTGGGGAGATTTGCTGGACCGCTCCCAGACTTACGCGATTCAAACCCCGCAGGGCGGACGGCGCGACTGGCTACAAGCGGCTCATGTCCAGGCGCTCGAGGGCGGCTGGGAAGCCACCGACGACGCGGGATTATTGGCTCGAGCGGGACACCGGGTTCACCTAGTACGCGGCGACTCGAGGTTATTTAAAGTGACGACTCAGGAAGATTTGCATATGGCTCGAGCGCTGGCTCACTCTATAGCTTGAACGTGGCCTTGAGCGCTTCCCAGCGGGAGGTGTCTAAACTCACATCCGGCGGAATATGGACCTGCACATCCGCTCGAGCCATCGGCAATACCGTGGGCGTGCGCCTCACGGCCAAATCGAACACACTCTTGCGCTCGGTGCCGATGTGCAGCGTCTCTAGCTCGAGCGGCACATGTTTCAGGTTCTCGAGCAGAGTTCTCAGTTCAAACGCAATCACGTCTACGTAATCGGCGCTGGTGAACTGGTCGCTGAATGCCTTGGGATACGGCCAGGGGGCCATCTTGAAACTGGTTCGCACGATGATGGCGTGTGGGTGTGCTCGAGCGGCTTCCTCGCCCAGGGCTTTGGTGAGGCTGTAGTAGTTGGCCGGAGCCACACTCTCGTCCTCAAAGTAGCCGCCGCGCTCACCGTCGAACACATAGTCGGTGCTGATGTGAACAAAGCGAGTCGCATTTCTGCTCGAGCGAGTCAAATGGCGCACCGCCAGCACGTTTTCGGCGTAGCACTTCTCACGCTCCTGCTCGGCTTTAGCCACGTCGGTATACGCGGCAAGGTGTAGAATACAATCTGGCTTTTCGCGCTCGAGGTAAGCCTGCACCGCGTCAGGGTCTGTCAGCTCGAGTTCAGCTCGAGTGGGAGCCAGAATTTTGAAACCCTCGAGTTGGGGCATGAGTTCGCGGCCCATTCGGCCCCCACCGCCCGTAACCAGCAGGGTGTTCACCCCCGGTCCTCATCCCACAAATCTGCGCCGAAGTGGTTCCACGGCAAACGGCCCTCGTTGGGGTCCTCGAGCTTAAACTGCGCGTCCATGGTATAAATCAGGGTCGCGCCCATCTCGCTTGCCTGATAGCCGTGCGCTACCCCCGAGGGAATGTGGACCATCGTAGGCTGCTCGCCGGACAGCACCAGCTTGCGCTTGACGTTTAAAGTGGCGCTCGAGGCACGGCAATCTACTAACCAGACCGTGAGTTGACCGCTGAGCACACACCAGATTTCGTTTTGAATTTCCTTGACGTGGATGTGGAAAGCGTTGATACGCTTCGGAGCCGCCCACGATACGCTGATTTGGTGCGGCTCGAGCGTACCGGGCAGGTTCTGCACCCCGTGCTCGTCCAGACGCAGGTATTCCATGAACGCGCCGTTTTCCGAGCGATTCTTGCGAAGAGGGTGGGTCCAGACACCCTCAATAGCAGGAGCAGCGGGGTAACTCTCGAAGGTGAGTGCGCTCGAGAACTCGGGGGCCAACTCTATTTTATGCGTCATAACGAGCGCTCCTCAGCACTGATTTTGAGCAGGTACTGACCGTAACGGTTTTTGGAAAGCCGCTGCGCCTGCTCGAGCAGCGCGTCGGTGCTCATCCAGCCGGCTCTCCAGGCAATTTCCTCCGGGCTGGCAATTTTGATGCCCTGGCGGTGCTCGATGGTTTGAATAAACGAACTGGCCTCGAGCAGACTTTCGTGCGTGCCGGTATCCAGCCACGCGTAGCCCCGGCTCATCACCTCCACCTCGAGCTGATTCATGTGCAAGTAGGCCAAATTCACGTCGGTGATTTCCAGCTCCCCTCGAGCAGACGGTTTGATATCCTTCACGATGTCCACTACTTGCTCGTCGTAAAAGTACAGCCCCGTCACCGCGAAATCCGATTTGGGCTGGCTAGGTTTCTCCTCGAGCGACACCGCCTTTCCCTGAGCGTCGAACTCGACCACCCCGTAGCGTTCCGGGTCACTGACCTGATAAGCAAAGACGGTTGCGCCCTGGGTTTTCTGGTCTGCCACCTCGAGCTTCTGGGGCAGGTCGCTGCCGTAAAAAATGTTGTCACCCAGCACCAGTGTGCTCTTAAAGCCCTTTACGAAGTCCTCGCCTATCAGAAACGCCTGGGCCAACCCCTCGGGTTTGGGCTGTACCGCGTACTCAAGCTGAATTCCCCATTGACTACCGTCACCCAGCAATTGCCGAAAGCGCGGGGTGTCCTCGGGGGTGGAGATAATCAGAATTTCACG
>Ga0209100_1000340_pt1 | contig 43297 bp, 34 predicted proteins | sample lystaG_FD_185480 | JGI IMG/M metagenome (GOLD analysis project Ga0209100, IMG submission 185480) | Glacier valley bacterial and archeal communities from Borup Fiord, Nunavut, Canada, to study Microbial Dark Matter (Phase II) -... | ecosystem: Environmental > Aquatic > Freshwater > Ice > Glacier ... | reverse complement strand
AGGAGAATCAAAACAGGGATTAATCCATATGGCGTTGAATCCGAGATCGTTCATGTAAGAAAGCTTTGCGGTAATTCCATTGATATCACCAATACCATCGGCATTCGTGTCATAAAAGGACTGTGGATATATTTCATAAAAAATAGCGTCGTCTAACCATTTCGGCATAATAAATGACTTCCTTTCCTTTTGTATAATGACATTCTACCACGTTTCTTTTCGAAAATATCAGAAATTATTGCATCTATTTTCGAAAATTATGTGTTGTTCTATCGGCAGATAGTAGTCATCAAAAAGGAAGGAAGTCATCAGCGTTTATATATGAATTTGTATGCTAAAAAGATTACATATGATAGATCTCTTTAAGCTGAGGATAAAGGCGGGCGTACTTCTTCTTATTCAGCGCATAGAGCTTCGTGTTTTCCGGTATCTGCCTGGTTATCGCTTTGATGCTGATAATCTTAACCGCATCCGCATAGCTTGAGAAGATTCCAGCTCCGACGCCTGCTGCCACGGCCGCCCCGAGCGAGGTTACCGCTGCTGCCGGAACCGTCAGATCTGCGATGTCCCGCTCACAGATGTCAGCAATAATCTGTTTCCATAAAGCAGATTTAGCGCCGCCGCCTATGATCCGAAGGACGGGGCTTGTCGCTTCGTCCTTCGATACCTCAAGGATGCTTGAAAGGGCAAAAGCAACGCCTTCCAGGGTTGCCCTGAGGAAATGCTCTGTCTTATGGGAAATATGCATGCCAAAGAACACGCCTCTTGCATCCGAGTCAAAGATGGGCGAACGTTCTCCTTCCAGGTAAGGAAGATAAATCAGGCCTTCGCTGCCTGCAGGCACGGTTTCCGCGCGTTCATCAAGCTCGCGAGGAGATACCACTCCAAAGATCTCCTGTACCCATGATACGGAGCGTCCCGCGGACTGCATCGTACCAAATACGCCAAAACTCTCACCGTCCAGTGAGACGATATTGAATACGCGGCGCTTATCATCGCAGAACTGCTTTTCACTGTTGAAAGCTATCCAGGCGGTCGTTCCCAAAGAGCAATAAATATCGCCTTTTTCGGCAAGTCCGGCACCAACACTGGCACAGGCTCCGTCACCGCCGCCTGCTGAGACCGGAATTCCTTCTGTAAGTCCCATCTCCCGGGCGGCCTCCGCACAAAGATTACCCACTATCTCATGGCTCTTATGAAGAGGCGGAAATTTGGATTCGTCCAGGCCGATTTCTGTAAATACATCGGTAAGGTATGTCATCTTCTCCAGATTCAAAAGGAGACCATGTGATGCGTCGGAATAATCAGCTGAAAAGACGCCGCCGGTAAGCTTCATTACCATGTAGTCCTTTGCCTGTAAAAAAGCAGCAGACCTTTCGTATATATCCGGATGCGTATTCTTGAGCCAGAGTGCTTTTGCCAGAGGCGAAGTGGGGTTTAAGACGTTACCGGTCCATTTGTAAAGCTGCTCCATCCCGAATCGTTCGGCAAGCTGCTCCGCTTCTTCCGAAGCCCGACTGTCAGAGTGAATCATCGAGCGAAGAAGCGGGTGACCGTCTTTATCGACCGGCAGAAGGCCGAGCATTTCACCGCTCACACCAATTGCAGCTATCTGCGGTATTCGTGCCGCCTGCCGGGCAGATATCACTTTTACAGCCCTGCAGGCGGATTTCCACCAATCCGCGGCATCCTGTTCCGCCTCTCCGTTTGCCGGAAAATACGTTGGATATTCGACAGATGAGCTATCTATTATATTTAACTTCTCATCAAAAAAAGATGCTTTCACTGCACTTGTGCCAATATCAATCGCTAAAATTAACTTTGTCATAATATACACTCCCGTCAGTTATGAATGATAGTATTTATTATAATCCGAAAGGAGTAAATATGTCATCTTTCCTCTGGTCAGCCGTGGACAACATTAACGATACCTGCTTCAGCAAGAATTCTATAAAACCGGTCCATTTCCTCAGGCGGATACATCCTGGGATTCTTCGTGAAGATGTAAGGCTGTCCAAGAAGATTGTATTTGCTTTTGGCCAGGGGATTATAGTTGAGAAGCTCCATCTGCATCTTAGGAGACATCGTGTGTATGAATTCTGCAATAGAGCGGATGTTATCCTCAGCGGCGGTGTAGCCCGGTATCATGGGTATTCTGACAAGAATCTGCGGTATCGTCTCACCATTTCTGATTTTCGCGTTCAAAAAACGAAAATTCTCTTTGATAAGTTCATTGTCTTTTCCGGTATAAAGCAGATGCTTTTGGGCGTCAAAAACCTTCATATCAGCTATCAGCAAATCCAGGTACGGCAAAAAAAGTTCCAGTATCTGCACACTTACATAAAGGCTCGTCTCGATGGCTGTCCGCAGATTGGCTGCCTTACATTCCTTCAAAATAGACAAAGTAAATTCCCACTGATAGAAAGGATCACCGCCGGAAAGTGTTACTCCTCCGAAATCTCCGAAAAATACCTTGTCCTTTACGACCTCTTCCATTACCTGCCGAACAGTCATGTACTTTGCGTCAAAACCGAGCGCCATGGAGGGGCACGCTTCTACACATTCCCCGCACTGGGTGCACTTCGCTTTGTCGACAACTATACCGTCTTTTTTATTGCCGCTTACAAACGTTATCGCCTTTTCCGGACACACGCTGATACAGGTGCCGCATGCAATGCACTTATTTTTGAAGTAAGACAGATTTCTTTTTAGTTCTATGCCTTCCGGGTTCTGACACCACAGGCAGGAAAGCGGACACCCCTTAGTAAACACAGTTGTACGGATGCCGGGACCGTCATGTGTTGAGAAACGCTGTATGTCGAAAACAAGGCCGCAATCCGCGGAAAGGGATGGCTGATTCTTTTTCATCAGATATCTCCATAGCTGGTTCTTGCGATGATTTCGTTCTGAAGGTCATCGGCCAGTTCCGTGAAGTATGCTGTATACCCGGCAACGCGAACCGTCAGGCCGCGATATTTTTCCGGGTCTTTCCGGGCAGCCAGCAAGTCTTCTTTCCGGAGAACATTGAACTGGATATGAGGAATTTTCAAGTCAACAAAAGTCCGTAAAAATTGGGAGAACTTCTCAATACCTGATTCTGTGCCGAAGAACTCCGGCAGGAATTTCATATTCAGAAGGGTGCCGTTGCTTCCAAGCAGTGAATCAATCCGGGATACTGACTTCAGAACGGCAGTCGGACCGCTGACATCGCGTCCGTACACAGGCGACATACCGCCGTCAGCGAGAGGTTCCATGGAGAGACGCCCGTCCGGTGTCGCGCCGACATTCTGCCCCATCGGAACATGGGCAGATACGGTATAGAGTCCGGTGTGGTAAGGTCCGCCGCGGACGTTGGTAAAGTTCTTCATCGCGTTATTAAAGTATCTTACCCATTTGTGTGCAATTTCATCCACCCATTCAATATCATTGCCGTACTTAGGCGCGTGATTGAGCAGGGTGAGACGCAGAACCTCATCATCCTTGTAATTGGTCCGAAGTCCTTGAAGCAGGCGTTCAGGAGTGATCTTCTTCTCATCATAGACAAGTTTTTTGACAGCGGCAAAACTGTCAGCGATATTCGCACCCTGTATGATCTGGATGCCGGACAGATTGTAGACAGCACCGCCGGCGGTCACGTCCGTTCCCCTGACAATGCAGTCGTCAATGACAGTCGACAGGAAAGGCGAGGGCAGAAGTCTCATATGAATTTTCTCGACAACTTCGCAGCACTTCACCATCTCGCCTATGAAGTAGTCCATCTGGCGGGCAAAGGCTGCCTCGAGCTGCTCATACGTCATATAAGCCGTTAAGTCCCCGAGGGGCAACCCGAGCTGTTCTCCTGTCAGAAGGCAGACACCGTTATTGAGTGTCAGTTCAAGAACCTTGGTCAGGTTGAACATGGCCGCGTCGCTCCAGCCGAGATTGTTGCCGTGAGTTGTGAGTTCAACACAGCCTACAATGGCGTAATCCCTGGCATCGGCATCGCTGATCCCCTGATTCTTCAAGGCCGGAATAATGGCTTCATCATTGAAGCACTGCGGCATTCCGCTTCCCTTTGCTATTACCTTGACGCACTGGCGGACAAACTCATCCGGAGAATTCTTATAGAGTCTGGCCGACAGGTTGGGCTGAGGCAGGCCGATATGTTCCTGGGCCTTTAAGAACAAATACGAAAGATCATTGGTTGAGTCTGTCCCATCATTATTCTGGCCTCCGATTGCAACGTTGAAGCCGATCGGGAATCCAGCAAAATACCGGGCGCTGTGTGAATTGCGCAAATAAACAATCTGGTTGAATTTGAGCCACATACATTCGATAATTTCAAGAGCCCTCGTACTGTCCAGGAGGCCCTTCTGCACATCGGCTTTGTAATATGGATACAGGTACTGGTCCATACGCCCCGGCGAGAAAGAGGAGGCGTTGGATTCCATATGGAGGATCACATACAAAAACCATATGGACTGGACCGCTTCATGGAATGTCTCCGCCGGCTGGCTCGCCAGTTTCCTGCAGATCCGGGACACTTCGGACAGGTCTTCTATTCTTTTGGAATCAGAAGATGAAGCTGCCAGTTTCCCGGCTAGGTCACTGTACCGCAGCATAAAGTCAGACGCGCCTTCAAGTACGAGCGAGACGCTCTCATAGAAATCTTTTTTCCCGCCTTCGCCGGCTGTTATATGTTCGAGGGCTTCCGCGGCTTTGGCGCGTATCCCGGAAGGTCCAAGTCTGAGCCATTTCTCCGTGTTGGGACAAATATGCCCCTGCGCATGATCCTTCTGGTTGATCTTGACAACTTTGCCGATTGCATCTGTTTTAGCACCGATTTCCTTTTTGACCTGGTCCTCGAGTGCGTGACCCTGCCAGAACGGAAAAATATTTTCGCGGAAATCCCTGATATCCCCGGGGCTGACCTGGAACTTGTCCTGAGGACGGCTCGGCAGTGTCTCGAGTTCTTTATCGATCCACGAAATGCCTGATTCAGGGAAAGCAACGCCTGCACGCACACCTTTTGTACGGTTGCCGACAATCAGTTCGTCCTCGTCGATCTGGATATCGAGATGTTCAAGGGCGCTTCGTAAAGCAAGCGCTCTTTTGATAATGGTGGGCTTATCGGGATTGTCCTTATATACCTCTGTAATCAGACGCGCCTGTTCAAGCGACATATAGCGCGGCTCATCGAGCATTTTTTCTTTAAGGGCGGCAATTCTCGGATTCATTGCCAGATCAAATGTAGAATCAGTCTTATTCATATAATTCACCTCACGTCTCGTGTGTGTCTGCATCCATACTTCTCATTTTATGTTCAGGCGCAGCATACAGCAACCGTTCTAATAATACACAAGGTGTATAAAACTGAACTGACTCAGCTATTAGTCGAGAATTCTTTCCGGTAGGCGGCCGGTGTGAAACCGGTCGTTTTCTTGAATACTTTTGCAAAATGCTTTGAATCATCGAGGCCTACATATTGGGATATCTGCGTGATTTTGTCATTCGTCTGCACAAGCATCTCCTTGGCGACTTCCATCCGGTACAGGTTCAGGTAAAGAATGGGTGAATTTCCGAACTTGCGCTTGAACACCCGATTGAGATAGGAAGCGCTGACATATGTCTCTCCTGTCAATTTCTTCATGTCAATATCTTCGGCGAAGTGCTCCTGAATATACTGCATGCATTTATCAGGTATGTTATTATCTGTTGAGTGAATTTCTTTGGCTATTTTTTTCATGGAAGACAGAAGAAGGTGAAGCAGATCCCTCATGATCTCATCATGGTACTCACCGGGATTATGATATTCAGCATGTATTTTCTTCATAATCCAGCGCAGCGTCCCATGCTCGTCTTTCAGCTTAAAGAGGCGCGGGTAAGTCATCTGTGACTCACATAATATGTTCAGGCAGATGATCGCCTGATGGTAACGGGTATCAAGGTATTCCTGATGAGGAACGCCGGCCGGATATACGACCAGTTCGAATAACGAAAGTGCCTTAGTCTGGTCAGCATCGGAGATGTTTGCTTTGCCCTCCAGAAAATAGATCAGTTCGATAAACGGATGCGCATGCATCTCATAATTCCAGATTTTGCTCTTCTCATCAAACCATTCGCAAAAAGCCACCCTGCAGGTATCACCGTCTATTGAATCAAGATAGTGATAGGGCATATGTTTCTCATCCGGGTCCAGTTTGTTTTCGTCTTTTTCATCCCTATGCTTTTCCATATGCAATCTCCGCCGGCAATGTGCTGATTTTTATGTATCAATACCACTTTAGTTGATTATATACTTCCTATGCATTTTCCATCCACATAACTTTTCAGCTCAGTCTCCCTGCATTACCAAAATAGATGGCGCCGATGGCCTGGGCAAACTGGGCCACCGTATATTCTTTGTCTGCTTCGAGCTGTTTCATCAGACTTGTGTTGGCAATGGTTCCATCGGCTACTTCAAAGGCTAGATCGGGATACAGCTCCTTAGCCCCTTTTTGAATCAGGCTGAAACAACCGGCATTTTTAACAAGTCTTCCGAAAAGCACACGGGTCTTTGCCCTGGGATTAAGAATCAAGTCCGTCTCAGCCCAGGTCACTGCCAGAAATCTCCCGATATCGATAAAAATGGGATCACAGGGCCCGCAGGCTTCCATATCGACAAGACCCATCAGATATTCCAGAAAAGGCTTTCTGAGATCAACCGGTTCGGTCGGAACATAAAGTCCGGCGATACCGTCCACTTCCCTTTTTACGATATAACCTCGGTTGACCATCTCTTCATACAGATCCGGGCGGTCTTTACTGAAGTACTTTATTGCAAGACGGAATACACCGCTCTGGCTGGCATATTTCTGCAGCGTTCCCGCAAGTCCTGTATTAAAGTTATTGATACTGCGCAGGTCATCACAGGGAAATTGCTGCTCGGGGTAACTTCCCAGATCAATTATGTAGTTATACACTTCAAGCGGGATATCAGGAATCGTACCAGCATCATCAATCCAGCCGGTTCCGAGCTCTGTTCCGAGAGTATGCGCAAAAACACCGGCAGCTATTGGGTCCGGCTGTGAAGATACGCTTTGCTCAACCGCTGCTGTAAAAGAAGCCATCGGACCGTCGTTGGTTATTCGGACAACACCCTCCGGTGCGCAGTACACCTTGAGGTACAGGTCAAGATCAGATAGCTTCCGGAATTCAACTTCATAATCAAGCTGCGTGTTATTTCGTATTCCACGTGTTTTATATACTTCGCCGCCGACAATTTTGTTTTTGACGACAACGTCCGGGAAGCATAAGCCAATCGCGTCAAAGCTGATAAGCTGATCCCCCAGCGCAGCTTCAGCGGCTTCAACGGCGGCTTCGATTTCTGCCAGAGGGCATTTGCGCCCCATGGCACTTTCGAGAAGTCCCGATATCCGGATCTGCTCAGCATTTTCAAGTGATGTGAGACCAGTAAGTCTCGCGCGTATCAGCCTCACCAAAAGAACGATCGGGTCGATAAGTTCCTTTGACACCGTATATTCAGCAGGAAACCAGTCAAACTCTTTGAGGCAGGCCAGATTACCATCCACGGCAGCAGCGATTTTTATGTCAGTCCCGCCTACATCAACGCCGCACATTATTTTTCCGGCCAGTTCAGAACCTGACGCACGGAATTTTTCTACAGCATTTCCCGGGTTTGACGTGTTTACAGTCTGTTCTTCAGGCTTTTCAGCGATATCCTTAATGACAAACTGAAAACCGGCTGCCTCTTTCCCCCTGCTGTCGATATGTTCAAGCATACGGTCAATCACATTGATAGAACGGCCGTAGCCTTTACGATCTTTGCGCGACTGGTAAATACCGAACTTCACATTAAGGTCATTTACTATCCGGTTAAGCCATGCGTGTTTCCGGTCAAGATAGATCGTCATGCGGCGGCCGCCCAGGCTCGAAAGGATATTATAAATTCGTGCCCATATATAATTGGCAATCAGCGTGTTCGCCTCAGGTGACAATTCCTCTGCATCCGGAACACTAATAGGAAATCTTCTTCTGGTGTCATCAATCAATTCAAGCTCACAAATCAATTGCATCCGGTCCGCCATGCTGTCAAATTGCGCGCGGACATCCGAGATATATACGGGGGAGCCATCTTTGGCCTTTTCTACAAGCTGTTTTGTTGTCATCGTGTCCTCTGTCATAGTTTGCTTTGTTATTGTTCCCTCTGTCATGGTTCCCTCCTCGACCAATGAACGGTTCAAAAATGAACTTTCTGCAACCTTAGCTTCCTGTCATTTGCTGGTGATTCATTTCCATTGTATTCTCATATCATGTATTTTACTTATTTTCAGCAAGAACTGACAACTTCCGAAAATATCTATAAGGTGTCATTTTCTGAACCTGCAGGGGTTTTCAGGCAGTTGTTAATGAAACCTCCTCGAACAAAAAAACCTCCGGAAATCTCCGGAGGCTTCGCATGCTAAATAGTGATACCACTGCCTGCCGCTGCTCAGCTCTTTTGAAGAAGATCTTCTATCTCTTCATTTGTGGGAACAACACGCATAGCGCCTCTTCTTGTCGTAATCAGGGAAGCCGCCGCATTGGCGTGTCGGATCATCTCTGAAAGCTCTGTTACCGTAAAGTCCAGGCTGCCTTTTTGGGCGATCCGGTACAGGCAGCATCCGATGAAGGTGTCACCTGCGCCTGTCGTATCGATTGTCTTTACGTTGGTAAATGTGCCCTGCATACCGGAGATATCTCCTAAGCGGTAGTAGCAGCCCTTCTTGCCGAGTGTCGCAAGGAAAAGCTTGATGTTCGGATATTCCTCGTGCAGGATCTGTACGGATTTCTCAATATCATCGATACCGGTTGCTGCAAGAAGCTCTTCCTCGGATATCTTCAGAATGTCGCATGCGGCTAATCCAAGCTTCATCTGTGCAAGAATTTCGCCCTGGTCCTCCCAGAGAAAAGTCCTGATATTCGGGTCAAATGACATAAGGCATCCGTTCTTTTTGGCAAAATCAACGGCAAAGTGCATGGTGGAACGTTCCGGCTCCTTACTCATGGCCACGGTCGAGTAGTGAAAAATACCGGCACTGCCAAGAATGTCAGTACGCACCTCATCCTTCAGATACATCATATCGGCACCTGGTTTTCTGGCAAAGCTGAAGCTTCTGTCGCCGGTGTCATCGAGGTGAACAAAGGCAAGAGTTGTGAAATAGTTGGGGTCAAAGAGAACTCCCTGTGTATCAATCAGGCAGGCTCTTGCCTCTTCTTCGAGATAATGTCCGTAATGATCGTCTCCGACTTTGCCAAGAAATGCTGTTTTACCGCCAAGACTGTTCACCATGGAAAGAACATTACAGGGGGCTCCACCGGGATTGGCTTCGAGAATATCGTGTCCCTGCTCACTTTTGCCGTAAGGAGTAAAGTCGATTAACAGTTCACCGAGAGCGACAACGTCGTAATCCTTATTCTTCATAGTAGGCTCCTTTATTTGAAATCATGTTCATTTTATAAGCTTTTTTTATGATATCTATTTTCTACTCTACCGATGCCGCTTGTCAATCAAATAATTCACTGTTCTTCCGGTGTTTGCTGCTTGTCCGGTGTTTGCTGCTTGTTAGCTGCGTATATGATAATAACCTTCTGTCAAAGGAATCAGATCTTGACAAGAACCCCTCAACCAAGTACTGTAATTTCATAAATGAACGCTCAGCATGGGGTCGGCATGGAGCCGGCCTTTTTTATAGTAACCAAATTATACGTAGTTGTGAGGAGTCATACATGAAGTACAAAATGCCCCCGGAATGGGCCGATCACCAGCGAATGTTTATTGAATGGCCTGTGCCGGATCCTGTGTGGGCCGAAAATATAGGACGGGCCTACGAGGCTTTTGCCGAAGTTGCACGTGCCATTGCCCGTTTCGAACCGGTCACTGTCATTTTGAATCCTGACCAGGCCGAAGCAGCTTGCGCCCTTTTGGGATCTGATTCTGCTATCGATATGATCATCATTCCTCACGATGACTGCTGGGTCCGTGATAACGGATGCACGTTCGTACTGGATGAAGAACAGACATCTCTTACCGGTATCCACTGGGGATTCAACGCCTGGGGAGGAAAATATCCGAACTGTAAGCTTGACAGAGAGGTTCCCACCCATCTTTTGAACCATCTTGACATACCTGAGTTTGAGGCGCCTCTCATTTTGGAGGGCGGATCGATCCACACCAACGGCAGGGATACAATCCTTACAACCGCCGAATGCCTTCTCAATCCTAACCGGAATCCGTCATGGACCGAAGATCAGATATCCGAATATCTCTGCCGTACACTTGCCGCCTCACGGGTAGTATATCTCCCTTTTGGACTTGACGGCGATGAGACAGACGGACATGTTGATAATATCGCCTGTTTTCTCGATGAGAACACGGTCCTTCTGCCAACTACGGATGATCCATCTGATGTAAACTATGAACGTCTGCTGGCCGCACGAAAAGTGATTACCGAAGCTGGCTTTGCAGTATATGATATCGTCCAGCCTCCGCTTACTATGGAAAACGGCGAGCCGCTCACCTTAAGTTATGTTAACTTTGTATTTGTAAACGGCGGCATCGTGATGCCCGGCTTCGGCGGTGAACTCAGCGAATTTGACGAACTGGCCAAATCACAGCTTCAGCGATTCTTCCCTGACCGGGAGATCGTCCAGGTCATGACACGGGACATCATCCGCGGCGGCGGCAATATCCACTGCATCACACAGCAGATGCCGGCCGTCAGGTAAGAAGCAGCCGTTCAGACGTACTGCTCTGCCCTGATTATCATCATTTCAAGTCACCTTAAGCAACGTGCGAAGAATAAGTAGAGGTAACCTATGAGAAAAGTAACAGTCGCAGCAACACAGATGTCCTGTTCCTCCGACATATCCCATAATCTCGAAAAGGCCACGACCCTGGTCCTTAAAGCAGCCGCCAAAGGCGCGCAGATCATCCTTCTCCAGGAACTTTTTGAGACGCCGTATTTTTGCCAGAAGCCTCTTGAAAAGCACCTTTCCCTGGCACGAAGTGTTGAGCAGAACCGCGCGATAGAGCATTTTCGTACCATCGCCCGAGATAATAAACTCGTTCTTCCGATCAGTTTTTTCGAGCGGGACAACAACGCTTACTACAACTCGCTGGCTGTCATTGATGCAGACGGCGAAGTGCTTGGCGTATATCGGAAATCGCATATCCCCGACGGGGCCGGATATCAGGAAAAGTTCTTCTTTAATCCGGGCGACACCGGCTTCAAGGTCTGGGACACGGCTTACGGGCGCATCGGCTGCGGCATCTGCTGGGATCAGTGGTTCCCTGAGACAGCCAGGAGCCTTGCCCTTATGGGAGCTGAGTTGATCTTCTTCCCAACGGCCATCGGCTCGGAACCGATGGAACCGGATATGAATTCCAAGCTGCACTGGCAGACAGTCATGCAGGGTCATGCCGGCGCCAATCTGACGCCTGTAATTGCCTCCAACCGCGTCGGTACAGAACATGAGGATGAGTCATTTATCCGCTTCTACGGATCCTCCTTCATCGCAGACGAACAGGGACAGATTGTATCAAGACTGGATGAAGAGGAAGAAAATATCTGCCTGGCGTCCTTTGATCTTGACGCTGTCGATCTGGCCCGCCGAAGCTGGGGCGTCTTCCGCGACAGGCGGCCGGATCTATACACAACCCTGCTTACGATGGACGGACATACACAGGTACCGGCACCTCAGGTATAATGTTAATAATACACATGTATAATGTAAATAACACACATGCATAAGACATGCATGCACGTAAGGGTTAAGGAGGTCCCGTATGGAATACAAAATGACTGACGAACCCCGGCAGGAAGATATTGACGCAATTCTTAACAAATTGAAAAGATTCAACCTCTCCCATATCGAGCTTGCCGAAGTAAGACCGCTGGCTATTTTCGTCACAGATGAAAAAGCCGAAATCATCGGAGGCATATCAGCAGAGACGCATGGAAACTGGCTGAAAATATTCTATCTATGGGTAGACGAAAATATACGCGATCAAAAAGTAGGTTCAAAATTACTGCTCGATGCCGAGACAGAAGCAATCAAAAGAGGCTGCCGGTATTCATTTCTAGATACATTTGGTTTTCAGGCCAGGGATTTCTATATGAAGGCGGGATACAAGGAAGTTTTCACACTTGAAGAATATCCGATATTCGGCAAACGGCACTATATGGTAAAACAGCTGGCTGAAGACGCATAGAAGGCACAGTTCTTTTCCTATAAATCCTTTAATAGTTCGTTCATCACCTGTATAGTAGCTTTAACACAAGGGCTGAAGCGATTTTTTTCCGCGTTCTCAAAAAGAAGCTGACGGTAATTCAGATATTCTTCCGAGCCCATACGGCGGACATTTTTCATGCCCTGAAGGAGCATCATCAGATACATCTGGTTTTTGGGGTCTGTATGAGTAAGATATGCATACCTATCCAGCATGTTTTTGAGATCAGGAAGTATCTTCTCGTCACAGATCTTCTTCTGCACCAGATTCTGATATAAAAGGAAGCTGAGCGCCTGAAGATACGGCACCATAAGCTCCGGCGGCGGCACTTCATAGGGGAACTCGGAACGTCCGGCGGGCTTTACAAAGCGTCTGTCAAAAAACAGAAGCATGATGTCGTTGATCATATCATTGAAGGGCTCGCCGATATGACCGGCGGGCAGATCCTTTGCAACAATCCGCGCGCTTTGTTTGGCTTTATCGAGGATCCATGAACGGACCCTGTATACATTTCCGTCCAAAAAAACGGTTCCGGTAACAATAAAGTCGAGAGCTTCTTTGGTACAAAGCGCAAAAAGACTCTGAACATCCGGCTCAAGACCTTCCGCCTCAGGCCCCTTATCCCGGGAGACAGGATACAGGGCAACCGGCACATAGTTTGTTGTAAAAAGAAGTCGTTCTCCGATAAACAGCGGCAGACTGACGGCTAAATCATAAGGCGCGACCCAATCCTCCGGTAATACGGAAGGGGTATCGCCGGAAGAAGTATCCGCATACATATAGACGCCGACACGTTTTCTGTCCACCGTCTTCGGAAGAAGCTCTTCGAGATCAAAAAAATCACAGCTCCAGATCGGGACGGCGACCTGTGTCGCCCTCGGCGAGCGGATCGCAGTTGTAATCGCCGGCGTTATGACGGGTACCGTTTCGTCCTCCGGGGCATTCGGAATACTTGCGGTCGAGGGCACAATCATTTCATCTGATACATCCGGCACAGCAGGTTCAGTGCCTATGCTCACAAGTTCATTTCTCTGCTGCATAAAAGTCTGTGTAAAATTGTTCAGATACTCCTGTATATCCGGCTGTTCATATTTGCGAAGCTTCCGGGCTAAAACCAACCCGGCTTCCGGATCGGGAATCTCGCTGAAGGCCTGCAGCAGATTAAGCCCGATATAAACATCATGCCGGTCGGGATCATAATAAGGCATGATAAGCTCCGGCATTTGGGCCGCAAACCCAAATCTTCCGAGATCTGAGGATATCAGGAGAAGAACATAACCCGTTGGTTTGGCTCCGAGCACGCCTGTATACCAGATATGAGCCTGATCATAATCTTTCTGTTCAAGGAAGTGCCGCCCAAGATAGACTTGAGGAAGCCAGCTGCCATCCATACGGGAAAGCTCTTCGAGCGCTGCATATACGGCGGCCGGACCGCCTTTTATCCTGCAGACAACAATTAGCTCCGGCAATTTTTCTTCCAGATTCGGGTTGTCACAAAGGGCAAACCATAGATTTTCAATTGAATCATGATGAGATTCGGGCGTAACCTGATATGATTCAGGCAAAACTGAAGAAGGATCTTTCTCCGATTTTTTCAGAGAATTCTTCAGTCGGTCGATAAACTTCATCCACTTGCCCTCCTCTTTGTATTCATACTTAAAAAAAGCATACACTTGTCTAAATTGTATGCTTCATTAAACAAAGAGGCAAGTTACAGACAGGTTTCAGGCAGGTTTCAGATCATCCGGAAAGTGTTAAAAAGTACGTTGAATTAATCTTTATCCTGCATAAACCGCGCCAGGAATTCTTTAGTGCGCGGATTCTGCGGATTATTGAAAATCACTTCTGGTGTGTCTTCTTCGGCAATAACGCCCTTGTCCATGAACACAACCCTCGTTGATACATCGCGTGCGAAAGCCATCTCGTGCGTGACTATAATCATCGTAAGTCCGCCCCTTACAAGCTCGCGCATGACCTCAAGGACCTCACCGACCATCTCCGGGTCCAGGGCACTTGTGGGTTCATCGAAAAGAAGCACGTCAGGCTCCATTGCAAGCGCGCGGGCTATGGCAACACGCTGCTTCTGTCCGCCTGATATCTGATGCGGCTTCGCATTGATATACGGGTCCATGCCGACCTGAGCAAGATATTTCATTGCCTTTGCTTCGGCTTGTTCTTTGGTGCGTTTCAAGACCTTCATCTGCCCTGTCAAACAGTTCTGGAGAACCGTCATGTTATTGAAAAGATTGAACTGCTGGAACACCATGCCGACTTTGGAGCGGTATTCGGTGACCTTCGTGTGCTTGTCCATAATATTGGAACCGTTAAAAAGGATCTGTCCGCCGGTCGGTACCTCAAGCATGTTGATGCAGCGCAGAAGCGTTGATTTGCCCGATCCTGACGAACCGATAACGCAAATCACATCTCCGGGATATGTCTTGAAATCTATATCTTTCAGAACTTCAACTTTACCGAAATTCTTGATCAGATGTCTTACTTCGATAACAGGGGAATTGTTGTCGCTGCTCATCTCATCGCACTCCTCTGCTTGTGATACGTACCGTTCATCAACTGCATCGTCATGCCTGCCGGACGCTTTTTAACCGGTGCTCCCTTATGATCTGTGCCGGCCAGGGTATAGCTGTCGGGACCGTCAATTTTCCGCTCATACCAGCGTAGGATCCGCGAGCAGGTAAATGTCATGATGAAATAAACGACACAGGCAATTATATAACCCGGGAAAGGCTGGTAATAGGCGCCGACAAGTGACTTAGTCGCAAAGAACAGTTCGTTAAGACCAATGACATTCAATACAGCCGTATCTTTTATGTTGATGATAAGGTTGTTGCCGATCTGCGGCAGAATGTTCCGGAGCGCCTGAGGAAGGATAACAGAAAGCATTGTCTGAAAATGCGTCATGCCAATCGCTTTGGCGGCTTCTGTCTGACCAATATCTATCGAGTCGATGCCTCCGCGAACCGATTCCGCCATATAGGCACCCGTATTAATGGAAACAATGACAAATCCAGCCGTCATAGGAGTCATATCAATACCGAACACGTAAAGAGATCCGTAGTAAATGACCATGGCCTGCACGATCATAGGCGTTCCGCGAAATATTTCAATATAGGCCGTCATTAAAGCGCGAACAATCTTTAACACTGTTTTTTTGACGAGATTATCATGCTGCTCAATTGGAATCGTCTGAACAATACCTACCAGGAATCCAATAATACAGCCAATAAGGGTACCAACGGCGGCCATAAGAAGGGTAATTCCGGCGCCTTTCACAAAATCCATACCATTATGCTGAACCAGAAAGACTACCCATTCCCAAAAAGAGCGTTCCGTTGCTGCAAGTAAGATTGGTATAGTCATTTTTACTACCTCACATTTTACTTTTATGTGGTGCTTCGAATTATTACACGAACTATTACCTGAACCATTACCCAAACCATTTCAAGACATACCATGAAGCGTTCTGCAAATTTATATTATGATACGTGTCAGTCCAAATGTGAATTGTTTTTGTGAAATTCCCTCTGCTTTTTTATTTATAAAAGCCCGGCAGGTTTTTCCTGTTATAAATCTTATATGAATCTCAAATATATCCGGCAGGCACTTCTTTTTCGATTCTCAAAAAAAGTCCGGCAGGGTCTTCCGTAACAGCGGAGATTCCTGCCGGACATAAAAACACAGTTTCTTATTTCAGATATCAGTTAGCCAGAGGCTGATTTGCAATCGCTTCCTCCATGATTGTCGCTCTGTCCGCTACCGAAATAGCTGTGAGGCCTTTATTAATACCGGCCAGAAGATCAGCGTTTCCCTTCTTAACAGCAATACCCAGATCCGTATCTTCGTTGCTGACATCAAAGCCGCTGCCTGCTGCAAATTCAAGCATCTTAATATCAGAATTCGAATATACGGCGGCCATAGCCGTCGGAACATCTACTGTACATGCGTCAATTTTGCCGGATGTAAGGGCAACAATCAATGAAGGAACTGTATCAAGGGCTGTCTGCACCTCGGCACCGGAAATCTGATCAAGGAGTGTGTACCAGACTGTATTGATCTGGGAGGTCATCTTTGCGCCGGCTAATTCATTAATGGATGCGGCACTCGCATATGCGCTGTCGCCCATGGTAAGAACGACAACATCGGCAACGAAGTATGGATCGGAGAAATCAACCGACACTGCACGGTCTGCCGTAATGGACATGCCTGCAATAACGGCGTTGATCTTGCCGCTTTGTACAGCCGGAACGAGTCCGTCCCACTCTGTCTTAACAATCTGAAGTTCGTATCCCATGTCTTCTGCGATCTTTTTCGCCATCTGTACATCAAAACCGTTGGCATATTTGTCACTGTCATTAATCTTAACTGCGCCGTTGGAATCATCGTCCTGTGTCCAGTTATAAGGTGCATAAGCGCACTCCATACCGACTTTAAGGACCTTCTCATCCGAGCTCTTTGAACAGGCTGTTCCTGCAGAGAGCACACCGGCTGCCATCATTACAGAGAGAACTATGCTGACAATACGTTTCATCTTTTTCATTTTTTGTCCTGCCTTTCCATTGCGTTTCAACGCTACTGCGGTCATAATCGAGTCCGGACATTTTGGCAACTATGCAGGAAACCCAACATCATGTTGCATAAGAATCTGTTAAAAATACAAAGAGGGCAGAAAATCCCACCAATTTGAGATATCAACCCCGACTGTCCATCATAATACTGCGTCGCTTTACTATGGTCAAGTGGAAAAGCCTTGAAATTTCAATAATATCAAAAGAAACTTCCTATCCATACCAAAAATCACTTTACAGCCTTGCAGGAGCGTCTGCTATTCCTCTGTTTACTGCAGATGGCAAAGACGAAATTCGTTCTTATGATATATAATTAATCCTTCCTCCTGCATCTGCGCCAGAACAAGAGAGAGGGCGCTGCGGTCGACACACAGATAATCCGCCATTTCGGCTCTGTTAAAAGGAATGGTAAACGGATTCTTCCCTGCCTTGCTCTGAAAAAGCGACAGAAATGCAGAAATCTTCTCTTTGGTTGTCCGCTGCCCTACACACTGAATTTTCTGGTTAAGAAGGACATTCTTCCTGGCAACCAGCAGCAGAAGATTCCATACAAATTGCCTGTGAAAACCGCAGGCCTTCTCGCATATACCCGTTACTTTTTGAATATCCAGAAAAAGGACCTCGGCCCCGGTCTCCGTATACACCGTGACCGGGCTTTGCGCGCCTGCAAGCGCGAATACTTCTCCAAAAAGATCCGGAGCCGTCAGATTAGCGATAACGTTCTCACGTCCTTCGAGATCCTCCATAACAATCCGGACTTCTCCTGATATCACCATACCCATGCGCGGCACTTCATCGCCGCTCGACCAGAGAGTACTCTTTTTGCCGTATCCTACACGGGCAGCGCCCAGACAGGTAAGCATCTGCATCCGATCCTCTTCACCGATGTCCTTCCAGATCGGCGAGGACAGAATGGACTGAAGACTTTTATCGATTTTCATGGAGACTCCTTTTTGGTTGCAAAAGCAACGGACTTATTCTCTACAATGTACTATTCTTATCACATAAGAGCAAGACAAACAAATAGAAATACGAGGAGAAACAATATATGAAACGCAAAATAATAAAGATAGACGAAGAACTATGCAATGGATGCGGACTATGTGCCCAGGCCTGTCATGAAGGCGCCATAGGCATGCAGGACGGCAAAGCACATCTCCTTAGAGATGACTACTGCGACGGACTCGGCAATTGCCTTCCCGTCTGCCCTACCGGTGCCATCACCTTTGAAGAGCGCGATGCGGCTGAGTACGACCAGACAGCCGTTAATCAGCATATGAAAGCAAAAGAATCCCCGGCTGCTGGAAATACCGATTCCTCCGCTTCACCCGCACAACACACTGCCGCTCCCGCAGCGTGTCCGCCATCCGGATGTCCCGGATCACGTGCTGCATCTCTTAAGACTTCGCAGGCGGCCTCTCCGAAAGTACAAGCTGCACCTGTAGATGACTTCACGGCAGGCGCATCAGAGCTGATGCAGTGGCCTGTCCAGATCAAGCTTTTACCCATTAATGCCCCCTACTTTAACGGCGCGCATCTCCTGATTGCCGCAGACTGCGCAGCATTTGCAAGCGGTGATTTCCACAACCGCTTCATGAAAGGCAAAATCACGATGATCGGCTGTCCGAAGCTCGACGAAGGCAATTACACAGAAAAGCTGACCGCCATCCTTGCAAACAACAACATCGCAAGCGTAACCGTCGTCCGCATGGAAGTTCCCTGCTGCGGCGGCCTGTCAAACGCAGCGATCGAGGCACTCAAGAACTGCGGCAAAATGATCCCCTGGCAGGTAGTGACACTATCGGTACGGGGAGAGGTAATGTAGTGTGTGTTTCTCGTTCGGTCAATCCTCGGATTGCTTTGCAATCCTGCGGAATCTACTCGAAACACACACTACATTACCAGCGGGGCGTCCTTCGGACGCTGAGGTATGTCCTCGGATATTGCTTTGCAATCCGAGGACTTTGCTTTATAAATATCCGTGATTTTATGTGTTTTCATTCTACACTTTTGTGTAGAATCGATATTGTAATTACACATCCATCTTGTGTGCGTTAATCGGTTAGTTTGATTTGCACTGAATCACCATTCTCTTGTTGTAAAGGCTTGAACAGCTCTACAACAATCCTCGGACATTGCGCCAGCAATCCGAGGATATGATTTTCCTTAGCGTCCGAAGGACGCCCCTGCCGGGAAGTGAGTGTGAATTGTGAGTAGAGTCCTCGGATTGCGAAGCAATATCCGAGGACATACCTTAGCGTCCGCCAGGACGCCCATCCGGGAATGGAGTGTGTGTTTCGAGTAGATTCCGCAGGATTGCAAAGCAATCCGAGGACTTGCTCGAGTGAGAAACACACACTCCATTCCCCCGACTTGACCGAACGAGAAACACACACTACATTTCCTTTTTGAGTATTGCTTCTAATTCGCTCGCGGGCATTGGTTTAAAGAAATAATATCCCTGTATCTCATCGCATTTTTCGTTTTTGAAGAATTCGAATTGTTTCTCGTTTTCGACGCCTTCGGCGATAACATGAAGGTTCAGGTTTTTTGCCAGTTGAATAATTGTCTTTGCAATGGCGGCATCTTTTATGTTGTCTGAAATGCCGTGAACAAACTGCATGTCAATTTTGAGTCTGTCTATCGGCAGGTTTTTCAGTCGGCTCAAAGATGAATAGTGGGTTCCGAAGTCATCGATAGCAATTGTCACCCCCAATAGTTTCAACTCTTCAAGAACTGATATGATGTAGCCCGCTTCTTTGATAATTGTGCTTTCTGTAAGTTCAAGTTCAAGGAATTGCGGCGCCAGGCCGGTTCGACGGAGTGTTCCGTCAACGAATACCACCAGATTTTTGTTTCTGAACTGTTCAACAGACAGATTGACCGCCATCCGAAGGGGCGGCAGTCCCATATCCTGCCATTTTTTGTTCTGCTGGCAGGCTGTCTGCAGCACCCATTTTCCAATCGGATCAATCAGTCCGGTCAGTTCAGCGAGCGGTATAAACACGGCCGGAGATATCAGACCCAGATCAGGATGATGCCAGCGTATCAAGGCTTCACATCCTATAATTTTTCTTGAGTCAACGTCTACCTGAGGCTGATAGTATAACTCCAGCTCATTTCTTTCTTCAGCCCTATAGAGGCTATTGGTAAGTTTCGTCTTTTGAAGAAATTCTTCTTTCCTTTCATTGGAAAACATAATTGACTGATTTTTACCATTTTCCTTCGCATTATACATGGCAAGATCAGCATTTCTGATTAATGTCTCTGCATCATCCCCATCGCCGGGGTATATTGCTATTCCGGCGCTGGCTGTGATAAAAAACTCCTGTTCCCTGATAGTAATTGGCTTGATAAAATTACGCATTATTTTATCAACAATTTTCTGAACATCCGCTTCCCGTTCAATTTGTGTAAGAAGAATCAGAAATTCATCTCCACCGAAGCGTGACACGGTGTCATGTTTCCGCAGACATCCAGACAGCCGGTTTGCCATCTGGATGAGCATTTCATCACCGCCATGGTGTCCGATCGTATCATTCACTGTTTTGAAGGAGTCAAGATCAACAAACACAACGCCAATGTTTTTTCCGCTTCTCAAGGATGCTTTCATGGCCTGTTCAAGCCGGTTCAGATAAAGTGTCCGGTTAGGAAGCCCCGTAAGGCTGTCATAATAGGCCATGAAGCTGATCTCTTTTTCAGCTTCTACTTTCGATATTGCATCTGAAAGCATATTAGCAAGAATCTGTAAGAGCTCCTTATGGTCATTTCTCCAGATTTTGGCATCTTTTACCGACGCGAAAAACACGAGTCCTGAAGGAATTCCTTTGTTTTTAACAGACAGGGCAATCAACGACTTAATATTTCTGTTTTTGAGGAACGATTTTTCTTCCAGTGCACTCGGCGGAAGCATATCTACATCCGGAATTTCTATCATCTCGTTGACAACCAACTGGGATCTCCACCACAGGAAATGAATGCCGTCCACCTCTGACAGAAGAATCTTCTCTTTACTGACATTTGCGTTTTTCCATTCATGTGTTTTGATTTTGTGTGACATGCTGATCAGAAAGGTGTGGTCTACTTCAAAATATTCCCCGCACAGCTGTAACATCGCAGATATTTTTTCATCCAGATTTTCTTCTGTTGCTTTGCCGAAGTCAGCGGAAATCTGCAGCACCATTTTCTGAAAGCTTATCTGTGATTCATTTTCCTTGAGTCGCTGAATGTACACCTTATTGACATAATACGCCAGCCAGATTGTTATGCCGAATATTCCAATTCTTCCTATATGATCTGAAGCGTCAACCCGAACCATCAGAAAAGGTGTATTTATCCATAGGAAGATCTCTGTAGCAAGGAAGCTGATTGCTAATGAATACATCATCCGGCGTTTGTCGTATACCACGGAAAGCATCAAGAATATGAAAGAAACCGCCCATATGGTTATTCCTGCAGAATCAATAAAGCGAAGTGTTATCAAAGGAATCGCCGCCGACACAAGAAGAATAAACATAGTCTCCTGAATCAGTGACTTGTGAGGCAGACGCCGGATAATAAGAATAACAACCCCATAAACAAAAAGCGTGATGCTTGAACTCAGCACCGAATACAGCGGCGTCTTTATGAAAAAAAAGAGGGCCGTAAAATTCAGTATGGCGCCAAGAATAAAAACCATGGATAACACATTGTAAAAAACGCCCAGAGTAGATTCACTCAGTATTTTTCCCGGCTCCGGCTTATTGATTATTTCCCTTTCCATAAGGCCATAGCGTCTCATACAATAGAAAATCGATATAATCGGAATTAAGGTAAATACGACCGCCAATTGCGGAACTTTTACGGTAACAAACAGATTGAGAAAATTGTCCGTCATCGCGCCAAAAAACAACGCCACAGCATAAGACGTCAGAAGGAGTATGGACTGTATCTTCTTTTTGAGATCTGTCGATTTCTTCCCCCACCTGAGGAGCAGGAATAATCCGGTGAATCCGAAACAAATAAAGTACACGTTAAAATACCAATCCCATACGCCTAAGGATTCGTTAACCCATCCTGCCGACGAGGAAACCATATTATATATGTGCCTGTTCCCGAAAATATTACTGCTGATTGTGAATACAAACACATTAATGAGAGCGGGAAGATAAAGCGGTACATAAAGCCACTTATTCTTCAAAAACCTTTCGTTATCTGTAAGGATAATCAAAAAATGAAGGGAAAGACTATGCGTGACGCCCCATCCGAGGGCCGACAACTGCCGCCAAAGAAGGGCTGTCCCGTAATCCGGCGCAGAATTAATGATAGAAAAACAGAATGCCCATACAGTCAGTGACAGGCACAGAAAAAAGAAGACCCGGTTCAGGCTGTTTGCTGTGTTATTTAATAAGCTGCCCAGCCCCAGAAGAATATAGACGGCTGACGCCGTGAAAAAAGCGAGTGAGAAAGCAATTGCTAATGTCATAATCAGCTCTCCTTCACCTGCTTGACGGCAAATTCAACTAAAAGCAATTAACATGCTTCTTTTCACGGTCACAGCTGCCGCCTTTTTCCTCACACTGGTAACAGATCTCGTTGAGAAGGAAGTCGCCGCGCTCAAAGCGCTGCAGATTATCGAGCGTTGTCCGCGCGATGGCCTGCATGGCTTCCTGTGTGAAGAATGCCTGATGGGATGTTACAAGGACATTCGGAAAGCTCATCAGGCGGACAAGCGCTTCGTCTGCGAGGATCTCATTGGATCGGTCTTCGAAAAAGTAATCATCCTCTTCTTCATATACATCAAGTCCGACGCCGCCTATCCTGCGGTTCTTAACAGCCTCGATCAGAGCCGCTGTATCTACAAGGGCTCCGCGGGAAGTATTAATCAGAATGGCGCTGTCCTTCATCTTGCCGAGCGCGTCCGCATTAACAATATAAGTAGTCTCCGGCGTCAGCGGGCAGTGCAGCGAAATAATGTCGGACTGTTTCCAGAGCTCATCGAGCGTCACGTATTCGAAGTTTACATCCTTGGCAGGGAAACGGTCGTATGCAATCACTCTCATGCCAAATCCGTGCAGAATGTCAATCATGATCCGGCCGATTTTGCCGGTGCCGATAATGCCGGCTGTCTTGCCGTGAAGGTCAATCCCCGCCAGCCCGTTGATATTGAAGTTATAATCCCGGGTCCTTGCATAAGCGCGGTGTGTCTTCCTGTTGACGGAAAGAAGAAGCGCACAGGCATATTCAGCTACTGCGTAAGGCGAGTAAGCCGGCACGCGCATGACATGCATCTTCTTGTAGGCAGATTCAAAGTCTACATTGTTGAAGCCTGCGCAGCGCAGCAGAACAACACGGATACCCATTGCGCTCAGTTCATCAATGACATCCTTATCGACCGTATCATTGACAAACACACACACGGCTACGCAGCCCTTGGCAAGAATCGTGGTCTCGAGCGTCAGATGGCTCTCAATATATTTAATAGTATATCCATATTCAGTTACATAATCGTCAAACCAAACGCGGTCGTACGGTTTGGCGTCATAAAAGGCTATCTTCATAATCGGTCCTCCATAAAAGGTTCTTTATAAAAGCTTCTTTATAACTTGTATTATATCATGATTCCCCCACCATCGAATACGGCACATAATACCACTGGGGGATTCCACGCTCATTGTAGCCTTCATCATTTTCCATATGATCCTCTATGATCCGGAACGCCCAGCAGGGTTCAAAAGTACTGGTAAAATCACTCGGTGTGAACGAGAACTCCGTCCCCAGGTACGCAAGTTTCACTTCAGTAACCGTATAGCTGCCGTTCAATTTTTCAAATGTTTCATAGGCACGGATGATATCCGGAACTTCACAGTCTGATACGGTGCATGCGTCTGAACTTTCATCTTCATAAATACTATGAATCCTGAAATTGACGATGCCGTCTTTGGAATAGATTGCCGAGATAACCGGTTCATGAGAATAATCAGAGAATACATATTCCCCGAATGCAACTTCTGCCTGATAGTTTGGATGAATAACAGGAAGTCCGCTGAATTCCTGATGGAATTCAATAAAGTAATAATCTGCGCTTCCCGGAAACTGTTCACCTGAATACGCGTAGCACGAATAGTCGGATGATACGCTTAACTGAAGCAGATCCAGCTTTTTGCGGACAGCCGCCAGGGCCTCATCTCTCGATGCAAACGGCAGCTCACTTGCAAGCGAATCTTTTTGCGTCTGACTTCTTTCTGCTTCATTAAATCTATACCGCTCGTAATAGTCATCTTCATTATATTCATCAGCATAATACGTCGCCCAATTGCACATCAGAAAATCCAGAATAATCTCATCACCGTTTTCATATGTGTAAGAAAAACTGGGTGATTCTCCTACACTGCTCCATACTGATTTGCTTTCACCATTTTCATCTATTAAGAAAGACAAGGCAAACTCAGGATCTGCTTTTTTTTCTATCTGCTCTGTGATTGCGGCGCCGGCTAATTCATTCGAAAATGCAGAGACAAATCGATCTTCCTTACTCCAGTCTATGATGTGAGTCACATACTTTTTCCCGGCGGCGTCCGGTTTGAAATAAAATTCAGCAGAAACAGGATCGATAACTGCGTCGAGCCCGACACCGTCATTTATTTTGCCGGATACGGAAAGGGTCCCGTCACTTTTGACAGGCGCCGTCAGCACTGTCTCGATTTCTGCGGAATATACCCCGGCCGTATCGCTGGTTAAGGCCATACGGATATAGCTGCAGAATACGCCGTCCTTTTCTTCCGTTATCGTAATTTTCGCAGAATCAATATCCTCCTCACCGGCCGACCAGTAAAAAACGCCGCCCTGCTTGACCGTGCTCTGAATTCCTGCCGCATAGGCAACGTAATCCGAACCGGATGAATACAGGATCTGGCCTTTATCGGCAGTCACATAGATCAAAGAATCTTCAAAAAGGGATGAATCCATCAGGAAAGGGATTCCGGGAAGCTCATCATCCTGGTACTCGTCAAGGGATGTGCAATTCTCAACCATGTCGGTCATTGCACCGTCCGCAGCATAAACGCTAATGGAAAAAGGCTCCACTCGCAGCTGTTCTCCCGGCTGCAGGACAAGGGTCGAATTCACTGGATTTCCGGGGTCGGGAGTCCCGGAATCCGAAGGCGCCAGCATGCGCGAGATCATCCCGCCTCCAAAAAGAAGGACAAGAATAGCGGCGGCTGGAATCAGAATCCAGTAAAGCTTCAAAGGACGTTTCCTGGATGGTGCGGACTGTCCATTGGTTTTCAGTCTCGCAGGCTTTGCTACTTTTTCTATTTTCGTGATTTTCGTATTTCCCGCAAATTTCGTATTTCCCGTATTTTTTGTATTTTCTATGAATTCCGTATTTCCCTGCAGCGCGCAAATTTTTTCGCGCAGATCCTTATCCGGCTTTATCTTTTCAATTGTGCTGATGTAATCCGATGTTCTCATAATCGTCCTCCCATTCCAGCCGAAGCTTCTCGCGACCGCGTTTCAGACGCATCGCAACCGAGCCGCTGGATATTTCCAGAAGGCCGGCAATCTTTTTCTTTTTCTTTTTCTTTTTTCAGATTTGCTGCTCATTTGATCTAATAATATGAAAAAAGCGGATACCCTCCCTCCGAAGAGAAAGAAACCGGTATCCGCCTGTCATTTCTGTGGATTGATATTGAAAATGTCAGTTTGTCTTATAAAACCGGAGATACATGCGTCTTCTGGAATTCCATGAACGAAGACGATGCCAGCGGCTTCATGGATCGCTGGTATTCCCTGTATACGAGTGTTTCTTTCTCACTCATCCATGCATCGACCACTTCACAAAAGAAAAGTGTATGCGTCGTTAAATCTTTTGCATCTATCACTTTGCAGCGGTAACAGGCCGCAGCATTTTTGAGAACCGGCAGACCGTCGACGACTTCAAAAGGTACATTGGCCCATTTATCTGCTTTGCGGCTGCTCTGGAATCCGAAATTCGAAATATAAAAAGGATGTACATCCGACGGAAGTGCCGATACTGTAAATTCGCCTTTTTCAAGAATGATTTCCGTTGTGCGGTTCTTATTCATTGCACTGAACATAACCGTCGGCGGAGTAACCGTAACCTGCATAAATGCGTCGATAATGTTCCCGCCAAACCAGTTGGTATCCTGCACTCCTGTCACGTAAAGACCATAATTGATTTTGTCTAATGCTGCTTGTGACATACGTTTATCTCCTGTCCTGTTATTTATAAAAGTAATACGTAGAAAGTATCTTGTTTCTGAACTTCCATCTTACTACATCTGCGGGTCGGGTTGAAGAGCCAGGTCAGCAAAGTCAATGGGAAGCCCAATCGGAAATACCCGGACCTGTCCGGCCAGCTCGCGTCCTTTTCCCCTGAGCAGACCTGCCTTGGGAAGAACAAATGTCGCGGTGCAGTCTGCCGCAACGGCTCGCAGATCTGCTTCACCGGTATTGGCGTCCACCCCCGTCGGGATATCGATGGCTATGACACGAGCCCCGCGAAGATGTCCCTGCTCGATACGCGCCGTAATCCTGCGCAGCTGCATGGGAAGCGGGCGTGAATATTCAAATCCGGTTCCGAGAATGCCGTCGATAATGACACAGGGCATGCCGGACACTTTGTCATCGATCATTCGCGAGAGTCCGCTCTGCAGCTTCTGCGGTTCGAATTCTTCAGCCGGGCTGATACGTATTCCGAGAGATACGACGGCGTCCCTCATTGTCTTTACAATTCCGGTGTGTCTATATCCGGGAAAACAGTCCCATACCGTCACATGATAGCCTCTTGCGTATAGAAGCCTGGCCGAAACATAGGCGTCGCCTCCATTATTGCCTTTGCCGGCAAAAACATGCACAGGCGTGGTCCTTGCGCCCGCCACAACTTCGCAGATGTCCGTTACGGCAAGTCCGGCGTGCTCCATCAGAATAATCAGGGGAATGCCGTATTTGCTTACAGCCACGGTATCAACAGCCTTCTGGTCCTCCCTTGTGAGGAACTTGCGGACGCGCCGCACAGGAACAAAAGGCTCCCTTTGAGGCGTCGGATTCAGGATGCTTTTTTTTGGCCAAAAAGGATTGTCAGGCTGTCTCATTACCTTGCCTCCAGCACCAGTCGAATCCAGCAATCTGCGTTCTTTGAATTGTTTCAAATTATTTCGGAGAGGCTTTTTTATCTATCATTTTAGCATATACATTCTGAAAATACGCAACAGGATGCACGTTCAGTTTGGTCTCCGAAATCAGGACGGAAGCAAAGATTAACACAAATCCGATAAACAGCCGCGCGGTCATCTGTTCGTGATAAAAAACAATGGAAAAACCAACGCCAAGTCCGCCTTCAAGGGACAAAATGACGGCAGCCTGAGAGGCGGGCGTGTATTTTTGCCCGATATTCTGCAGCAGAAGAGCAATCGCTGTCGCAAATACACCGAGATATAAAAGACTCATCGCCCCTTCGAAATCGATGGAAGCGGGCGCTTTTTCAAGAAGGAGAAACATTATGGTCGCCAGAACTGCATACGTCGCAAACTGAATAACAGTCAGAAGTATGATGTCTTTGCCTGACGCGAATTTAGCAACAGCAACGATATGAAGGGCGTAGAATATGCCGCTGATCAGAGTCAGTACATCGCCCTGTGCAATCAAAGGTCCTCCCAGGCTGATCGATTCCCCCCGAAGTGAGACAAAACCGATTCCGATGATGCACAGAAGCGCTGCGAGAACGTTATAACGGTCCGGGCGGATGCGAGTGAATATCCAATAGAAAAAGGGAACAAGCACACAATACACAGACGTAAGAAACGCATTTTTACCGGGCGTGGTTCCCATCAGGCCATGGGTCTGAAAGGCGAACGCCACAAAAAGAAGAGTCCCCATGATCATACCCTTCCACAAATATTTGCGGTCGATTTTCCGGAATCTTTTCCAGAAAACAATGGACAAAATAACAGTTGCGATGATGCTTCTGACGCCAAGCACAAAATAGGGCGGCATGGTGCCAAGGGCGTTTTTGAGGACTACAAAAGAACCGCCCCAGATAATGGTAGCAATAACAAGAGCTGCTTTGGCCAGATTTGACTTTGTCTTATCCGTCATGATTGTCCTCCCGGATGGATCGCTGTAACAGCTTTATATACGGGTATCGACAGTCCGGCAATCACAAGGCCGGTTATGATGGATACCATCATCAAAACCGGAAGATAAGAAATAGCCGCCCAGGTCCGCGTCAGCAGGCAGGCCATCAGTATCTGTCCGACCGTATGAGCAGCCGAGCCGGATACACTTACGCCAAACAGGGAGAATTTGTTGATGTTTCTAAGGATAAGCATCACAAAAAGTGCCATGAGGCCGCCTGCCAGCGAGAATAGAAAAGCAGTAAGGTTGCCTCCGAAAGCAAAGGTAATCAGGCACCGGATGAACACGATCAGCATGGACGGAAGCGCGCCGAACAGATAAATAGCCAGAAGGGTCACAATATTGGACAAGCCAAGCTTCATTCCAGGTACCGGAAAAAGCGCGCTCGGGAAAAAAAGCGACTCTGTCACGGAAAGGGTCAGCGCAAGAGCCGTAAGAATGCTCCAGCGAGTCATATCATAAATGGAATATTTCATATGTCCTTCGCTCATTTTTGCTCACTCCCGTTTTTTTGTTCATTTCGTCCGCTTTTGTGTCCTTCGTTTATCTCTGCAGAACTCATCACAGCACTCATCTGGAAATCGCATCATAGAGTGCGCTTGTATCTGCTGTTATACTTCCCTGACCGTCAACGGATACCACTTTAAGAACGGTCTTGTACGGAAGGCACACGGCTGTCTGTCCTGCTGATATAAGCCATCCTGTATGTACGCAGATCTGGTCCGGGCACTGCGAGGTCTCGATACAGACCTTTCCCGCTTCGGCCAGCACAGTAAGGCCGCCTTCATCAACAGCCACATCGTATGTCTCCCGGGAAGTCAAAACAGAGAGATCTGTTCGCCACACTTCTTTACCGGAGACCAAAAGGACAGCTTCAAGGTGAGAATCCTCCGTGATGCTGTTTTGGGTCGTCTGAAAAAGCCACGCAGCAATACCGGCCGTCAGCAAAACGATAAGTACCACAACCCCTGCATCCCACCTTGTGAACCGGTACTGCGGTTTATATTTCCTGCCGGCAGAAGTAAGCCCTGCTGCATTTTTCTGGTGTATATTCATCGGATATCCTCGCATGTCATATTGAGTCTACTTGAGTCAATTATTCAAAAAAAGATCAAAGTGCCCTGTTCATCAGTGAGTGTAAATGTGTCTTTAATTCCCGAACTTGCAAATACCTCTCCGGCTGTTGTCACAAGAACACATTCAAAATCCTGTTGTTCCTGCCAGTATGCGATAGCCTTGTCTTTTCCCATTACAAAAAGAGATGTGGAAAGACAGTCCCCCTGTACCCCGCTTTGCGTGATAATACTGACCGACAGAAGATCAGACTGAACGGGAGAACCGAGCGCCGGATCCATAATATGAATATATGTGACACCGTCCTTGGTAAAGTTGCGCTCATACCCGCCCGATGTGATAACGGATATATCCGTAGCTGTGAGAATTCCAATGTACGAATCAGCCGCATTAGGATCAGATATGGCTATTTTCCATAAGCCGCCGTCTGCTTTCGGACCAAATACGGCAACATTGCCGCCAAGAGATATCAGGGCGGACGTAATATCATACGTGCTCATGATCTGCTGAACTTTGTCCGATGCATATCCCTTTGCAATTCCGCCCAGATCAAGAGCCATCCCTTCTACAGGAAGTTCAACGGAGAGAGCCGCCTCATCGAGAATTATTTTCTGCGAGTCGACCAAAGGCAGCACCGCCAGAATCTCAGTCTGCTCCGGCACACGGAAATTACTGTCGCTGAATCCCCAGAGGTCCATGACAGGCGCAATCGTGATGTCAAAAGCGCCTCCGGTCTTCTCCGAGTAGGAAACAGCCTCCAAAATCATGTCGAATGTCTCCTTCGAGACCGAAACAGGTCCATTCCCGCTTTGCGCATTGATCTGGCTGATCTCGCTGTCCGTGATCGTTCTGGACAGCTGATTCTCAAGTCTGTAAACTTCGGCCTGCGCTGCGTCAACCGCCGCCTGGGCTTCAGTGCCGTTGGCCGTAATAGACATATAAGTATTCATCGCGAAAAAATCTGCCGTCGCTGCCTTGCCGGCAGAAGCCGCGGCCGTACTTGACGTAGCTGCGTCCGTCAGAGTGGCAGACCCGCTGCAGCCTGATAAGGAAAAAAGAAGGAGAACCATAAGAACTCCCGGTCTGAGCTTAGCGGATATATGTTTTACAGATAAAAACCGTGGTCTTCCGGTCATAAAAGAGTCCTCCAAATAAACTGCGAAATGTCAAAATAGCCTTAGAAGTAAAGGTCTTTTGGCACGAACGCGAAAAATTCCATTACATTTTCCGCAAAACAGAAAAGTATGACAAAGATTTTCTCTTGTAATCATAACAGATCCGGTCCGAAAAATCACCACCGGTCATTTTAACCATATCTATTAGAGATCATTTCATTTTGCATCATTTTTCAGGCTGTTCCTTTGCTTGCCGGAGTCACCGAAATCGGTAAAACTAAGTAAGACAGAGGAAATCAAAGCCGGACTTGAGGGTCCGGGGAATAATGGTCCGCCCGGTCTGCCGGCCGGAACAACAGATGGAACAGCAAAGAGGAGGTTCACATGACCGACGAACAAAAATCCGCTCTGGACTCGATTTTAAAGAGTCACAATTATGACAAAACTCACATCATCGCTATTCTGCAGGATGTTCAAAGCGAGTTTCGCTATCTTCCCGAGAAATTCCTGACATATACTGCTGCGGCCGTCGGCATCAGCGAAGCAAAAATTTACAGCATTGCCACTTTTTATGAGAATTTCTCGCTGAACCCCAAGGGTAAATATGTCATTAAAGTTTGTGACGGCACTGCATGCCATGTACGCAAATCAGTTCCGATACTAAATGAAATCCGCAGGCGCCTTTTTCTCTCCGAGGCCAAGCATACAACAGACGATTTCCTTTTCACTGTTGAGACTGTTTCCTGCCTCGGTGCCTGCGGACTTGCTCCCGTCTTAATGGTTAATGACACCGTATACGCTGCGATGACACCGGAAAAAGCAGCCGCTCTCCTGAAGGAGTTGTCGGCTGAGGCAAAAATGGAAGTACAGGAGGCCTGATATGATTCGTTTTGAGACACCTTCCCAAGTAGAGACCGCCCGTGCCGGTTACAGCCGGAGCTTAGCGGCGCAAAAAAGAAAAATACTGATATGTGCAGGTACCGGCTGTGTAGCCGGCGGCGCAATGGAGATATATAATCGCCTTTTGGCACTTCTTACCGAAAAGAATCTTCCGCTTCAGGTTGAGCTGACGGAAGAAAAGGAAGATTCGATCGGACTCAAGCTGAGCGGCTGCCATGGTTTCTGCGAAATGGGACCGCTTGTACGAATTGAGCCGACCGGCTGGCTTTATCTGAAAGTTAAGGCGGAAGACGCCGAAGAAATTATTGAGACAACACTCATCGGCGGCAAACCCGTTGACCGTCTTCTTTTCAAAAAGGACGGAATCACATATCCAACACAGGAAGAAATTCCCTTCTACAAAAAACAGACACGTCACGTCCTTTCAAACTGCGGGCGCATAGATGCTGACTCGATTGAAGAATATATTGCTCATGACGGTTATGCAGCTTTTGTAAAAGTTCTCTTTTCAATGAGCGGCAAAGAGGTCTGCGACGAGATCATTGCAAGCGGACTTCGCGGCAGAGGCGGCGGCGGATATCCCACCGGACGCAAATGGAGTTCCGTGCGCGGGCAGAAGGAACCGGTCCGGTATGTTGTCTGCAACGGCGATGAGGGCGATCCGGGTGCGTTCATGGATCGTTCCGTCATGGAAGGCAACCCTCATCTGATGATCGAGGGTATGATGATTGCAGGAGCCGCGGTCGGAGCCGCGGAAGGGTACATCTACGTCCGCGCAGAATATCCTCTGGCCGTCGCCCGGCTGAAGACAGCCCTGGCCCGTGCCAAAGAGTGCGGCCTTCTCGGCAAAAATATCCTCGGGTCCTCCTTTGATTTTGAAATTCATATTAATACGGGAGCCGGCGCTTTTGTCTGCGGTGAAGGATCGGCGCTTACAGCATCGATCGAAGGCGAGCGCGGCATGCCGCGTATCAAGCCGCCCCGCACAGTGGAACAGGGTCTTTTCGGAAAGCCGACTGTCCTTAATAACGTGGAAACATATGCCAACATCCCTCTCATCATTCAGAACGGTTCCGCCTGGTATAAGCGCATCGGCACACCGACGTCCTCGGGCACGAAAGCGTTTGCCATTACAGGCGATGTCGTCAACACGGGACTGATAGAAGTTCCGATGGGCGCCACTCTTCGCGAGGTCGTATATGATATCGGCGGCGGCGTACGCGGCGACAAGGAATTGAAGGCTGTGCAGATCGGCGGACCTTCCGGCGGATGCCTGACACAGGAACACCTTGACCTGCCTCTTGATTTTGATTCCCTTAAGGCGGTCGGAGCGATGATCGGGTCCGGTGGGCTTGTTGTCATGAATGAAGATACCTGTATGGTGGAAATAGCCCGTTTCTTTATGAATTTTACACAAAATGAATCCTGCGGCAAATGTGTCCCCTGCCGTGAGGGCACCAAACGCATGCTTGAGATTCTGGAGAAGATTGTCTCCGGAAAAGGAACACTCGAAGACCTTGACCTCCTCGAGGAAATTGCCGATACCGTCACCAGCACAGCTCTGTGCGGCCTTGGCAAAAGTGCGGCCGGTCCGGTCGTCTCCACTCTCAAGTATTTTCGCGATGAATATATCGCGCATGTAGTCGACAAAAAATGTTCGTGCCATGTGTGCCAGGCATTAAAAACCTACAAAATAGAACCGGATACCTGCAAAGGCTGCAGCAAATGCGCTCGCATCTGCCCTGTCGGCGCAATAAGCGGCAAAGTTAAATCGCCCTATTCCATAGATGTAAACAAGTGTATCAAGTGCGGCGCCTGCGTGGAATCCTGCGCATTTCGAGCCATAAGGGAGGAATAATATATGGGAAACATGATAATTGACGGCAAGCATGTCACATTTGATCAGGAGACCAACATTCTTCAGGTCATCCGCCGGGCGGGTATTGAAATGCCTACTTTCTGCTATTATTCCGAACTGTCCGTTTATGGGGCATGCCGCCTGTGTGTTTTCGAAGATAAATGGGGCGGCGTACAGGCGTCCTGTTCGACGCCTCCCAAAGACGGGATGGAAATAAAGACGAATACACTGGCCCTTCAGAAGCACAGGAAAATGATTCTTGAACTGCTTCTGGCAAGCCACTGCCGTGACTGCACGACCTGTGAAAAAAGCGGAAACTGCCGTCTGCAGGAACTGGCCGGACGCTTCGGCATCCGGAATATCCGTTTTCCGAATAATTCACCGTTACGAAAAATAGACGATTCAAGCATGGCGATCGTACGGGATCCGAATAAGTGTATCCTTTGCGGCGACTGCGTACGTACCTGCTCTGAGAAACAGGGTATGGGCATCCTTGACTTTGCCTTCCGCGGATCAAAAATGGAGGTTATGCCTGCATTCAACCGTCCGATCGGGGAAACCGACTGTGTCAACTGCGGACAGTGCGCTTCAGTGTGCCCGACCGGCGCCATCGTAATCAAAAACGATACGCAAAGGGTCTGGAATGTTCTGCGCAGAAAAAATACGAGAGTCATTGCGCAGGTTGCACCGGCCGTCCGTGTCGCTATCGGCGAGGAATTCGGAATTGAACCCGGCCGCAACTCCATGGGACTTATCGTCGCATCGCTAAGGAAACTGGGCTTCGATGAAGTATATGATACGCGGGTCGGCGCCGACTTAACCGTCATTGAAGAAAGTAAAGAATTCTTTGACCGGTTCGAAAACGGCACGAAGCTTCCGCTTTTTACATCGTGCTGTCCGGGTTGGGTGCGTTTTGTTGAAATGCGCCACCCTGAATTCATCGAAAACCTCTCCACTACCAAGTCCCCTATCCAGATTTTCGGCGCTGTTCTTAAGGATCAGGCAAGAACAGCAAAAGAGGAAGCCAAAATAAATGACGCTTTAGCGCCAGTCAAAGAGACGATTGTCGTATCCATCTCACCATGTACCGCGAAGAAGTACGAGGCCGGCCGCCCTGAATTCGTCTGTGAAAATGACAAAGACGTAGATATTTCAATCACAACCCACGAGTTGGCGTCCATGATCAGGGAGTCCGGTATTCTCTTTTCTGAAATCGAACCGGAAGCCCCCGATATGCCTTACGGACTCGGAAGCGGCGCCGGCGTGATCTTCGGCGTTACCGGCGGTGTGACAGAGGCTATTCTTCGCTGCGCACTGCAGGACCGCTCCGCTCAGGCGCTTCATGAAATCGAATTTACTGGTGTCCGCGGAGATATGGAGCTGAAGGAAGTAACCGTTCAGATCTGCGGCAAGCCCTGCCGGATTGCGATCGTACACGGCCTAAAAAATGCCGACACACTTCTTAACAAAATAAAAGCCGGTGAAACTTACTACGATTTTGTTGAAGTCATGTCCTGTCCGGAAGGCTGTATAAGCGGTGCCGGCCAACCTCAGACCTCTTCCGCCATGCGTAAGGCAAGGGCAAGGGGACTCTACCGGGCCGACAAACTCTGTCTCCTTAAGAGATCCGACGAGAATCCGATCATCGCTCCGATCTATAAAGACATGTCCCATGAGGATGTGCATAAAATCATGCATGTTCACTATAAAACCCCCGCAAAGAAGAACTGACAGCAGAAGACCGGAATCTTTTTTCGATAATCAAGTTCAGTATTGCAATTCAGCATTCCGGTTCAGTATTTATAAAGGAGAAACTAAAATGAATGTATTTGTATGCATTGGCTCGGCTTGTCATATTAAAGGCTCCTATGCTGTACTCAACGGACTTATTGACAGAGTCCAGACAGCAGGTCTCGAAGACAGTATCACCCTGAAAGCATCCTTTTGTATGGGTGAGTGTACACAGGCTGTCTCTGTGCGGGTCGATGACGGACCCGTCCAGAGTGTGTCACCGGATAACGTCGATGTCTTTTTTGATCAGCTCACAAAGACTTCCGGCCTGCTCCCGGCGTGAAAACCGGTGGTTCACGTTGCTATTCCATGTAGAAATGAGTACAATTAGAGCGGAGGGCCGAATGGATATTTTGCGAACTAACAAAGCTAATTGTAAAGATTGTTACAAATGTCTACGTGAATGCCCTGTGAAATCAATTGGATTCAAACACGACCAGGCAGCAATACTTGATACAGACTGCATCTACTGCGGCCACTGTCTTTCCGTGTGTCCCCAGAAAGCAAAGCATATAAACAGTGAAATCCCCGACGTCAAAGATATGATACAGAGCGGTGAACGCGTATATGTGTCTCTTGCTCCGTCGTTTATTGCAGCATTCCCCGATCATGATTTTCCTGCGATGACATCCGCCCTGAAGAAGCTCGGCTTTATTCATGTGGAAGAAACCGCTGTCGGTGCAGATGCAGTAACCAGGGAATATGAGCGGCTCATCCGTGAGCACAAGATGAAAAACATAATAGCGACATGCTGTTCTTCGACCGTTCTTCTGGTTGAAAAATACTTTCCGTCCCTTATTCCCCAACTCGCTCCGGTAGCGTCTCCCATGCTTGCGCATGCGCGAATGCTCCGGGAGATCTACGGACCCCGGATCAAGGTCGTATTCATCGGTCCCTGCGTTGCCAAAAAACATGAGGCACAGTTCCCTACAACGGAGAATATGGTCAGTGCTGTACTGACTTTTGACGAACTGTCAGCATGGCTTTCCGACGAGCAGGTTACTTTTGAAGAGCATGATCCGGAAGCGCGCACCATGAAAAACCCCCTGCCCCGCTTCTATCCGGTACCGGGCGGAATTATTAGGAATATCATTCCGGAGTATCGAAGTTCTTATAACTGTGTGAGTGCCGACGGCATGGAAGCCTGTATGGAGATTCTTCAGTCACTCGTGGACAATCAGCTCTCCAACTACTTCCTTGAGTTGTCGACTTGTGCGGGCTCCTGTGCCAATGGTCCGGGAATGGCTACCTTCAAGACGAACCGCCTTATCTCCAGGGAACACGTGATCCGCCATGTAACAACGCCGCAGAAAGGCCAGCCTTCCCTCACAGAAGGAACGCGCATCAAGATGGCCGCGACCTATACGGATCTTTCGACCGGCAATCTTCCTGCTTCGCCCGAAGCGATCTCACAGGTGCTTCTTTCCATGGGCAAAACAAGCCCGGATAAAGAGCTTAACTGCGGATGCTGCGGATATCCTACCTGCCGCGCAAAGGCCCAGGCTGTCATTGACGGGAAAGCGACCGTCACCATGTGTCTTCCTTTTTTACGGGAGAAGGCTGAAAGTCTGTCCAATCTTGTCGTAGATTCAAGCCCGAACGCCATTATCATGACTGATTCTGACTTCTGTATTCAGGAATACAATCCGGCAGCCCGAAAACTTATTGGGCCGCTGCTCGATCAGCACGGAGGCAGTCCGATCTTTGAAATTCTCGAGTCAGACATCTATGTGCGGGTTCTTTCCGGAGAGAAGAATATTCTCAGCGAAAAAGTCCAGTACGAGCGTCTCGATCTAATCGTTAAAGAAAGCGTTCTTGCCTTTCGGAACAATAACGGCTACCTGATTCTGATGGAAGACATTACAGAGCAGGAAAATGAGAAAACGGAACGTATGAGCGTCAACGAAGAGACCGTTAAGATCGCCCAGAAGGTTATCGACAAACAGATGCGCGTAGCCCAGGAAATAGCAAGTCTTCTTGGCGAAACAACCGCCGAGACAAAAATAACGTTAACTAAACTCAAAAAATCCATCATGGATGAGATGAGCGAGACGTAATTACATCGGCGGATCAGGGTTGACGCCTGAGAATCTGATGAACGCCAGAGAATCAGGTCGACGCCCGCAGAAATACTGAGGATGATAAGAAAATGCCCATATACATTGAGACAGCTTATGAGTGCCTGAATAAGCACGGAGAAGAATTGTGCGGTGACCATGTAGATATTATCCGCACACCCGATTTTGTGCTGGCTGTTCTGGCTGACGGATTAGGAAGCGGCGTCAAAGCAAATATACTCGCTACAATGACTTCGCGGATTATATCCTGCATGATGTCTTCAGGCGCAGAGCTCGAAGAAGTGATTGAAACCGTGGCAAGTACACTTCCTGTATGCAGTGTCCGCGGAATTGCCTATTCTACTTTCAGCATCCTGCAGATTTATAACGACGGGAAGGCGTACCTGGCTGAGTTTGACAATCCTGCGGCTGTTTTTCTTAGAAAAGGAAAAGTGACTGAGCTTCCCCGTATAACCAAACAGATCGCAGATAAAAAAGTAAATGAAGTGACATTTACCGTCCAGCCGGGCGACCGGATCGTCCTCTTTTCTGACGGAGCCCTCCATGCAGGCGTCGGAAAGCTGCTGAACTTCGGCTGGCAGCACAAAAATATCTCTGAGTATCTCGATCGTTCGGTAACCGCTGATATGTCGGCCGTCAAGATATCAAGCCTTCTTGTAAGCGCGTGTGACTGCCTGTACCAGGGAACCCCGGGAGACGACACCACTGCATTGACCTTTGTTGTGCGCAAACCCATTCCGGCATCGGTTATGATCGGGCCTCCCCTTGACCCCTCGCGCGACGAAGAGATGGTACATGCTTTCCTTAAAGAAAAAGGCAAAAAAATAATCTGCGGAGGCACTACCTCGCAGATTGTCAGCCGCATTACGGAGCGAAAGATTGATATGGGGGTTGAATATCCGGACCCGAATATACCGCCCATCTCGCACATGAAAGGAATTGATCTTGTCACGGAAGGCGTTATCACGCTGGCAACGGCTACTGAATATATTAAATGGAATCTCTCGACCCATACCGTTACTTCGTTTGAAGACACAGAGAAGCCTGTAGGGGGAGCTACAGGCTTCGACGAAAAGCGGCAAGATGGGGCTACCGCTTTAGCCAAATTGTTAATGAACGAATGCACGCAAATCCACTTCTTCGTAGGGAAGGCATCCAATCCCGCTTACCGGAATCCGAATCTTCCGCAGGAGCTGAATTTGAAGCTGCATCGAATCAATGAACTGAAAGATTTGCTTGTGAATATGGGCAAATCGGTTATCATTGATTATTACTAATCTGTGCTTCGCCTGTTTCTCTGTTCTATAATTCCAACCATGATCCCAGTGTACCTAAAATTTTTTTGACTGTCAATGTTAATATTGAATTTTGCTAAAAAATATATAAAAAAACAGTAAACCGATCCAAGCCCAGGCAGTTTTTTAAGGAAATAATTATGAATACAAAGACGATAACCGTACAGCTCTTTTCCCCGAGTCAGACCAAGAAAGGCCTGCTTTTGCTTGCCATGAACCGCTATGCGAAAGCACTGCAGTATCTTCTTGAACAGTGTCGTCCCGGTGTGGAAGACATACTTGCTTCAGGCAAAGTTCCCTCTCAGTATGCACTGACAAAGTTAATCGACAAGGAATACCTCTCAGCTCTTAATTACTTTGAGATGCAGCCATTCAAGGATTCGCTGAAGCTTGATTTTGCCATGCTTATCAGTAGTTTCCTTTCCCTCTCGGCTTTTCGCAGGACCTCCTATCCACTGGTCTTTACAGATGACAATGAGATCGGGGAGATCTTTTCAAGCGCCAGTCCCAACATCTCCCGGGCAAAAGCAGCTCTTTCCAAATATCACGCACCGCGGACGCTCCTTTTTGCCCGCTACGATACCGGCCGCGATTTCTGTCTTCTTCGCGACGAATTGAGCGGCAAGTACTATCTCAAAATTTACCTTTTTCCTGCGTCAAGTGAATATCGCCGCACCTATACGGAATCCCGGCGCCTTGCGCTCAAATATGTCGCGGAGAATCCCACTTACCTCGAGACCCGCAAGCAACGTGAAAGATATCTGATTTTTCCGTTGGCCTGCGGCAAAAAGCAAGCTGTCTTTCTGGATGACACGGCGAAAGATCCTTCGAAATTCCGTACAGCGAGAGTGTTTTGCAGGGATGATAAATTCTACCTTGCACTTAGTATTTCGGAAGATACGCCGCCGGCCTGTAAAGGAGAGACTTTCCTCGGGGTTGCCCGCGGGTACGACTGCCCGCTTCATATGTCGGTCTCCGGCCTTGAGGATACGCCAACTAGTTCCTACCGGGTAACGGAGCCGCGGATCGCCTGTGATGATGCGGCAAGGCTTCATATCTGGGCTAACCAGATTATCAAAAAGGCCAGTGAAAACAAAAGTCAGATTCTGTACGAGGGTCTTTCCCGCCGGACAAATCTGCTTCGAACACCGACGCCTGCCGGAAAACACAAAGCGGTCTCTTTTGTCTCCAATGGAAAAATTGCCTCGCTGTCTGTTTTCGGATATAAGCTGCTCTGCGCACTCCTCCCCTATAAGGCAGCCGAGGCGGGGCTTCCGAAGCCTATACCCGTAAGCTCCATTCGCCTGTACCAGACATGCCCGGCCTGCGGACACTGCAGCGGCAGCAACCGTTTCCTTCCCGGTCTGATGATATGTACCCGCTGCGGGTATTCCGCCGATCTGAATATTGTCGGAAGCCTTAACCTCATCCGCCGGTTTGAGACGTATCAGAAACAGCAGGTTGTCTTTACGTGCCGTTATGGAGACCGGGGGATCATTATCGAAAATACTATACTGGACATTCATTTTACCGCACGCTCCGCTGCCCGCCTGGAAGAAGATTTCTATGCGCAGCTTGAAAAACATATTGAACAGACTGCTCCCCGAGACACGCCGTTCCCTTACGATCCTTCACTTGGCCGTCAGAAATACGGTCTTCTGCGAAAGCTCAGATCCGCCGAACCGATTTCGAGCGCCATAGAGCTTGTCGGATTACCTTGCAAAAGCAGTGACCGCGTGTCACAATATCTTTCGGAATTAAAGCTGTGAGGCTTTCATTCTCCGGTGCCTGACTGTCCACCGGACGGCTGGACACATTCCATTATGGGTGTGCCGGCTCTATACCCGCCGTGCGGGCATTTGTGTTTACGCACAGGTGAAAGTACAGTTATCTTAAAAAGAAGAAGCGAAGACATCAATTGGTGCTTCGCTTCTTCTGTTTTGTTTTTTTATTTTGTTGTCCGCTGCTTCTGCGGCTTCCGCTGCTGCGGATATCCTGCCTGACACCGCTTGCCGGCCACGCTTTATACGGGTCAGAATTCAATGCCTTTTCGCGCAGGCACGCCCTCTGTATACGGGTGGCTTTCGCAAATAATCTTTGAACGGTAATCAGCCCGGGCGCTAAGCGACGCAGAAGGATTCCGGCCGGTAAGTACGACTTCAAGGTCTGCAGGTCTGTTGTCCAGAAAAGAAAGTACCTTCTCTTCCGGGAAAAGTCCTGCCTCAATGGCCCCGATGAGTTCGTCAAAAACCAGAAGCCTGCCCTCGGGCGAAGGTTTGTCTGCTGATGTGCGGTCCGCCCAGTCCATGGCCTTTTGCCAGATGTGTTCATGAGAAGTCAGCGTATCACGCTTTTCCCCTCCTGACATACAAAAAGAAAACCGGGGCGTAATTTTTTCCGCAAATACAGGGATGCCTAATCTGTCCCTCAGGGCCGCTATTTCCGATGAGCTTCCGTTCTTAAGGAATTGTACTATAAGGACATCGAAACCCGCGCCAAAGGCACGTACAGCGAGTCCCACGGCCGCTGATGTCTTACCTTTTCCGTCGCCGTAATATAAATGGACCTGTCCCTGTTTTGTCATACTCTTCGAACCTTCCTTGCTGATGTACCGGCGTATATGGCAAGCCCGGATGTTATCGCGGTCATAAGACCTGTGAGTCCGGCGACCCACCAGAATACTGATACAGATTCTGCCGTCTGGGCGGAGATTTCCCAGAACGGGAGCTTATACTCCTGCCGGTCTATCGTATTATCACCGATCGGAAAAATCGTATCATAAAGACGCAAAGGTGAAAAGCGGTCCGTGTTATCTACAAACAGGAAATTCTTCTCGACTTTACCGGCTGTCTCCATCGCATTCTGCAGATTCTGCATGGCTATCCCCCTGATTTTGTTGGGAAGAACCACCTCATAGCAAGTAATCGCGAGCACCGGACTCTCCTGTCCTTCCGAGTCAAAAACAGCATCCTGAGACATTGTACCTGTGAGATTTGCCGCAGCTGACGACAGATAATTCAATTCATCAAAAAGAATATACGCATGAACGAGGTCGCCGGATGTCTTCTTATCAATCTTTGTGTCACCATACTCTAAAACGCCGACAATCGTATAAGCGCGCTCGTTAATCATTACTTCTGAACCCACTGCATTGTAGGATCCAAAAAGCTTGAAAGCGAGTTCTTTATCAATAACAATCTTCTTGGGATCAAGTGTATCGTCTGAAAGAAAAGCTCCTGCGAGCATTTTCATCGGATGAAACAGATAATAATCACCGGAGACTCCTGTCAGTGTTACCTCTGTACTTGCTTCGGGTTTGACGTCGGTTGCCTTACGTACAACTACGCCCGTCGTCTCGGCAGAATAGGCATCGATCCATAATTTTTGGTCATTATCTTCAGAGGTTGTCTCCTTGTCTGTTTTCGAGTTTTCTTTCTTACCGGAAGCCGCCAGGACAATGCTGTCGAGATTCGTACGGATGCTCTTAATATCATCTGTGTTCAGACTGACTGAAGATGAAAAATATAGATCCGGACTTCCGTCGGCCTGTGCCTGCCCGATCGCAAAGCAACTGATCTGACGGAATTTCTCTTCAGAATCCCCTGACCACAGATCGGCTGCTATCTGGGATTTCTGCGCGTTATTTATCTGAGTAAGGCGCACTGCTGATAAGACGCATACGCCAACCCCCGCAGCCAGTAAAATATACGGCAGCGAGATAAGTACTTTATGCGTGCGGCGGCGAAAGTTATCCCGGATTGACATAAGGAACGCTTTCGTTTTTTCCCTGCTGATCTCCACTTAAAAGGCCTCCTATAGTCCTTCAGCCAGGCGGACCTGGTCTCCGGATGCGAATGATTTGTCATTTGTTTCCGTAATAACGGAAGATCCATACTCACCGAGGGCTGCCGGATCGATAGCAGCGTTCGTATCATCCTTGGCAAGGATAGTAACCGGAACCTTAACAGCAATATATCTCTCGCCCAGCGGACTGCTCTTGGTCTTGATGGAGTATACAAATGTCTCTCCGGATTCTTCATGGACAGCGCTAAGCGGTACAATGCACTGATAATCCCTGCTTCTGTTATTGAGGGAAAGCGTGACACTTGCGCCTGATGAGAACCAGTAATTGTTGTCAGGATCGTTTAGAAGGAATGTCACTGTCTTCTTGTTGCGCGGGTCTGTACTGTCCGGCTTGATGGCAACAATGGTGGCGTCCTGCTCGGAACTTCCGTAGTAGTCAAGGCGCGCGCCCATGCCAAGCTGCATCTGGGCCGTCTGGTCGGCTGTAAATGTCATCGGAACTTTAAACCCGTCTTCAACAACATCAATAATGACCAGTACATCACCTTTTACGGTTTCTGCTCCGCTTGCAATATTGACAACTGCAATGCGGCCTGATTTCGCCGCAACAATCTCAGTCTGCTCAGAAAGGGCTGTCAGATCATCCACTTTCTTCTGAGCTGCCTCCAGAGCTTTCTTTTTGTCCTCTTCCGCCATCGCCGCGATCTGCTGAGAGATTCCGTCAGCTTTCTTCTGGTCGGCAAGTGCCTTAACAGAATCATCGTACGAACGCTGCGCCATCGTGAGCGAGTCCGTCGCATCCTTTATTTCCGGCAGTGCCTGGGCGGCAGCAAGCTTGTCGTTGGCTGCAGTAAGGGCGGTATTTGCTGACTTTAGGGCCGCGTTCTTTTCATTAATCTGCTGATCAACGGCGGCAAGTTCATTTTTTGCCTGCTCCAGGGCAGTCGGCGCCTGATTAACGGCAGTCTGTGCTGAACTGACTACTGCAGCGGCATTATCAACAGCCTTCTGCGCATCGTCAACCTCTTTCTGTGTGCCGGTTCCTGCGGTAAGCGCATTTTGGGCAGTTACCAGTTCAGTTTGGGCTTTCGAATATGTTGTTTGAGCTGTCAATAAATTAGCATTGGCTGTATCCTGCACTGTCTGAGCATCAGATACAGCCTGCGCCTTGCTGATTCTAGTATTATTTAGTGCCTCGAGCTCAGCGGTAAGTGAATCTATATTATTCTGAGCCGCATTCGCTTCTATCTGAGCAGCTGTTATAGCTGCAGATTTGCCCTGTGCGGCGGCAAGAGTCGCATTCGCTTCATCGAGAGCTGCCTTCGCATCTGATATAGAACGTTCCTGCATGCTGTAATCATAGACCGGTTTCTGAAGGTCATCCGCGATCTTCTGGTCAAGAAGTGCTTTAAG
>Ga0209100_1000339_pt1 | contig 43301 bp, 60 predicted proteins | sample lystaG_FD_185480 | JGI IMG/M metagenome (GOLD analysis project Ga0209100, IMG submission 185480) | Glacier valley bacterial and archeal communities from Borup Fiord, Nunavut, Canada, to study Microbial Dark Matter (Phase II) -... | ecosystem: Environmental > Aquatic > Freshwater > Ice > Glacier ... | reverse complement strand
GTGCACAACCTGACTTACAAGCAGGTAATATTGTAAGTGGTAAGAATATATTTGGTCTAGTAGGAACTAATATTGCTCCCACCTATATACCAGGGGATATTCCGCTCCCTAGTGCTGCTGTTAATAGTGGTTCTAGTGTTAATTCTACTATCTATGTAAAAGCAACCTCAGCTCAAGGAATAATTCCTAATTACTCTGGAACATATAGGATAAAATTCAAAGGCTACGCAAATAGTAGTGGCTATGCTTGTTTATACAATGAAACTACAGGACAATATATAGGAACGGAAAGAGCTCTTAGTGCGTCATATATAACTTACGCTGAGGATATATATGTTGCAGCAGGACACAAGATTGTGCCTCACGTAAAAACCAACGTAGGTGGATACCCTGTTTCTGCACAGGACTTACAATTTTGTGTAGTACAATCAATACCGCTTATAGTTAATTAACAAGGAGGATGACATGCAAATAGTTAAATATCAGACAGAAGATGAATCACAGCAGATAATTGCTGATAAAACAGCATTAGGCTTTACTTTAATAGAGGTGGCAAACATCACAGAAGGTAATTTTCTGGGTTTCTTGGAGCCAAATGAGCCAGTGGTACCAGTTCCCAATGAAATGAAAGAAATGAAAGATAATCAGCTAATACTCATGGAAGTTCTTGCTACAATGTATGAGGAAATGCTATTGAAAGGAACGGTGTAATGATATGGTTGATATGTATGTAAAATTAGTTCAAGAGGGCAGAAGAACAATTGAACAAGTACCACTGAAGTATAGGGCAGAAGTTCAAGCTCTACTCATTGTTTAAGATGTTTTTACTAATTTTGAGGGGAGGTGTTATTGTGGTTGATATGTATGTAGCTTTAATTATTGCTGGCAGAAGAACTTTAGTGCAAGTCCCTATTAAATACAGAGAAGCAGTAAGAGCTGATTTGTTAGCTTTAGGATTGGATGAAAGTGGAAATATGATTGTTGCTCCGTAACTCCACAAACAGGATTAGGTTTGGCAGCAGTGTAAGTGTGATTGGAGAAGGGAGTTGCTAAGGTAGCTCCCAATATCTAAAAGAGGTGAGATGTATGTTTTGGTGGTTTTGGTTGATGTTAACAAAATAGTTTCAAGATTTGAGGTGATGAAGTGGCTGAAATAAATATAGAGGTGCTAAAGTCAGACATTGAACATATTAAAAACGATGTATCTGACTTAAAGTGTACCGTGAAGGAGCAGGGGATAACTGTTCTTAATTTACGGGATAGCCATATGGAAACAAAGTTTTATATTAAAACTATACAAGAGAGTCAAAGCACAATGGCTAAGGACACAAAAAAATATCAAGAAGATACTATGGCAGCACTACAATTGTTGAAAGATGCTAGAGGTACAATGTGGGAAAAGCTAAGTATTGCGTGGAAGATAGCAATAATTGGTACTGTAGTTTCTTTGTTAGGTTCTTATATTTGGGGAACAGCTGTTACAATTATAAAAAATATAAATAAATAGGAGGTATTGAAATGGTTAATTTTTTAATGCAATGTTTAGTAACTTTGATTTTGGTGCTACTTGCTTTAGCAGCACCTCTTGTACTATCCACTTTTTTCAGGTGGTTAAAGATAAAGCTAGGGAATGAGAAGTATGCTACCTTGATGAACAATATTAGGGTGGGTATTAATGCTATGGAAGCCAGAATGGGAGCAGGCGGAGGAGCAGATAAAAAGAAAGCAGTCGAACTACTTATAGTTAATAAATTAAAATGGGCCAATAGGAAGGAGGTAAGCCTAATAATTGATGCTATAGTGGAAGAGATAAACAGAGAGGTTAAGGTGAAGTCAGTTGAACAAGTTGTTAAAGTTAGCGAAGACTAAAATAGGATGCGGTTATGTTTTTGGAGCGCAAGGAGAGATAGCTAGCTCAGCTTTATTAGTTATTCTTAAAAAGCGCTTCGGCATTAAGTACTACGAATTTATGAGTAAAGGTAAGTTGGTAAAAGCTGAGAAATGGCTTGGTAAGCAAGTATTTGATTGTTCTGGTTTAATCGTTTGGGCATTGCAACAGCTAGGGCTCCTCAAGCCTAATCAAGATTATACCGCAGCTAGCTTATATAATTCATTATGCAAGCCAATAAAGCTCTCAGAATTGCAACTAGGAGACTTGCTGTTTATCGAGAATGCAAGCGGGCACATCGACCATATGGGAATATATGCTGGAGCTATGAAAACTGTAGAAGCTATTGGTACTGATAAAGGGGTTGTATTTGGTGATTCAGCTAGGTTTAATTTATATGGTAGGCTTAAGTTTGACCTAGAGGAAAAATTAAGTTGGCGTGAAATAATTCAGGAGCATAGTGCAAGTGAAGAGAACTCAGCAGATTGGCAGAAAGCAATAGTAGAAGTGGTGAAGCTAGCAGACGAAAAGAAGGTGCCTGGAATTCTTAAGTTCTTGCCTTTGCTACTAGAGAATATAAATAATCGTGTCTAACAATTAGGGAGGCCTTTGTGCCTCCTTTTTTAATGTTTATAATTCTATTTACAAATCCGTAAAAGTGTATTATAATTAAATAGATATTTCCAAATTGGGAAATAATTATTAGTTGATAGTTGAGAAGGAGTGTTTAGTATGTTAAATGAGAAGAATTTGAAGGAATTGCTAGTAATTGCAAAAGATTTGCAAATTGTTGGAAGGTATGAAATGAAGAAGGGACAGCTATTAGAGGCTATAGAATTGGCGCAGGATATAAATGTGATAGCTGAGAAAGTAAATGAAGCAATAAATATTGAAGATGCAATGGAGAAGGAAGAACATTGGGAAATAAATTCAAGTATGGTGAAGGTCAACTCTTCAGTATTAGAAGGGGCACTAAAAACTCCAGCCGTAAGTAAGAGCTATTATATAGCTAATATTAAGCGAGGGGTTATAATTGCCTTTAAGGTGGGATGCAAAACTATTAGTGGTATGGTAGAAGAGATACACAAAAATGAGATAGTAGCAGAATGTAAGAATGGCATGCGGTACATTGTTTTGAATTCAAATATTGTTTGGGTTAAGACAGGGGATAGGTGGCCAAGAGGAGTATACTTAGATTTGAAGGGAGTAGTAGAAGGTGAACATAAAACAAATTGCAAGGGAAGTCCTGAGCTTAGAAAAGCAGATTATAGAAGCAACTAATAAGATTAACGCAAATAAGTTAAAACTGCAAGATTTTATGGATGATAAGAAAATTAAGCAGTTTGATGTGAATGGTACAGAATATTATGCGCCATTAAAGATATTAGTAACAGAGCGTATGTATATAAGCTATGATGCTGAGAAGCTCAAGGAAAAGCTTGACAAAGAGTTATATTTAGAAATGGTGGATAAGAGTTACGCAATTAATGATATAGAAGGTTTAAAAAAGGTATTGCAAGCTAGTGGTGTAAAGCCAAGCGAGTTCAAGCCATTCTTAGTGGTGAAAGATGAACCAAATAGAAAGAAGATTAGTGAGCTTTTTAGTATGGGTGAAATTTCGTTGAAGCAATTGAAAGGTTGTTATACTGCAAAAATGACTAAGAGTATTCAAGTAAAGTAGGTGGTAGAGATTGCTAGCGGCGGAGAATTAGCTAAGGTAATGCATTACTATGGTATGTTAGAAGGTGAAAGTGAATTTAAGATTGTTTGTCCATTTCATCAGGATGTAAATGCTAGCATGAAAATAAATGTAGTTGATAATAGTTTTTTCTGCTTTGGATGTAATGTTTCTGGGGATGCTTTAAAATTTGTTCTATTAATGAATAAGAGCTTAGGAGAGCTAGAAGCGTGCAAGAAATATTATAAGATTCTGAGAAGTAAGAAAGTGCGGGCAATTAAAATAAAACATAGGGTGAAAAATAAGATTGAGAATGCACAAGCCTTAGATGAGGCGCACGATTATTATTTTGGATTAAAAACTATTGATTGGAAAGAGCAAACTACAGCTTTAAAATATATGCAGGGCAGAGGTTTTACTTCAGCAAGCTTGAAGAAGTGTAAAGCCAAGGTAAATGATTGCAGCAAAAACTATCCTTTAATATTCCCAATGTTTGATAATGATGAGTTTAAAGGTTGGGTTTGCAGAACAATGGACAAGCAGATAGAAAAGAAACGTAAGTATCTCTATAATAAGGGATTCAGCAGAGCAAACACTTTGGTTGGAAAATATGCAGGGAAGAAAGTAGTAGTTATAGTTGAAGGTTATATGGATAGGTTAAAGATGCTACAGAATGGATGCAAGAATGTTGTAGCAATTCTGGGGTGGAAAATGACCGACCAACAGATTAAGAAATTGAAAGCAAATGGAACTACTACTATAATATCAGCTCTGGATAATGATGTTTGCGGAATTAAAGGTACCAAGTACTTAGAGGGATTTTTTAAAGTTACTAGATTTCAATTCCCGGAGGGAGTAAAAGACCCCGGCGATATGAATAGAGAGCAATTCAGAAGAGCAAAAACAAAAACTTTAGGGGGTAAGAATAGTTAATGGGATTAATGAGTGATATTAAAAATGATGTTAAGCGCAGTGGCGCAAACAAAGGTAAGATAATGTACTTCAAGTCAGGTGTAAAGGTTAGAGTAAGATTCTTGCAGGAAATTGATGATGGTTTAAAAATACAGTTTCACGATAGTTTTGAAGCAGGAATTAATGTTCCTTGCCAAGAGATATTTGATAGAGATTGCAAGCACCACGATGATGAAAGCTTGAGACATAGAGATTTATATTGTTGGTCTGTATGGGATTATGAAGCTAAGGAGACTAAACTTCTAATGGGAGCGGTAAACAATTGTTCACCTATACCATCTCTTATTGGAATGTGTGAGACTTATGAGTCCATGACTGATAGAGATTATATAATCACAAAGAATGGTTCTCAGACTAATACCACCTACTCGGTTGTTCCGATGGATAAGGTTAAATTTAAGAATAAAGCAGCAAAGGCACTTAGTGAAAGCAAGGTACTTTCTATATTAGATAAAGCATATCCTGAGGATTCGGATGAAGATGAGGATGAGGACGAAACTCCTAGAAGAAATAAAAAAAGCAAGAAAGTAAAAGCTAAGTCTAAGGCTAAGTATGATGAAGATGAGGACGAAGATGATGAAGAAGAAGAGGAGGAAGCTCCTAAAAAGTCTAAGTCCAAATCTAAACCTAAGAAGCGTGTAGAGGAAGAAGAGGAAGAGGATGAGGAGGATGAGGAAGAAGAAAATGAGTATGAGGACCTCACTCCAAAAGAACTCTATGCATTATGTAAAAAGCGCAAGATTAAGGTGGAGCCTAAGAAGCCGGAGAAGTATTACATTAAGAAGCTAGAAGCAGCAGACGAGTCAGACGAGGATGATGAAGAGGACGACGAAAATGAATGGTAATAAAGATATGGGGGCTCCTGAAAGGGAGTCCTTAAAGTCCTTATATGAAGCTCAGAGAGCATATCAGCAAATAGTGGTTGGAAAGCTAGCAACAAAAGATAATCCAGAATTATTCAAGTATCATATGTGTGCAATAGTAGAGGAGCTAGGAGAGCTATTAAAAGCAGATAAGCGGTGGAAAACTCATAGGAATTCAACATATGATTTAGCCGAGAAAATGGAAGAGTTAGCGGATGTATTTATAACAGTTCTTAATTTAGCAATATTTAGTGGCATAGATGCCGAAGAGTTATTTGCTTCAGTAATTACTAAAATTCAGATGAATGTGGAGAAATTGGAGGTAGAGAAATGAATATAATAATTGAAGGTGTAGATAGAGTTGGAAAGAGTATTTTGGCTAAGAAGTTAGCAGATAGACTTAAGTATGTAATATTTCATGATGAGTATTCGGATTGGGTAAAGGTTCTTCCAAATATGAAGATTGCTACTCCAAGGGAACTAAAGCTAGCGCAAGAAATTAGCAATGTGAGGTTGGAGGTTTTATTGCAGATTGCAGCTAGTAGTAATAATATAATTTTTGATAGACTTCACTTGACAGAGCAAACATATGGCGCTCTGAGAGGTTTAGACTTTAGCAGTTATGATTCAATAGATAAAAGGCTGAGTGGTTTGGACCCTTTACTTATTTTGGTGGAAAGTGAAGATATAAAAGAGTCCTCAGAGCAGCATGGTTCTTCTTTAGAAGTACATGAGGCAATTCTTAAAAGTCTATTTTATGCAAGCACAATTAACCGTAAGGTAAAGGTTAAGTATGCAGATTTTGATAGGTTGGTGAGACATATATATGGGTAAGTATATAATTGGTGGAGGAATAACTGGCTTGATAGCCATTGAAATGCTCAAACATAAAGGTTATACTTTGATTGCAGGAAGAGGAAATATTGGTGGTCAGTTATCAGGTTCTCAGATGGGGCCAAGAATATTAAAAATAGATAGGTATAGTGCTACCTTGATAGGTAGGTTGGGAATAAATGAATCAGAAATGAGATACTTCAGAGTTGGATATTTAACAGATGGAGGTTTAAGCCGCAGCGTACCAGAGTTTGCAAACGAGATGTATAACGCAAAGGCTAGAGGTGGAGTTTCGGTTAGTGAAAGCATGAGCGCTGGCAGCAATGAAATTTTTGGTGTGGATATGCTAAAAGCTAACTTGGTGCAGAAATTGATTAAAAATAATAGTAAACATATTATATTTGCAGATGTAGAAAGTATTAATATTAATCAGCATTCGCTAGGGTATATTCTTAGAAATGGTCAAATGGTTTTTGACGAATATGAGGATTTAATTTCTACCATAAATTTGCAAGAGCTAGCAGCATTATGCGGATGCGGTTTCTTCTTAGATAATATGTTAAGGGATGTTCATTTTTATAAATATTTAGAACGTGGTAATGATGTTTTTACTGCTAATTTGGATTTAGATTATATTTACGATTTAAGTTCAGATTCGGCAGTATATAGAATGACAAAGGTTGGCAAGCAAGGTAGAATATTAGAAAGCTCACAGCCTATAAAGGTTTTGTGGAATGGCAAAGCTGATAGGTGGTGTACAAAAACTCAGATTGTTAACGAATTGAAAATGACAGGCTTTTGTGGTATAAGGTTGCTTGGAAGATATGCTCAGCTAGACCATTCTGTTAAAACAAATAATATTGTAGAGAGGTGTTTAAACATATGAAATGTTGTGCCTTTGATATAGACGGTGTATTAAATAATTACCCCGATTGTTGGATAGATTTTGTTAATCTTAAAATAGGTAGTAGTTTTTCAGACCTAAACGAAATGAAAGCCTTTTTAACATATGCTAAGTATAAGAAGCTCAAGGACGAATATAGAACTAGCGGATATAAGATTAAGTTACCCGTATTAGAAGGAGCAGCAGAGCTGTTGTGCGCTCTGAGGGATGTTGACTATAAGATAATATTAATCACCGCAAGGCCTATGCACAAATATCCAGACCTTTGGATTCAGACTAAGCTGTGGTTAGAGTTTAATAATTTACCATATGATGTTTTGTTTCATAGCGAGAACAAGCACATAGAAATAGTTACCAAATTTCCAGAAGTAGAATTTGTGGTGGAAGATAATCGAGCGAATGCAAATTGTATATCAAGATTTGGGTATAAGGTTTTCCTAATAGATAGTAAATATAATCAAGGGGAAACTGGTGATTTGGTTTTCAGAATTAAAAATTTAAAGACTTTAAAAAAATTAAGGGGGATACAAATATGCCAGTAAATAATAATTTGAAACCAGTGAATTTCCCAATGCCAATTAGATTTGGTGAAAAGCCAACAACAGAGTTTAAGAATAATGTAGAAGCTATTAATGTAACAATTGAGAAAGCTCCTACAATGCAGGATTTGAGAGATTATTTAGTAAATTTTGCGACTGCAACGTGGGAAGATAATCCAATTCACAATAATGATTTATCAGAATATGAAAAGGATAAAATAATTTATATGATATTTAAGGGCAAGATGCTTCCTTCAGCACTCGAGACAATAAAGATAAACTTCCTTTTTGAGGGAATTAGCGGACAAGATGTTACTCACATTTTAAGATATAGAACAGCAACATTCTCTGCGGAATGCTCAGCAGATAAGTGGTGGACAAATAAAGCAGCGGTAGTTCCAACAAGTATTGAGAATAGTCCTGGCAATTATTTAGGGAATTATGAGGAATGGTTTGAGGGAATTGCTAAGGATGATTTTGGTGGTAGGTATGAATGGCTTATTAGGGAATCAAAAAAGCTGTATTGTGAAATGTTAGATAGTAAAGAAATTAGTTTATTAGATGCAAGGTTTATATTGCCAAGAGCTATGGAAACTTACTATTGGATGTCGATGGATTTGGGAAGCGCAATAAATTTTGTTAGACATAGAATTGATAAGCAGATACAGCCAGAAACAGATAACGTAATGGCATATAAGATGTGGAGTGCGCTACTTGACTATTATCCCCTGCTTGTTGATTTAATAGATATTCACGCACCAGCTGCATTTTATGTGAATACAGCTAGAACTGGGAGATGTACAAACCTTTTCAAACCTGACAAAGATTCAGACATATACGAATATAATGAGAAAGATTATGTATATGGTAGAGAGCGTAGGGAAGTGAATGGTACAGACCCTGTCCTTTCAACTCTTAGAAGTCCTTTTGATTTAGTGCTAGCGGACATAGACGACCAAGTAGCGCTAACGAAGCACAGAAACCTAAGAATTTATGGTGAGGAGTTCTTCATAATATGATTGATTTGCATAGGCATGATGAATTTAGTTTGTTTGATGGATTTGGAAAGCCAATACAGCTTGCTAAACTAGCGCTAGATATGGGGCACAAAGCGCTCAGCACAAGCAACCACGGTTCAAGCTCAGGGCTAGCAGAAACATATTTCGCTTGTAAAGAGGTGGGTATAAAATCAATCTTGGGTGTAGAGGCTTACTTCCAACCTAAGTTTGATGGCGCTAGCGTTAAGCGGTACCACTTATGCTTATTTGCGATGAACTTAGCTGGGTATAAGAACCTTAATAGAATTCTTACAATAGCTAACCTCGAGCAGATGTATTATAAACCAATAGTAGATTTTGCACTATTAGAGAAATATTCGGAAGGCTTGATATGCACATCAGCGTGCGTAGGAGGCTTTATTAATCAGATGATTGCTGTAGGTGATATGAAATTAGCTGAGAAAGCATTAAAGAAATATAAGGCTATTTTTGGAGCTAACTTCTATATAGAGATACAACCTTATAAATTGCACAATAAGCCGGGAGCAGAAGTAGATACCGCTACCGGTTTGCAGGAGAGAGTGAATACTAAGATTATGCAGCTGGCTAGAGCTAATAAGGTAAAGTGCATACTAACCTCAGATTCGCACTATGGAGCTAAGGCAGATTATGATAGCTATTGTAAAATGCATAAAATGTCAGGGCATGAAATGGGAGATACTTATTCGGAACGATATATGCCAACCGAAGAGGAAATAATAGAGCGATTTGTGAAGATGCACGGTAAAGAGTTTGAGGACCCGTATAGAATAGCTAAGAAGATGGTAGCTAACCTAGATGAAATAGTAGATAAATGTGAGGCTGATATTTTAGACCAACTACCCTTAAAGCTCCCAACAGTGCAAGGTGAAGATTCTCTAGGTACATTAATTAAAGAAGTTAAGCGTGGTTTAAAGAAGAAGGGAAAGTATACTAAAGAAGCCATAGCAAGGTGTAAGCATGAGATAGATGTTATTTCACATCTTGGCTTTGTAGATTACTTTCTGATAGTTCAAGATTATGTTAAGTGGACTAAAGAGCAAGGCATAATGGTTGGACCTGGAAGAGGTTCAGTTTGTAATAGCTTGACAGCTTATGCACTAGATATTACAAACATTGATAGCCTATATTTTAACCTTGATTTTGACCGATTCATGCGAATGGATAAGAAGAAGGTTCCCGATGTAGACCTTGATTTTGAAACAGATAGGCGCCATGAGGTAATAGAGTATTTGGTTAAAAAGTATGAGGGGTTCTCAGCTCAGGTTGTATCTTATGGATTGTATAAAGTAGATAATTTACTAAATGATTTATTTAAGGTATGCGGAGTAGAGGAAGTGCAAGATAAATTAATGATTAAGAAGTTTCTTAAGGACAATGTAAAAGAGGAAATATTTGACTATGAAGAGGTCCAAAAGAAAATTGAATGCAAGATGTTAAACAAGCAGTTTGATAATATAGTGAAGCACTTTTCAAAGATGTATAAGAAAATTAAGTATTATGGAACACATGCTGCAGGTGTAGCAATTACAGGTGCGGATTTGATTGATTACGTCGCGCTAGAGAAGCATGGAGGTAAAATAGTTACAGCTTATGATTTGGGTAATTTGGAATTAATAAGGGTTGTTAAATTTGATATATTAGGCCTTAGAACAATGTCTGTCCTCAAAGAAATGCAAGAACTTACTGGAGAATATTTTGAATACTCATGGTGCGAAGATGAAAAGATTATGAAGGAATTTGGAAAGGGAAATACAGATGGTATATTTCAATTTGAGTCAAATGGTGCAAAGAACATATTGCAGCAGATTGAAGCAGATTGTGTAGAAGATATACTTGCTGGTTCTGCTTTAAATAGACCTGGACCTATGAGTTTAAAAATGCCAGAAGCTTATGCAAATAACAAGCGCAACCTAGAGGATGTTAAGAGCAGTCCTTGGTTCAGATATTCAAAGGAAACATATGGCACAATAATATACCAAGAGCAGATAGTTAAGATTTGTAGGGAGATTGGTAAGTATGAATGGGGTGAAGTAGATAGGATATTGAAGGTTCTGAAAGGTAGAGGTCGTGCTATTAAATTTAGAGACCGAGAGATAGCAGAACTTAAGGTAATATTCTATAAAGGCGCTAAGGCAGGAGGTTACTCAAAGAAAGAAGCTGAGCATATATTTAATGTATTGCTTATATATTCCTTTAACAAAGGACATGCTGCAGGCTATGGGGTAATAAGCATTGAACAGATGTATTATAAGGTATATCACCCAGAGAAGTTCTGGTATGTTACTCTAAAATATGCTAAGAAAGAGGACAGATTCAGATTTGAGACAATTTATGTAAGAGATGGTGGTATTGTTTTATTGCCGCATGTTAATTTTGGTTCAATGTATAAGATGGTAAAATTTGAAGGTGAAGATGTTTTATCTGCTGGTATTTCAAATATAAAGAATGTAGGAGAGAAAGCAGCAGCAGCAATAGAAGCAGAGCGTAAGAAAGGCAGATTTAAGAGCTTAGAGGATTTCCTAGAGAGAGTTCCGAAGAGACAAATTAATGCTAAGGTAATTAGAGCATTACAAGAGAGTGGCGCATTGGAATTCAAAAAGAGTGTATATGTGGAGAGAATAAAGAAGTACAATAGTACGCTATATATGAAGGGGTTGAACAGATAATGGCAGCAAAAACAAATAAAGAAGCAATAATGCGGCTATGTGCTAGCATTGAGAAGAAAGAAGGAACAGGTTCTATTTATTCGCTAGGTTCCAAAAAATCTATTTTGAAGATTCCAAGGTGGGGCTCAGGTATTGAGGACTTAGATAATATTTTAGGAGGTGGAATGCCTGAGGGAAGGATGTTTGAGATATTTGGACCTGAGAGTTCTGGTAAAACATCCCTAGGGTATCAGCTCTGTGGGCAGCATGATTTGTGCTTATATGTTCCAGCCGAAGGAACTTTTGATGCTCAGAGAGCAGCACAATTTGGTAATAGGGCTAAGCAGATGCTGGTATATAGACCCAAACATGGGGATGCAGCAATGAACAAAATACAGAACTTTGCAGAAGCTGGAATACCTTTAATAATTTTGGATACGGTTTCAGCTTGCAAGCCAAAGGAAGATATTGAGAAGCTAAAGAAAGCTATTAAGTCTGGTAATGATGAAACTATGGAAGCTAGAATGGGTGGAAGGGCTAGGTTATTTCACAAGCACTTACCAATTTTAGAAGAGGTTATTGAGTATTCAGGCACCACATTTGTTATGATGAACCAAGTGGTAGATAAGATAGGAGCTATGGCCTTTGGGGAAAAGGATGATACTCCTGGGGGTAGGGCACCTAGATTCTATTCAAGCGTAAGAATTAGAACTGCACGCAGGGCTTGGATTGATATTCCAAATAAGAATATAAATAGTTCTGCGGAGAGTGAAAAGATTGGTATGATTATGAAGCTTAAAGTAATTAAATCAAAGGTTTGCAATCCAATGATGGAAGCAGAAATACCATTATTTTTTGATAGGGGTTTTGTATCCTTTGACCAAATGGCTAGCATACGAAAGGAAATTATGAAGTCCAGAGGAATTAGCAAAAAAGCTATAGAAGAGGAGGAAGACGATGAGTAGTCTGAGAGATAGCATTAAAGCAGAAGCGCACGGTAAAGGTTTAAGCACGGTTAATTTAATGCTAGAACAAAAGTTTAATAAGCTATTCTTCTTAAAGCCAAACTCTGAGGAAGAATCAAAACTAATTTATAATTTACTTACTAAGAATGGGTTTAATGCAGAAAGAGCTGGACTACATGCAAGCGCAATTATTGTAGGTGAAGGGGATTTCTGCTATAGGGAACAAGTACTTAGCTTGCTATATAAGCGAATTCAATCCAGTAATATACCAAGTGGCCTTAAACGTATATTTGAAGAGGGCAATTATATTCATGAGAAGTGGCAAAGGTTATTCATTAGGGGCGAACTGGGAGCCGCTAGGGATATGGACCGAAGCCGATTTAATAAGCGCTATGAGTTAAGCTATACACCCGATGCAATAATTGATTTTATGGGTGAACAGCAGGTAGTAGAGATAAAGTCCATGAACACCTTCCAATTTAAGCATTGTACTAGCCACCCTAGCGGCAAGAAGCAGCTCATGATGTATATGCACTTGACTGGTATACATAAGGGCTTTGTATTGGTGGAGGACAAGAATACGCAAGATTTTAAAATATTTATGCAAAAGTATGATGCTACTGAGGTTGAGGATTATGTTGAGCGCTTAGAAGCTATTAGGTTTTATAAGCGTAGGGTATTGGAAGAAGGTAAGATGGTAAAAGGTATATGCAGCAGTAGAGATTGCAAAAGAGCGCAAAAATGTGATATGCGTGATGCCTGCTTTAATTGTGGTGTAGGGAGGATAAAGTTATGAATGATAAAAAAGCAGAAATAATTAATGGAAGCTATGCAAAAGATGGAGCAGAGGGAACTTTGGATGGCAAGAATTTATGGAGTAGTAGTGCTAGTTTAGCTTTTGTAATTCGTATGTTGATTGCTACAAAGTATATAAATGCACAAGAAGCAGAGGATAATGAGCTGAATGTTTTAGATATTGGGTGTAGCAATGGTAACCTACTTAAGATGCAGCAATCCATGGCTAGGGATTTTAATACAAAGCGGTTGAGATATGTAGGGGTGGATATTAGAGCAGGTATTTTGGATGGGCTAGATTACCTTACGCAAGCTCAGCAGAAATTGGTATATTCTGAAAATGGGGATATTTGTGAGGGCACCTTTTGTAAGCAGCTATTTAAGAAACATGGTAAATTTGATATAATATCCGCAATGGAGGTTATTGAACATATACCAGAAGGTAAAGTAGGGAGCTTTATGGTAAATATAGGTAAGCTATTGAAACCTAATGGTAAGCTGATATTGAGTACTCCAATTCATTTTAAGAAGGAAGATATGTACTATCCTAATGACCATACTTATGAGTACACGCTAGCAGAAATGCGCAAGGTGCTAGGTGACTTTACTATTGAGAATGAGGTTGGCTGTTTCCCAGATGCTAAGAAACTAAAATCTATTCTGAGTGGAAAAGGTGAGGTAAATTATGTATACAGGAAACTCATAAAGAATACTAAGCTCGGAGCAATGGTAAATAACTTATTTGGAATGGCGTTTGAAGAGTGTTGTAGGTGTATGGTATTTATATGTACAAAGTAATTTCTATAGGAATTGACCAAAGCTACACAAAAACAGGGATAAGTATTGCAGCAGATGGTAAGTTACTTAAGGTTAGGTCAACAAACTTTAAAGGTTGCATATGCAAGTCAGATAAAAGAATTATGTTAGGTGGAATCATTGAGCAGCTACTTACAAATTTGATTCCAAAAGCTGAGAAGCTAATAATAATTACAGAGCGTATTAGAATGCACAGAGGTGGAGTTCTCAGCATAACCTATATGAAGTGTACTGGAGCTTTGGTTGGTACAATAGTAGATACTGCTAGGAAGCAGGGCATAAAGGTATTTAGTGCAGATACTAGAGCTTGGAAGAGCAAAGTAGTAGGAACAACTAAGGGTATTGATGGGGATAATAAAATGCCCACAATTAAGCATATATGTAAGCTTGGGTTTACCTCTTCTATTAAATCACTTAATAAGAAAGGTGAAGTAAAGTGGGATGATGATGCAGCAGATAGTGGATGTATTGCTTTATATGCCTTTGTACCTAGAAAATTAAGGCACCTAAATTTAGAGGAATAATATACAAGCTTTGGGAAATATTATAATATAGAACTAATAAAATATTTCTTGGAGGTGCTGGTATGCAAGGTATGTTAGTGGTAAAGATATTTAATGGTGAAGAGGATGGTATAATAGAGAAACATTTCGTAGTAATGGTGGAGAAACAAACTAAGCAAATATATTATTTAGCTGAGAACAATATTGCAAGGAAGGTACTTAAATCAGATATACGCAAACCGCTATTCACGCAATGGTATATGCAAGGCGGTAATGTTGTTAATCCATTTTGGCAATTTGAAGCGCTTATGTATATTCCTTTTATAAGAGAGAACAAGCCCGACTTAAATGCTGTAATTCAGAAGCTCAAGGCCCACATAATGCGCGAGTTTAAGAAGCAAAATAGCAATTTAAAGCGCATATATAAGAAGGTCGAAAGCTTTTGATTTGCAAGCATATCCTGGGGCGCTGAAAAGCGCCTTTTTTATGCGCAAAGGAGGTATGTATGCTTAATGATAAATGCCCATGTTATAATTGCTCAGAAAGAACCCTAGGCTGCCACAATGGATGCGATAAATATGTTAGGTGGAAAGCAGATTTGGGAATTGTAAAGGTAAAGATGCGTGAAGAGATTGGTTTGTGTAATAGGGTTTTAGAACGGCAAATACTATCCCATATTCCGAATGTGCTACATACAAATAAAAACTGGAATAAAGCGCAAAAGAACCGTGCAAATATAAAAGCTGGAAGCAAGCAAAAGCAAGCCACACCACCCTTATATATATAATATACTACTACTATATATAGTAATAATATAACTATTATAAATATATGTTTACTATTACACCATAGCATGATATAATTATACTAGGTTAAGCAATTGGTAATATAAAATATAGTTTGCTAGGAAGCAGAGGTATTAGTTATGGTGGAGAGTAGAATAAGAGATGGTAGCAGAATAACAGCAACAAAGCACTTTGATAGTATGGGAGAATTTCAGAAGTACTTAGCAGAAACAGCACTGAATGAAATATTTAGGTGGGGGAAATTAAGCAGCACAGATTACTACTATGGATTTAATAAAACAAAAACTTATGATGAAGCGCAGGACTTAGCTAAGAACGGCTGGGAAGATATGGCCAAGAAGCTAACTCAAATTTTAAAGGTGTCTGAGAATCAATTTGGAGCAAAAGCAGTAAGCAGGAATTACTATGATGTAGGTGGATTTCAAGCAAATGTACCAAGGTACCTACAAAACATTCCAACCAATATGGTTAATAGCAAGAAGGTAATTCAGAGAGCAAAAGTAATTACAATAATAAAGAACATCAGCTACAATTCAGGTACAAGCGAACAAGAAATAATTGATAATAGCATTAAAGCATTACAAATAGTAAAAGCAATAGAGGAAAAAGGTATTAGAGTGAATTTGGAAATAATGTTTGGTGGATTCGTTCAAAATGAGGGAATGATTCACAAAATAAAAATTAAGCAAGCAAGTGAGCGCACAAACATTAGCAAGTTAGCATTCGCAATGGTACACCCTGATATGCTGAGAAGGTTAATGTTTAGGGCAATTGAGGTAAATGATTATATTAAACAAAGTGATTGGAAATATGGATATGGTTCCCCAATGAAAACTTACGACCAAATGAAACCTTACCTAAAGAAAGATGAGTATTTCCTAAACAGCTTTATACCAGATGTAAAACTCGAGGTGGAGAGAATTCAAAAAGGTTTAAAGTAGTAGCAATTGAAACGAAGGGAGCCGAAAGGCTCCTTTTTGAATATAAAGTAAAAGGAGTGAATAGAAGATGAAGATTTTGGCTACAATACCACTGCATCTTATGGATGTGCAAATTGAGATTGTGAGAGCTTATATATACTTTATCCTCAGGCTAGCAAAATATAATGAAATTACGTTTGTAATATGTCAAGCTAAGAAATATAAGCAATATGAAGAACATGGATTCATAAGCCGCCTAGTAGCTGCAGGGGTTAAGGTATTATTGCTAGATAAGATTATAAGTAAAGCAGCTAACAAGCAAATGTGGAAGGTAGATAATGTTAAGATTAAAAGAGTTCTAGGTTCAGATTATGATTTAGTTTTATTTTATGCTTACTCCATTTCACCTACAAAACAAATGCGTGAATCGTTTGAAACATTTTATAGTGGTGAAGAACTCAAAGTTACTTTTAATAGTATGCTTACAAAATATAGGCAAACATATCCGTTCTATTATATAAGCAGAAAGTATGCAATTCCTACAATCCAATTTATAGTTGATTGGCTAGAGCCTAATTTGGAAGAGATTTATGCAGGAAATTGTAAGGTTGGTAGATTTGGAGTATATAAGCAGAAAGAATTGGGAGTAAAGTTCTTACCTATTTATGATATGTATATCTATAGAAAAGAGATTGCTGCGGTAGAAAAGGATATGGACTTTGTTTTTGGATATACAATTACTTATATCGGAAGGAAATACCTGCACGATAGTTTGTATAATGGAATAGCTGAGAACTCCAAATTTAAGATTTATGCCAACGATAGATTTTGGAATGGTGGAAGGAATGATGTTATACCACAGAATGAATACTTTAAAGAAGTAAACAGAGCTAAGTTCAGCTATGTGGTACCAGCAAACAATAAGAAAGAGTTTAGTATACAAAGATTTTATGAATGTATCTCTAGGCGTTGTATTCCTTTAATAGATAGTAGGTGCGTATTAGATAATGCATTCAGTGAACAAAGGGATATTTTAGAGTTCTGGAAGCAGAACAAACTAATAGTTGATTTAAGTAAAACTACAATAAATAAGCGTATATCTAAACTTGATTATAGTAGTTTGATTCAGAGCATATCAGAACTTGATTCTGTGAAGCGTTTGGAAGATAGAGAGCGCTACGAACGGTTCTGTAAGAACTTTAGTAAAAACGTAAAAAATATGTTTACAAACTAGTTTACTTAGTATATAATAGTATAGTAAGATTTAGTTAAATAAATTTAGTTCGCCGATGCGAGAGGAGCAAAAAAATGAGAAATACTTATGAAGTGGTAAAAAGCGTAAAAGCAGCAGGTTCAGTAGCGGTAAGAAAAGAAGGAGCATTAAAATGGACCATAAGAAAGATTTTTACAGCTGCAAGTGGTAAACCTGCTTTTAGAATAGATAATGTGGATTATACTTTTGAATGGTGTGAAGATAACCACAATACTTATAATATAGAAGAAGTTAAAATGCATGATAGCCGTAAGGGAATAGCTGATAGTATTAAAGATGAAATGGAAGCTAAGAAGATGCCTTTACCTGTAGCTCCTAAAGCTCCGGTAGCAGTAAAGGTTCCTACAATGGTGAAGCATGAGAAATATGACCTACTATTGCAGATGATACAAGAGAATATTCCGGTATACCTTGTAGGGCCTGCTGGCAGCGGTAAGAACCATGTACTTGAAATGATAGCTAAAGATTTAGACATGGACTTCTACTTCACAAACAGCATTCAGCAAGAGTTCAAGCTTACAGGTTTTATAGATGCAGGCGGAACATACCATGAAACAGAATTTTACAAAGCATTCAATAATGGTGGATTATTCTTCTTAGATGAAATGGACGCAAGTATACCTGAGGTTCTTGTTCTTCTAAATGCAGCAATAGCCAATGGGTACTTTGAATTTCCAAATGGTAAAGTATATTGCAATGAAGAATTTAGAGTAGTAAGCGCTGGCAATACATTCGGAAATGGTGCAGACGAAAATTATACAGGTAGAATGGTTCTTGACCAAGCAACTCTTGATAGATTCGCGGTTGTTAAATTTGATTATGATAGGAACATTGAACTTTTCCTCGCAAAAGGAAATGTAGAGTTGGTAGACTTCATAAGAGAATTAAGGTCCCAAGCAACAGCTCAAGGAATTAGAGCCACTTTCTCATATAGGTGCATCACAATGATAACTAAACTTGAAGGCAAGATTAAGCTTGATGAAGTTCTCCAGATGGTGGTATTCAAGGGAATGGACATTGATACTCTAAGAACTTTCAAAAGCTTCAAGAGCAGCAAATATCACTTAGCAATGAAGGTGCTAGCAATGTAGGTAGCGCCCAGGAGCCTAAAAAGCTCCTTCCTTGCTTTAAGCTCCCATAAAATATAATAAGATATTCAAAGGGAATCGGTGAGCAAAAAGAAGCCGAATGGGAGCTTAAAGGAGGGAGGGATGAAGATGGTAGAAGTTCGCAAATGTAAAGATTGCAAGTGGGATAAAATGTGCTTAGTTGCGTGGAAGAGTAAGAAAGTTGTTGATTGTTTTGAAGCAAATAAGCCGAAATTAAAACGAGAGTTGCTAGCTGATAAGATTGCTAAAGTTATTGATAAAAGGTTAAACAGATTATTAAGTTGGTTGAATAAGAAGTGAAGTAGCAGAGGAAGATTCAAAAACTCTTACAGAGAGAAGGTGAAGTGATGAAGGAAATAATGCGTATTGGAAATAAATATTGGTCCACCGTATTAAATTGTGAAGCTGAAATAGTAGGGTTTAATGATGCGGACGATGCCATTCAGATTAAGACTGAATTTGGAATTATATTTACTTATCCTTGGAATTTAGTAGAGGTGAAAAAATGAGTGACCCCCAAAAGAACTTTATGTGTATCAAATGTGGTGCAGTAGTAAATGATATGCAAAGGAATCAGGGAAAAGATACACCATGTATGCGCTGTATATTAGAAGCGCTTGAGTGGGAGGAATGGAATGAGATTCAAAAACCCTTACATGGGAAAGCTTGAAAAAATTAGTACCTTGCAGTACTGGATTTTGGTGAATAGTATTATATACTACGAGCTCAGCGAAAATGTTGTATCAGACAAAATGTTTGATGCTAACTCAGCACAACTTATAAAATACAAAGCTAGATGGCCTAAATCATATACAAAGTCAAGGTGGAATGAAGTATTTAAAGATTTTGATGGTAACACAGGTTTTGATTTATTTAGTAAGCTTACAAAAGCTCAGAAAGAGCATATGTTATATGTTGCTCGAAGCGTGATTAATCAATGTAAGAGGGGCTGGAGGTAGCTACAAACTCGGCTTGACAAATACGCAAAAAAATGATACAATAAGCTTGCTGGAGCGGAAAGGAAATAGGCTGTAAAAGTAATTTAGTATGCGGTTGTTAACCGCTAAGGGTTGTTTCATAATATAAAAGTAAAAATTAAAAGGAGGAATATTAATGTTAGAGTTTGATAGCTTAAAAGAAGCAAAACTATGCAACGTTAATCCATTAGCAGTTACCTTAAGGGAATTGAATGAGTTCATTGGGGTGATAAGAGAAGAGTTGCCAACTTTCTATGATATGTTAAAAGCTGGGTTTTGCAAAGAGTGCGACAGGGCAGTAGCAATTGAGACACCAAGGCAGATAGCTAGAGTTAAAGTCTCAATACAATTTGAGGGTGAAGAGGAAATACATAAGGTTAGTGCAGAAGATTGGGAAGGTGTAAAAGCAGCTTTGTCCAATAGCAAGTAAGGTACAATATAGTTTATAGGTGGTGGGAAATATCTCTCCGCCTATTTGTTTGTTTAGGGGGCAAAAGTGGATACTATAAAGCGTAGTTTTAAGTTCTATAGGGATAATGAAGCGCAAGTGATGTGCAAATTTGGATTAAGACCTACAGCCAATTCTGGTAGTGGGTGGATTGAAAAGGAAGATGGTCAGAATGATTTTTTAATAGCTCAGCTTAAAAGTACAGACGCTAGCAGCATATCAGTGAAGTTAAAGGACATACATACCTTAGAGTATAATGCAATTGTAGCACATAAGGTACCATTATTTATGGTGCAATTCTTGCAAACAGATGAGGTTTTTGTATTAGTAAGACCTAGTGACCTTCCAAGCGTAGCAGAATATATGGAATGTGGAAGGTGTGAAATAGTAGAAAGTATAGTGATTTGTGAATCAGAGCAAGCTCCAAAACAAGATGCGATTAAGTCCTCTCCAAAATCGAGAGATAAGTTTTGGAAGGAACAAGAGAAGAGGTGGAAAAAGTGAGTAAAGAGATTGCAATAAAAAGTGTAGCTGCTTATAATGGGCATAGCATAAGAAATAATAAGTCTGTAAACTTAGGATTAGTATTTGTATATGGTGAGCTTCCTAATTATATAAAGCTTATTCAGCTATTGAACGAGAACATAGAAATTATAGTAAAGATTGAGGCACAAAAATCATTCAGCTTAGGTTCCTTTATGTTGAATGAGTTTAAGATTGACCATGATGGACAAGGTATAATGAAGTTTAATGGAATGCTAGACTATGTGGAAAGTGATAATTTGAACTGCTTAGTGGGTCAATTATTCAAGGTGCGCTTTAAGGCTACTGTAGATGATGTAAGCGATGTTGAGGGAGAGGATGAGTAAATTATGGCAAAGAAATATAGGGAGTTATCAAGAGCTAAACTGGAGCCAAACAAGCGGGTTATAATATCAGCTAACGAATCGGATGGTGGATTTACAATAGCTCAGCAGCTATTGGTTATGAATGGCAGTAAGCAAATTGAGATATTTGTTAAGGGAGCTATTCATGTAGGAACAGAGGATGGACTGCATGAGCTTAGGGACGCATTAAACTTAGCAATCGGGAAATTATAGTAAAAAAGATTTTAAAAAGCTATTTACAATTATATTTCCTTGATATATAATAAGACAGTAAGAACTTTACAAGATAAATTTAGCGTAGCTTGATGCAGAGTAATTTGTATTCCAAGCTGAGAGAACTTTGACAACAAAATAAAATTGGAAAGCCCAAAGGGCAGAGGAGAAAAATTATGGCTACGAATTGGACAGCAGCAGCAGCAGTAAAATTAGTAAGAGATTATGTAAAAGGGAAAAAGGTAAGTATGGCAGATGTGGCTGATGTAACAAGAAGGTTTCCTTTATCTGCACTCGCAGTAACTACTGAATCAGGTATGGAAGCTATGCTTACTAATATGCCTGAATGGATGACCATGCGTAAGCTGGAAATCATGTTGAAGGGTGAAGCAAAAGCGGAAGCAGAAGATTCAGAAGATGAAGATGAGGAAGAGGAAGCTCCTAAGAAAGGCAAGAAAGAAGCAGTAGAAAAGAAAGCAGATAAAAAGCCTTCAAAGAAGTCTAAAGATGAAGAGGACGACGATGAAGATGATGAGGAAGAGGAAAAACCTAAGAAGGGTAAGAAAGAAGAGCCAAAGAAACCCGTTAAGAAGTCTAAAAAAGTAGAAGAAGAGGAAGAGGACGAAGAAGAGGAAGAAGAGGAAGAGGAAAAACCTAAAAAAGGTAAAAAAGAAGAGCCAAAGAAGAAAAAGAAAAAAGATGATGATGAGGATTGGGACGTATAGGTTCAGTGCAGAATAATGGGAGGGGTTAATAGCCCTTCCCTATTCTTATATTATTTTATAATTATTGGGAGGTAAAGTGATTGAAAATCATTGAGGTTATTGGGCTAGATTGCTCAAAGAAGGAGAATGAAACGCTGGTTTACAAAGCAGCATTAAGTTTACCATTCTTCAAAAATAGTGACTTAGAAAGTCTTGATGCAACAATGTTAGAGGGTGCGATAAAGAAGATGCAAGATAAGTATCCTATTATGGTTGGCTACATATTTTGTTCAAAGAACAGCAAGTTTCCTCATTTTAGTATTATGATTAAGCACTCAGAAAACAATGCAATGCTGGGAACAATATATGCTTTGTGTCTAAAAGAAGGACTAGCTAAGGTAGCGATATTTGAGTATGATTATATAAAGAATTACCTTAAGGGAGGTCAATAGATGAAGCTTAGAATATATACTGATGGCGCTTGCAGTGGCAATCCAGGGCCAGGGGGTTGGGCAAGCTTATTGATGCTGCCAGAGCATAATCAGATGATTAGCGGAAACGAGAAAGATACTACAAGCAACAGAATGGAGCTTAAGGCAGCTATAGAAGCTTTAAAGTTAGCGCTCAGCTTAGATTATGATAAGATTGAAGTACATAGCGATAGCGCTTATGTAGTGAACGCAGTAAGCAAGGGCTGGTTAAAGAAGTGGAAAAACAATGGTTGGTTGACTGTTCAAGGTAAAGAGGTAAAGAATCAAGATTTGTGGAAGAAACTGCTGGTTTCATTAAAGCAAGCAGAAGTAAGGTTAATTAAGGTCAAAGGGCATTCAGATAATGTATGGAATAACATGTGCGATGAACAAGCAGTGAAAGAAGTAGCTAAGATTAAGCGCCTGTTGGCTTAGGATTGAAAATTAGTGCTAAGATAGCATAAGAATATATAAGATGAAAGGAAAGCTCAGAATGGATACTAAGGTCAAATATTGCCCAATATGCCAGAGCTTAAAATTGAGTAGCGGTTTCTGCAGGAATCGTGAGTGCAAACTGGGAACTAAGTTACAAATAACCAATAGGCAAGTCAGAAAGATTGATATATTGTGCGAAATGTTAGTAATAGATATTCCCAAAGAAGTAGCTATATATACCAAGGATAAGGCTAGCAGATTGATTAATAAGATGGAGAAAGAGGTAGTAAACAAGCAACTCTTTGGGGGTGAAGAATAGTGGAAATAATTACTAAGTTTTTTGCAAAAGAGTTTTCAGATGAAACCAAGAAGCAAGCGTACTTAAAAGCTTGTATTTGGGTTGCGGAGAACATTATAAATGGGGATGAAATCAGTGATGTATATTGGCATGTAGTTAGAATTAAAAATACAGATTTGCCATCCTTCCGTTTAGAACTCTTTGTTATGCTAGATGAAAAGAACTTCAGGCATAGCACATGTGAAAGGTGTAAAGAGTTCCATAGTTTGTTTTATATGAATCAGCAATTTAATTGTGATGCTTGTAATATGACAGCTTATTTAAAGCAATCCGAATCAAAGTTAGCTATAAAGAAGCAGTTTGCAAAGGAAAGACTTAGAAAGAAAATGAACGAATGATTTAGCAGCGGTGCAGCGCTTTAAATAAGGGAATGTAATAAACTGCAATAAGATACAGAACTTATTGGCTAGAATGCGAGCGCTCAGAAATGGGCGCTTTTGCTCGTTATAAAATAAAATTAAAGGAGGTGTAATTGTTGCCCACAGTTAAAAGAAAGATATATACCCAAGAGTCAGAGGAAGAGCTGCTGGATATGGGGAGGGATGAGGCTTCGGAAGGGCTTAGTGATAAGGAGATTCTCTTCTGTGAGTATTTTATGGGAAGTTACAATGTTAAGATGTCAGCAGTAAAGGCTGGGTACAAAGGCACTACAGCGAATTTAGTAGGATATAAGCTCAGAAACAAACCGAAAGTAAATAAATATATTTGCTGGTTAAAGTTAAAGGTTAGTAAACGCTGCAATATTACCGCAATGGATATTGTGGAGAAATATATGCGTATAGCATTTAGTGATATGACGGATTTTGTTAAAATTGAGAATAACAGAATTAAGTTATATAATGGTTCAGATATTGACGGACAGCTAATAAAAACAGTAAGACAAGGTAAAGATGGTGTTACAATAGAGTTGTATGATAAGTTAGTCGCCTTCGATAGACTAGAGCGGTACTTTGATGTAATGCCTAGAGATTGGCGTCAAAAGATAGAAGAGCAGAAACTGGAGCTTATGAGACAAAGAGTAGAGATTGAAAAAAAGAAAGCTGGGCAGTTTGAGGATGAGGAACAAGATGATGGATTCATTGAAGCGCTTAAAGGTTCAGTAAAGGAAGTATGGGAATTAGCTGAGGTGGAAGATGGGGAGGAAGAATAATGTTATTGACTAAAAAACTAATAGTAAATGGTAATGTTTATGAGATAGCAGAACCATTAACCGTAGCTTGCTTAGAGACTGCAAGGGATAAATATAAAGAAGAAAAACAGTATGCAATATATGCAGTAGAGAAAGATGGAATAATAGAAATGAAGAGAGAAATATCTGATAGTAATGAGGTTCTGAGAGCTGCAGTAGTTAAGTATCAGAATAGAGGATTTAAGGTATATTATATAAACAAGTGGCCTAAGCGTAGAGGTGTATAGTATATGGTTAATCAAATTAAATCATTTGTATATAAAGCATTTAGTTTAAAGCAGAAGCAGGTATTAACTTGGTGGTTACCAGAAAGTAAGTATTGTAATAAGGACGCTATTATTTGTGATGGGAGCGTTAGGGCGGGGAAAACCATAATAATGTCCCTCTCGTTTGTTCTATGGTCGATGTTTACCTTTTCTAACCAACAATTCGGAATGGCTGGAAAGACAATAGGTTCATTTAGAAGAAATGTTATATTAGTATTAAAGTTGTTACTTCGGTTACGTGGTTATAAAGTGTTTGACCATCGTAGTGAGAATTACTTAGAGATTAGTAGGAAAGGTGTTAGTAATTTATTCTTTATATTTGGTGGTAAGGATGAAAGGTCACAAGACTTAGTGCAAGGTTTTACTTCTGCTGGGTTCTTTTTTGATGAGGTTGTATTGATGCCTCAGTCTTTTGTTAATCAAGCAGTAGCAAGATGTTCAGTAGAAGGTGCTAAGTTGTGGTTTAATTGCAATCCAGATGGACCTTTTCATTGGTTTAAATTAGAATGGATTGACCAACTATTAAGTAAGAATGCTATTAGAATACATTTTGAATTAGACGATAATCCATCACTATCTGAGAAGGTAAAAGCAAGATATAAGAGGATGTTCGGTGGAGTATTTTATGATAGGTTTATACTCGGTTTATGGGTAGTAGCAGAAGGTATTATTTATAGTATGTTTAGAAATCATATGATAGTTCGTATAGTGCCATTGAATGTAGTAATAAGAAAGAAATGGATAGGTGTAGATTATGGACAGAGTAATGCAACTGTATTTCTTTTAATAGGTTTAGGTAGTGATGATAAACTTTATATATTAAGTGAGTATTACCATGAAGGTAGAAGCTCTCAAGAACAGAAGTCTCCTAGCAAGTATTCAAAAGACTTTAAGTTATGGTTAATTAAGTGTGGTGTAGAAGGAATGCCAGTAAGGTATGATGATATATTTATTGACCCCTCTGCTAAAGGCTTTATGCTACAACTATTTGAAGAAGGCGTTAAAGGATTAAAGCAGGCGAATAATGAAGTTCTTAGAGGTATAGAGTTAATTAGTTCTATAATAGATAATGATATGTTGCGTATTCTTAGTTGTTGTGAAAATACTATAAAAGAGTTTGGTGCATATAGCTGGGACCCAAAAGCTCAGAAGCGTGGTGAAGATATTCCTATAAAACAATTTGACCATGCATTGGATGGATTAAGGTATGTAATTAATGGAACTAGAATAACGTGGCAGAGAATAATAGTGCATAAGCAGAAAGCAGCATAAATACTTCTTTACATATTAATTATGGTATGATACTATTAAATAGTAATTAATAGACAGCGCCGAGCGCAGGAAGAGGTACAAAATGAAACATGCAGAGTTTATTCACTTAAAAGCTGGAGATGTTATAGTAAATGGTAAAGAGGAAAGAGTATTCTTGAGAATGTCAGGAAGTATGGTAGTTACTTCAAATGCAACAGACGAATTCGATATTCATGAAGAAGAGTTACTGAAGTATTGGGAGGTAGAGAAATGAAAAAACATTTACTTGAAAAAGATTTATTTGGTTGCTGTCAAGCATTGAATGATGTAGGTTTTGAGCTTACTGAAGTACAGAATAAATTTTGTATAAAGTATTCAAATAAGCTAGCGAGGAAATGGGCGAAGTTATTTGATATACAACATCAGATAATGACCAAATTAGATATGAGAACTTTGAAGCCTTTAACTTTAAAACAATTAAAACAATTAGATGCGGAAGAGAAGCAAATAAAAGTATTCTTAAAGAAATAAATAAAAGATTAAATTAGAGGAGCCAATCGGTTCCTTTTTCTTTATGTGAAGGGAGTAAGTAAGTGATTAAAATTAAGATAGTAAAGATGAAGGATATTATTCAGAGAGTAGATGTAATAGGACATGCTGATTATGCAGCAAAGGGATGTCCAGATTTAGTATGCTGTGCAGTGAGCATTACTATACAGAACGCGTATTATAGCTTGATTGAGCTTATAGGAGCAAGAGATGTTAAAGGAATAATGGAAGTAGGTAATTCTTATGTAGAGGTGAGGGACTTAAACTTACCAACATTTGAGCAAGTAATAAGATATGCAATACTTAAGGCATGTGAAATAAGTTTAAATATGTTAGCAGTAGAGTACCCAAATAATATTATGATAGAGGAGGTAGAATTATAATGGCAGCAATAAAAGAAAAGATGCAGTGGCCCCCAATGGGAATACTAGAGTGGAAGATGTCAGAGCATAGTGCATGGTATACAGGTGATGCAGAAATATTAGCAAATTATTATAGTTTGTATTCAAATGTAAATAACCTAGGACTATCATATCCGCTTCACAATGAAAACTTCTGGGGCAGACAATTAAAGAATCAAGGTGAAATATTTGCACATGTTAATGTAGCTGGAGATATTGCCGAAACCAGCGCTAATTTACTCTTTTCTGAGAGCCCAATAATTAGAATAGCGCAAGCGCAAAAAGAAGGCATATCGAGATATAAGGGAACGCAGGAGGTACTCGATAAGATGCTAATGGACAGCTCGGTAAACTTCTTTAGAAAGATAATTGAAGCAGCTGAAAGCGCAAGTGCAATGGGTGGAGTATATATAAAGATTTGTTGGGATGATGAACTTAGTGAGTTTCCTCTGCCTGTAGTAATGCAAGCTGATAGGGCAATCCCAGAATTTAAGTTTGGGGTGTTATGTGCGGTTACTTTCTGGACAGAATATAAAGCAAGTAGTAATGAATCAGATAAGGTTTATAGGCTGCTAGAAAGGTATGAGTTTGGTAAGATTATTAATACTTTATACTTTGGTACTGGAAGCAATTTAGGGTATGTAGTAGATTTAGGTGCAATAGATGAAACAAAAGAGTTAATTGCAGAGGTTGTTACGCCTTTGAATGAGCTGCTAGCGGTGTATGTGCCCAATATGCTTCCTAATAGGTTAAATCGTAATAGTTATATAGGGCGCTCAGATTATAGTGGAATAGAAGGCATGATGGATAGTTTAGATGAAATATACAGCAATTGGGTGAGAAACATAGTGCTAGCGCAACCAAGGGTAATAGTGCCGGAATCATATTTAGCTAAGAAAGATGGTAAAAAACATTATAACTATGATGAAATGATTTATGTACAGATGGACATAGACCCTATATCTGAAGGCTCGGGTAGTAGAGTTACATTGCAGCAATTTGAAATAAAAGCAGACCAATATGAGAAGTCAGCGCTTAATTTCTTAGAGCGTATAGTTACCTCAGCTGGATATAGTCCTCAGAGCTTTGGTTTAAATATTCAAGGCAGTGCTGAGAGCGGAACAGCGTTAAACATAAGAGAGCGTAAATCAATAGCTACAAGAAATAAGAAGCAGAACTATTGGGGTTCAGCTTTAAAGCAAATAATATATTTAATGCTGGTAATATATAAAACAAATCTTAAAGGTAAGGTAGAGCTTGATAGTGAAGTGAATATAAGCTTTAGTGATGGTTTAACTAATTCATTAAGTGAGGTTTCCTCTGCTGTAAAAATGATTAGTGATGCAATTGCAGCAAGCACAGAAACAAAGGTAAGATTGATACACCCTGAATGGGATGAGGAGCAGATAAAGAAAGAGGCAGAAGCAATTAATAAAGAAAATGGTATTGGTGAAATGAGCAATCCGGATGGTATGAATTTAGATACTTTTGAGTTAGATGAGGAAAAGAAAGATGCCGAAGCCAAATCAAAAGCAAACAAAGGAACAAAGAGTGTAGGTGAAAAATAATGGCAATAAGTACAGACCTTAACCAAAAGTTAATTAATGAGGTGTTTGCACTTTATTCAGATGCAGAAGCAAAGATGTTAGCTAAGGTAGCAAGCAGAATTAAGCGTGGGATTACTGAGCAAGGTTATTATGAAGAACGAGCCCAGCAGCTAACAGCTACTAGAAAAGATTTAGGTAGTACAATGAAGAGTGCAGCTCTAGTAGCAAAAGCTAAAATGTCAAAAGGTATATTAAGCTCATATACTAAAGGTTTGCGCTCAGCTGAATTGGACCATGGTATTCCTAGCACTGTATTCACTTATAAGATACCATATCATGTTCAGAGGGCAGTGCTAGAAGCTAATAACCTAATAGATGGTACAAGCGTGCAGATACTAAGAGATAGCTTGGATGTGTATAGGCAGATTGTATCGGATGTGAGCTTAAACGCTTTAGTAGGTGTAGAGACTAGGCAAGCAGTAGCGCAAGATGCATTAAATAGGTTAGCAGCAAGAGGAATTACGGGCTTTGTAGATAAAGCAGGTAGGAAATGGGAGATGGCTAGCTATTTAGAGATGGCTGTGCGAACAACCACTGCACATGCTGCTTTACAAGGGCATATTGATAGGCAAGCAGATATGGGTAATGATTTAGTTATGGTGAGCAGTATTGGTACAACATGTCCTATATGTGCTAGGTGGCAAGGAAAAGTATTAAGTATTAGTGGTAAAGATAGTAAATATACAGCGCTTCAGGATGCAAGGGCAGAAGGTTTATTTCACCCAAATTGCAAGCATACAGTAACAGCATATTTCCCAGAGATGGAAGAGCTTGAGAGCGAGCTAGTTGACCATAGGCACGAGCGCTTTAATGATGCTCTTCTCTATAGAGCTACTCAGAAACAGCGCTCAATTGAACGACATATTCGCCAATGGAAGCGAGTAGAAGCGGTAGCAATGGACCCAGCTGCAAAAGCTAGAGCAAACATTAAGATTCGCCATTGGCAAGCTGAACAAAGGAAATTGGTTGAGTTATATAACTTAAAGCGCAAGTATGCAAGGGAAAATATAAGTTCAAGAGTAGGAATAAGTTCAAGGGGTGCAATTGATAGCATAGTGAAGCCATTTAAATATGAAGCTCCGCCTAAGCACAAAATTAAGAGTGTGAAGAAGTTTGATAAGAAGCCTCCAACTCCCGTCGCTGTTTTAAAGCCTGAGGGTAAAATATTTCCCGGAGAAGCTAAAACGTTTGAGGATATTCGAGCGGGCTCTGTTCTTGATGATTTTAAAGACGCTAAAATCAGAGAAGTGTTAATTGACATGGAGTTAGATGCGGTTCCTAATTCTTTTATAGAATATAGGGGCAAGACTACTAATAAACTATTTGGTATAACAGCTATTGATACAAGTAGTCCGAGTATGTTGAAAGCTCGTTTTCTCGATAATGATGAGTTAGCCGATTCTAAGTTTAATGCATTTAGAGAAGCAGCTAAGGTGGCAATGGATGCAGGTAAGGATTTAGAATTCTCCTCACCTAATCGTTTGTTAGTTACTAAAGTACAAGAGTTTTTTGAGGTGGAAGATTTTAGAACATTTGGTGGGAAGCTCTGGATTCCTAAAGGTGCATTGGAAGAGATAGTAGTAACTGGTAAATATACAGGAGCCTTTTTGAAAGCAGCAGAGCCAATGCAGAGCTTAGGGTGGAAATTTAGAAAGAAGGGGGAGCCTAAGCCATTCGATATTAGTCAGATACCTACTCTTAAACATCTTGACCTTACAATAAAAGAATTTATGAAAGATAGTAGGTATAAGGATATTGGCAATAAAGATGAATTGAAAATGATACTGCAAACTGTAGTTAATAATGCCAATACTTACTCAAGGGTTCCCGATACTAAGATACTTACTAAGATATTTGATGATAATAAGTTTAAAAATCAGTTTGAAACCAATACTTCTAAAGGTTCACTTAACCAATCATCTAGGAAGGAAGCTAGCAAGAATTTATTTGGAACAGATACAAAAACAACAGATATTACGCAATATGAATTCTATGGTTATTTAGGTGAGAAGGATGTTCTTAAAGACATGAAAGCTAATAGGGGTATGAACCATTATGGAGATATAGTTGTAAAGTTCAAGAGTGATGTAAGGAGGAGAACTACATTTACTATGGATGATAGCTTGGGGCCAGGTATGAGTGGTTCCTATGTTGCTTCATCTTTAGAGAAGGTCGAAGTGGTTAATGTAAGAAGGTATGCAGCAGAAGACCTTACTATGAAGGAGTTAAAGTCTCAGCATAAAATAAGTAATGTTAGTGAGGTTACTCCCGGAATGGTTTGCAATACTTCGAGTATAAGCTATATGGAAGCGCAGTACCATGGGGGATTAACGCTAGACGATGTAGATGAAATTACATTTACCAGCGGACATAAACCTACCACCAAAATAAAAGAGATAGCAAAGAAAATGGGTATAAGGCTAAGGGAGATTGTAGGTGGTGCTATGCAAGAGATATTGAGTTAATAATTTAGGTTTACAAATTGCAGCTTTTGGTATATAATAACAAACAGTAGTATATAGTATATAAAGATAGTATATAAACAAATTATGTATAGGAGGTGAAATAATGAATATAAAAATATTAGCTCAGAGAGGTGACTACCAATTCTTAGTAAAGCGTGATTCTACTTTCTATCTGGTAAATATAAAAGAAATGAGTGCTAAGGTGGCAACGCCTTTTAATTCTCCGGATATATTTTTAAAGATGGGGTATTTTCAGGATGCGGTGCTCACAACTAAGATAGAAATGCAGATAAGAGAGATATTAAGCAAGCAGCTATAATATGAAGCCTTAAATGGCAGCTAGGAGCCTGGAAGTACATTGCAGAATAGGGGTTGAGTTTATTTAGGTTTATTCATTTATATTTTGAAAAATATTTCTTTACAATATGGTTTATGTTTGATATAATAATAGAGTAAGGTTAAACTTTACAAATTAGAGGCGCAGAGCGCGGGGGAAAAAAGAAATGCATGATTTTAAGTATAGAGGTTGTAATTCAAAGCAAGAAGCGATTGATTGGACAGCAGCAGAACAGAAAGCAGATGAAAGTTTCAGATTCTATTTTGAAGGAATGACAGAAGAGGGAACTTATTTAGTAGTGTATTGGTATGAATAATTAAAATAGCCTTAGAATAGGTGCCATTTGGTGCCTTTTTTATTGTATAGATTCGGTCCAAACATGATGACCTTAAAAGCTTTGTTTTACGCACATATGCGGTAAAATATGAGAGGATGGTAATTAAAATGGGAAAAGTAAGCAAAGTATTAATGGGTAAGATTCTGATGTTGCAGCTATTCGCTAGTATGGAAGAGGTTGCAGCAGCTAACGTTGAAGCTTTTAAGGATGGTGCATCACAGAAGAGTTTCACTGACCTTAGCGCTAAGCTAGGTGAACTTGGTTATGATGTACTACTCAATAACAAGCAGAAAGCAGAATTCGTACCAAGTACTCGATTAGGTGAAGTAGTTAATCAGAGAGATGGTTTTAAAACTCAGGTAACAGATTTGAACAAGCAGCTATTGGCATTGCAAATTGGGGCCAAAGGTAATGAAGAGTTGCAAAAGACTTACCAAACTCTTATTGACCAAAATTCTGGTCTGTTAAAAGATATGGACAAATTGAAGATTGAGAGCGCAATTATAGCAGAAGCTAAGGACGCTATTGATGTGAAAGATGTCTTGGCTTTTATAGATATAGAAAGCTTGAAAATTAATAAGAGTGGTGAAGTGGCTGGTGTTGCAGCAGAGATAGCAAGAATCAAGCAAGCTAAACCATATCTATTTGGTGCAGCTGGCACAGGTGGCAAGGGTGGCACTGACCACTCTAAAGGAGCAGCTGGTGGAGCGGCTATAGATATGAATTCGGCAATTCGTAGGGCAGCAGGAAGAGTATAATAAATAAATATATTATGTGGAGGTAGAAAAAATGAAAGCAAACAGATTGAACTTGCAGTTATTCCCTTATAATGGGCAGATTGACAGAACCGATGCGGGGGCATTAATTCCCGAAGATGTTTCAAGAGAAATAATTCAAGGTATTCCAGTTAACTCAGCAGTGATGCAGCTTGCAACTAAAGCAGCTAACATGAGCAGAAAGCAGCAGAGAATACCAGTTCTCAGCACATTGCCTACTGCTTATTTTGTAAATGGTGATACGGGATTAAAACAGACTTCTGATATGTCATGGGCAAACAAGTACTTTGATGCAGAAGAGCTTGCAGTAATAATTCCAATACCAGAGGCTGTATTAGATGATGCAGACTATGATATTTGGGGTGAAATTAAGCCTCGTATAATGGAAGCTTTTGGTTTAGCTTTTGACCAGGCGGTTCTGTTTGGAACTAATGCTCCTGCTTCGTGGCCATTAAATATTCTAGCAGCAGCTGTAGCAGCAGGCAATGTTGTTACTAATGGTACTGGTTCAGACCTTTACAATGATGTGCTCGGCACAAATGGAATTATTTCTCTTGTAGAGAATGATGGATTTATGTGTACAGGGCATATTGGTGCTATGAAAATGAGAGCTAGGTATAGAGGATTAAGAGATACTACTGGGCAACCATTATTCAAAACCTCTATGCAAGATAACACTCAATATGAGCTTGATGGGGCACCAATGTTCTTCCCTAGAAATGGTGGAATGATTGATACTTCAGCGCTCCAGTTCTGCGGTGATTTCAAGCAAGTTGTATATGCTATGCGTCAAGATATTACTTACAAAATTCTTGACCAGGCTGTTATCACTGACGCTACAAATGCCATCATCTTTAACTTAGCTCAGCAAGATATGGTAGCATTAAGAGCAGTAATAAGATTGGCTTGGCAGGTACCAAACCCAATTAATAAATTAAACCCTTCAGCTACTAGGTACCCAATTTCGGCATTAATTCCTGGGGTTTAATATAATCGTTTTACAAATAAAATGAAGCGGGAGGTAAACCCTCCCTTTGGAGGATAAGCATATGAAACAGGTTATAATGAAAGTTAATACTTACCATGATAAAGCTTTAAAAATCGGTGATGTAGTTGATGTATCAGAAGAAGTAGCAGTTAGATGGGAAACAAATGGCATAGCTGAGATAGTAGAGGAAACTGAAGAAGTAGCTATTGAAGATATGTCAGCAAAAGAACTGTTTGCTTTGTGTAAGGCTAGAAAAATTGAGCTTGAAAAGACTGAAGTTAATGGTAAGTCAGAAGCTGAGAAGAAAGCTTATTTACTTTCCATGCTGAAAGTTGAAGCTGAATAGGAGGCATCATGTATGTTGTGTTTGCTACTAGGGAAGAGCTAAGAGTGTATTTAGGTTTAGTGCTTGATAGCGCTCTTCCCGTTGATACTCAAAGGCTAATAGTTAGAGCTAGTGAGCTCGTAGGGCAAGCAATTGAGGGAAATTATATAAATACCAATGCTGAGCATATCGAAGCTACAAAGCTTGCTACATGCGCTCAGGTAGAGCTGTGGTTAAGTGCTTCGGAAAATAAAGCTATTGAGGGAGGTATTAAATCTTACTCAATAGGAGATGTATCAGTAACTTATTCCGATTCAGCATTGAGGGAAAGTGATTTAAGCAAGAGAGCAAGGGGTTATTTGAATAAGGTGGGATTGCTCTATAGAGGCTTAAAGAAAGGGAGGAGTTATGAAGCTACCTAGTATTAGTTGTTTCGTAGTAACTCCTTTCTCTATGCAATTGCAATCGGAACCAAATGAGAATGGAGCAAGACAAAGTTTAGGTGAATTGATTGTAGGTAAATGCAATTTCTCATATAGTAGAAAGCGTATCTTTAAAAAGGATGGGCAAGAAATTGTTACCAATGCAAGAGCTATATTGGAACCTTTAAGTATTGCTGAGTTAGAGCAAGGTACATTTACTCTGCTAGAATATCCTAAGAGTTTTGATATAGTTGAGGTGAAGTATTTAAGAAACCCAGATGGTTCTATTCATCACATTGAATTGGGGTTGGTATAAATGAAGGCTAAGTTAGATTTAAACTGGGCGAATATAAAGCGGTTAAGCACAGCACAAGTTAAAGCTACTAGAGCTACCGCAGAACAACTTTTGCATGAAGCAGTTACAGAGCAAGTTATTCCCTTAGATACAGGTAATTTGCAGAATGTAGCTACCTATCTCGAAACAAAGGACATGTTTGATGGCAAGGTAACTATAGTAACAGAAGCTCCCTATGCTAAGCGGCTTTATTATCACCCAGAATATAAATTTGATAAAACTTTTAATACCAATGCTCAGGGAGAATGGTGGGAACCTTGGATTACGGGGAATAAATCAGATAGGCCAAAAAGAATATTTGGAGTAATGCTCAGAAAGTTTTCGGGAGGTGTTATAAAATGATGTTGCGAGCAAGCGAATTTTTGCAGTATTTAAAGGTTTCGTTTCCTAGTATTTCTAAAATGTATAATGGATTTATTAATTCAAAAGATGATAGGTGCATATCGGTTTATAGAAGAGGAAGCGCGCCTATAATTGTTGCATTGGGTGGAGTACAAAATTCATCGTATGCTTACTTGCCTATATCAATAGTTGTACACTGGACCGAAGATTCAGATGTGTGTGAAAGCATAGCAAATGGGTTATATACTTTTCTGAATGGAATTAATGGAGTCGTAATAGGAACTCACAGAATAATCTCGTTTAGTCTTTTGGACCCAGCTCCACTTGATTTGGGAAGAGATTCAAGAAATATTGTAGAGGCAAGTATTAGGTTAAATATTATTTATGAAAGGTAGGTATGAGAATGCATAATAAGTTAAATTTACAATTGTTTGTTGCTGGTGCGGGAGTTTTCCCAGTGCATAACAATCTTTTTAAGATAAATAAGATGGGGAGAACTGCACTGCCTGCGGACTTAGTAATAATTAAAGATTTAGAAAGTTTTAGTCCTTCCATTGATTCTAACACAGAAGAATGGACCCCAATGGACCAGGAGGGCTGGATGCGCAGGGCGGTAACAGGTAAAGCGCTTACAATTAGTTTTTCTGGTAAGAGACTTTATGGAGACGCTGGAAATGATTACATTGCTCAAAGCTGTTTGATAGCAACTGGGCAAGGTGTTGAAAGCGCCTTTGAGTGGACAATGCCTAGTGGGGCTAAGCTAACTGGTAATTGTATAGTGAATGTTACTTCTCCGGGTGGCGGGGATAGCACAGCTATTGATGTACTAGAATTTGAAATATTATCTGATGGAAAACCTACATTTGTGCCCGCTGTTTAATCAGCGGGTTTCCCCGTATATATAACAAAATAAGGAGGTGAAGTTTTGTGGCTAAAATAATTAATATTACCGATAAATTAGATTCTTCCAAACCGCAGATTCAAATTGGAGAAACACTTTACTCTGTAAATAATAGCATGAACACAGTGCTTAAGTTTGAAGAGCTAGCAGTCGAAGCGAAAAGGGATAGTCTAAATTCAGCAATAGAAATTGCATTAGGTGAAGCAGCTACTAAGGAATTAAATTTGAGTGAAATATCTATGCCTAACTTTCAGATTCTAACAATTGCTATTTTTGCTTGTATGATGGATGTAGAGTATGATGAAGCAGCGACTCGATTTCAAAAAGCGCTCAAATAGTAAAGAAGGCTTTTATGATTTAAGAGAAGATTGGGCACTCATAGAAGCTAGTTTAGCTAAGCAATATGGTATAAGAATTAGAAGTCAAGCAGATATGCCATGGGATGAGTTTTGTGTTCTTGTTAGTGGTTTAATGGCAGATACTCCTTTAGGTCAAGTTGTTTCTGTAAGAGCTGAGAAAGATTCTAAAACTATAAAACAATTTAATTCAGACCAAAAGAAAATTTATTTAGAGTGGAAAAAAAGAAGAATGGTAAGTTTGCAAGAATCAGAGTTTAATTTAGAAATGGATAATTTAGAAAAGAGTATGGAAATTGCTTTTGGAAAGAGGGAGGTGAACAAGAATGAGTGATAATGTTGGTACTATTGGTTTAGATTTAGAAATAAATAAAGGTAGTATTGGTAAGCAGCTGGGCGGAGTAGAATCAATGCTGGGTGGAGCATTCAAAAAGTTTGGTATAGTAGTAGCCGCCGCGTTTGCAGCAAAGTCGCTGTTTGATTTTGGCAAAGGAGCGGTAGGTATAGCTTCCGACTTAATAGAAGTACAGAATGTTGTAGATGTTGTATTTGGTTCTATGTCTAAGAATGTTGATGATTTTGCTAAAGGAGCTTTAAAGAGCTATGGTTTATCTGAGTTATCAGCAAAGAAGTTCACTTCTACTATGGGTGCTATGCTTAAAAGCTCAGGTATAACTGGAAAAGAAATGTATAATATGTCCACTGGAATTACTGCATTGTCAGGAGATATGGCTTCGTTTTATAATCTCAAGGGTGAGGAAGCTTTTAACAAGATACGTGCTGGTATTGCAGGAGAAACAGAGCCTCTAAGACAATTAGGTATAAATATGAGTGTAGCAAATATGGAAGCTTATGCATTGGCAAAAGGAATAACTAAAAACTATTCAGCAATGTCGCAAGCAGAACAAACCTTACTCAGATATAATTATTTACTTAGTACAACAGCAGATGCTCAAGGAGATTTTGCAAGAACTTCTGGGAGCTGGGCAAACCAAGTGAAGATTCTCTCAGAGCAGTGGAAAACTTTTCAAGCTACAATGGGTTCGGCTTTTATATCATTGCTAACTCCAGTGCTTCAGGGATTGAACGCATTAGTCGCCAGGTTGCAGATTGCAGCACAATATTTCAAAGCTTTTGTAGAATTAATCACTGGGGTAAAAGCAAGCTCTGGTGGAGCCTCAGGAGCCGCAGCATCCGTAGCAGCTCTGGGAGATTCAGCTACAGGCACTGGTGCAGCAGTCAAGAAAGCTGGTAAAGCAATGAAAGGTTCCCTAGCAGGTTTTGATGAAATTACCTCACTAGCAGATTCAGCTTCGGGTGCGTTAGATGATGCAGCTGGAGCAGCGGGAGGAGGTGTGGGGGATATGTCTGGGGTACCTCCTATAGCTGTTCCTGAGATTGATACATCAGCAATTACTAATGCCTTGAAACCTTTGAAAAAGTTATTAGATGATTTGTTAGCTCCCTTAAAAGCTATAAGTTTTGAACCCTTAGCAGCAGCGTTTGATAGGTTGAAGGTTGCTGTAACTCCTTTCACTAATACTTTATTCAAGGGATTAAGGTGGGCATATGAAAATATATTTGTTCCTTTAGCTGGTTTTGTTATTACAAAGGTTCTTCCAAGTTTCTTAGATGCGCTAGCAGCAGCATTCACAATATTGAATAGTGTTTTGACAGCTATTAAACCATACCTCTTATATTTGTGGGATAACTTCTTGCAACCTTTAGCAGCTTGGACAGGTGGTGTAATAGCTTCTGTTCTCGAGGGAATTGCAGATGGACTAACAGTAATAGGAGATTGGATGTCGGATAATATTTCTGTAATTCAAGATATTGTTTTGGTGGTGGGAAGTTTTGCTTTAGCTTTTGGAGCTGTTACTCTAGCCATGAATTTAGGTTCTATTGCTTTGGTTGCATATAATTTAATCATGGTTGCAGGTACAATTATTACAGGAGCTTTTGCAGCTATGTTAGCTTTAGTAACTTCACCTATTTTCTTGATAGTTGTAGCCATAGGCGCTCTTATAGCTATTGTAGTATTGATGATTAAACATTGGGATGATGTAAAGCGAGTTGCAATTGGGGTGTGGAATGCTATAGTAGAGGCCTGGTTTGCTGCTGGAAAATGGTTTAATGATACTGTGATAGTTCCTATTGCTGGATTCTTTAAAGGGTTATGGGATGGTATTAAGCTGAGCGCTAGCAAGACATGGACGAGCATAGTTGATGCATTCAAAGCAGCTGGTACTTGGTTTCATGATACGGTAATTATACCAGTTGGTAAATTCTTCACTTCTCTGTGGGATGGAATTAAGAAGGGTGTAAGTGGAGCTTGGACTAAAATATCAGAAGTGTTTGTTGGAGTAGCTAAGTGGTTTACAGATAAGGTTACAACACCAATATCCAGTGCATTCGCTACAGTTTGGGGCGGAATAAAAAGTGGGTTCACAACAGCTTTTGAATTTATTAAGGTGGGAATTAAGGGCTTTATAAATGGCTATATTAGTGTTATAGAGAGTTTTGCAAATGCTTTTATTAGGGGTATTAACTTTATTATAGGAGCTATAAACAGAATTCAAATAAATGTACCCGATTGGTTGCAGAAGCTAACGGGCATGAGTACTTTTGGATTTAATCTAGGAACTATTGGGGATGTTAGCATTCCTAGATTGGCTAAAGGCGGTATTGTAGATAGTCCAACTCTAGCAATGATAGGGGAAAGAGGCAAGGAAGCTGTGGTGCCTCTAGAGAATACTTCATTCGTTGATTCTTTAGCGTCTGCCGTAGCTTCCGCAGTTATGCAAGCTATGCAATTTGCTAATGGAGGTCAGGGAAATTCTAGCTCAGAAGCACAAGAGCTTATATTGCAATTGGATGGCGCACCTTTTGCTCGTGTGATGCTTCCAGCGCTACGTAAAGAAGCCATAAGAACTGGCGTTACAGTTCTAGCGGGGGTGTAGAATGATAAAGATAAATGGGGTTGTTGTAAAGTCTCCTGATGTTTTTCAAGCAAGTGTAAATGATATAGTTAAAGCTGAGAGAAACTCGGGCGGTACTATGGTGATTGATTTAGTAGCAACTAAACGAAAGCTAGAGTTAGGGTGGACTTATTTATCCGCTGTTGAGCTAGCTACCTTATTAGCTAAGGTATCAGCAATATTGTTTGAAGTTTCATATCCTGACCCAGTAACAGGAGCAGAACGAACAGGTACTTTTTATAAGGGAGATAGAAGTTGCGAAGGGCTTACGTATAAAAATGGAGCTATGATTTGGAAAGGTTTAAAATTTAATGTGATTGAGAGGTGAGGGATTTGTATTTAGTATCAAATGGATTTAATGAAGCGTGTAAAGCTGTTGTAAGGAAGGTATATGGTAAGGTTCAAATTGATTATACAGACCCTTTCCTTGACCAGTCCTTAGTTATCTCAGCTACGGAACAAGCAAGTGCCTCATATCCGAAACATACTTCAGATACCATTGTTATCCCTTTTGCTAAGTATGCAGCTTTAGATGGTGCTTGGGTGCTAGATGGTACTTTTACTTTAGCTCCTAGTGAAGCGTATGAAAGTGTTTGTGAAATGGGTTGGTGGGGTTCTAAACTAGCAGGGGTTGGGGGAGCGTTCTCAGCTCCTTACCCTGCTTTAACAGTAGCATTCTTTAGTAGACCAATATGGTCGTTTAAGGTGGTAGGAGATTCAAAAAGAGTTGAATATCCTGTTGATTTTACCGTGAAGCTTTATGGCGCAGGGGATGTTTTGAAGCATACAGAAACTGTTGTTGGTAATACTCTTGTATCGTGGAATAAAGATATAGTTGCTGTTACAGCAGTAGTAAAAAGTGTACTAACAATAACCAAATGGAGTCATGTAGGTAGGCAAGCAAAGATAATGGAGTTCTTCACTTCCATACAAGAGGTGTACGAGGGCGAAGATTTATTGGAAATAAAACTTACTGAGGAGCGTGAAATATCTTCTGGTAGTTTACCTGTAGGCAATATCAGCGCCAATGAAATATCTGTTAGACTTAGTAATATAACTCGTAAGTTTGATTCTAATAATATTTCAAGTCCATTGTATCAGCTTATAAAAGCCAATAGGCGAATTAAAGCGTGGTTAGGTGTATATGCTGAGAATATAGCAGCTACAAAAGTACCAACATTTACCCGTGGTTCTGTAGCTTACAAGCAAGATGGTTCACAAGTATTAGCTAATGTCCCTAGATATGAGGTTGGTAAATTTGGGCAAGGTGTTATGTTAGAGGAAGGAACGACTAATTTACTGACTTACCCTAAGGATTTTACACATAATGTGTGGAATGCTAATTTGTTTAATAATTGGGTTATTGCTACAAGGATAACTAATTCTGGAATAGCTCCCGATGGGACTAATACTGCTACTAAATTAATAGGTAATTATGTATCCGGGATATGTAATGTGGCTCAAATAATAAGTTGTGTACCCTCTGCAACATATACTTTCTCCGTATGGTTAAAGGATGTAGATTCTGATAGTGTTCGTATATCTATTTCTACAGGGTTGAATAATGCGTTAGTGACTGAAAATGTATCAGGAATAGCCTGCGTTGGGTTTTCTAATTGGACTAGATTTTCTATAACTTGTGCAGTGCCAGCAAGTGGAGTTAATCAGTTAGAGTGTATGATTTGGAATATCCCTAATACTAAATCTATTCTTGCTTGGGGTGCGCAGTTTGAATCAAAACCCTATGCCACTTCATTCACTGATGGCACACGTTCTCCTGAAGCACTAACAATACCAACAGTAGGGATTCTGAGTGTGGTGGAAGGTGAACTTAGTATCTATTTCAAAGCGCCAAGTTACACTTTTTCCTCTGGGTATGTAGATATTATAGATGTTTGTTTGGGCAATGCTGCAAACCGTTTTTTAATACTTCGTAAAAATCCTGTTGGGGACTATCAGATGTATATGAGGAACGGAGGTAGCTATTCTATTGCAACATTTATTATTCCTGCAAATACATGGACAATGTTAACATGGACATGGAAAAGTGGCGGAAATTATTCTTTATTGGTTAATGGTGTATCTGTATTAACAGGAGCTTATAATGCGGGGGATTTGACCTTTGACAATATTGCTTTTAGAGGCGGAATTGGGTACTTTGATAACCTTCGTATATCCAATAAAGCAAGAACAGACGCTGAAATATTAGCTCCTTACCAAAATAATAAACCACTAGAGGTTGATGAGTTTACAACTTATTTACTTCCATTCAACAACAGTTTACTTCCTGTAGAAAAATGCATGATTCCTTTAGGTACATTTTGGTCTGGAGATTGGGAAGTGCCTGATGATAGTGTTCATGCTAAAACTACAGGACTTGATAGATTGGAGCTGCTAAGAAAGACAAACTATAATACAGCGCAAGTTCAGACTGATAAAAATCTGTATCAGTTAGCAATTGATGTTCTAACTAATGCAGGGTTAATAGCAGCTGAATATTGGGTGGACACAGAACTTCAGAACTCTATTGTTCCCTATTCATACTTTGCATCTATGCCTCATAGGGAGGCACTCAGATTGATTGCTGAGGCTGCTTTGGGGCAAGTATATATGAGTAGAGATAATATACTAAGAATCGAGGGAGCATCTTTCCTAGCAAGCCGAGTGACCTCAGATTTGATTATAGATGGAGAAATGTATTTTACCAAAAATAACCCATCAAACACTGCTGAAGTAGCTAACTATATTGAGGTGGAAACACAGCCTTTGAAACCTAGCGTTGCTAGTGAAGTATATAGAAGTAATAGTGTTATAGCTATAGCAGCAGGAGCTACATCAGTTTTAACTATATATTATAATAGTGCTCCTTGTATAAATGCAGCAGCAGCTATATCTGGTGGTGTAAGTGTTGTAATTTTATCAGCAACATATTATGCATGGGGAGCAGAAATTACTATTAAGAATAATAATGCAGCTATTCAGAATGTTACGTTAGTAGTAACAGCTACACCACTAACTGTTTTGAATAAAGAACGAGCTATTGCTCAGGATGCAGCTAGTATTACGGAATATGGTAAGTTGAAATATACCTTTCCTGCTAACCCATTAATACAATCCCTTTCAGTAGCTCAGCTAATAGCAAACAAGCTATTGGCAAGCTCAAAAGATTCGAGGAGAGATACCAGCATTCAGTGGAGAGGTAACCCAGCAGTATTATTAAGTGATAGGGTTTCGGTAGTAGATAGTAATGGACAGAGTGACTTTCATGTAATTAAGCAGGATATTACATATGCTGGCTATATGAGAGCAACATTAAATGGAAGGAGGGCTACGTAATGCCTTTTCAAGCACCAAAAACAAATTGGATAGCGGGTGTAGATGTTCCCACAGAGGTTAGTTTTAATAGGATTGAGGGGAATATAGATGCTCTGGCTAAGTTGAGAGCATTCCCTACAGCGACAGGGACAGGTACTGCAATAGCAGTTGCTACTGGATATTTTGAGCTATTAAATGGTATGCAAGCTACCTTTATTGCAAGTGCAGCTAATGGAGCAGCAGCTACAACACTTAATTTAGATGGTGTAGGGATTAAACCATTGTATAAAGCAGGAACTGCTGTTGCTCCTAATTTGATAGCAGGTAAAGCATATACTGTTTGGTATAATGCAGCAGGCAGCTGTTTTTTTATCAAAGCTAGTGCAGAGGGAACAGCGACAACGGCACAAGTACTAGCGGGAGTGCCATTCAGCAATGAATCAGATACTGGATTGGTAGGAACAATACCAAGTAAAACAGCAGCAACTATTACACCTTCAGGCGCAGCACAAACAATAGCAGCAGGGCAGTATTTAGCGGGGGTACAAACAGTAAGTGCTGTAGTTGTGCCAGTAGCTAAAGTATTAAATGATACAACTATTGCAGGGCAGGCAGGGACAATACCTATAATGGGGAGTGAAGAATATGCAGGGTGGAGAAGGGCAGATGTTGTTCAAGCTTCTAATGCTGGAAGGGTACATCTAAGAGTTCCTAATGGAGCCTACTTGGGAGCAGGTAATGGAGGTTTACAAGGAATATTTTGTGATGACCCAGATTTTGCACCTCCCAATTTTAGAGCAGATGTAAATATGTTTGGAATGCAAGGTAGTATGCCTGTAGTGACTGCTGACTATCAAGATTCTCGTCCAGCCATAGCGGCAATAAGACATGCTGGTTGGCCAGATGGAGTAAATTACGCTTTGTTACAGATACCCTTAAATTCCCTTATAACAGGAGCTAACTGGATTAGGAGTGCACAACCTGACTTACAAGCAGGTAATATTGTAAGTGGTAAGAATATATTTGGTCTAGTAGGAACTAATATTGCTCCCACCTATATACCAGGGGATATTCCGCTCCCTAGTGCTGCTGTTAATAG
>Ga0209100_1000333_pt1 | contig 43789 bp, 42 predicted proteins | sample lystaG_FD_185480 | JGI IMG/M metagenome (GOLD analysis project Ga0209100, IMG submission 185480) | Glacier valley bacterial and archeal communities from Borup Fiord, Nunavut, Canada, to study Microbial Dark Matter (Phase II) -... | ecosystem: Environmental > Aquatic > Freshwater > Ice > Glacier ... | reverse complement strand
ATTAGGTTATCTAACACCTATGCAATTTAAGCAAAATGAGTTAGAAAAAGAGAAAGTATTGTAAAATTAGTCACAATACTTTCCATACATCTTTTTTTATTCTGTCCATTTTTTAGGGAACAGTTCAATTTACAGGGCTCATTCCTTTTAGTTTGCCCTTGATTCTTTTATTATTGTAATATTCTATATAATCTATTAATTCTTTCTTAAATTCTTCCATTGATTCAAACTTCTGTAGATATAGTAGTTCTGATTTTAGTAACCCAAAAAAGTTTTCTGCAAGCGAGTTGTCTAAGCAATTTCCTTTTCTTGACATACTTTGCTTAATACCTTTTTGTTCTAACATATATTGATATGTTTTATGTTGATATTGCCAACCTTGATCTGAATGTAGTATTAGATTTGTATTATTAAGTATCTTTTCAAAAGCTTTTTTAATCATATCAGCAACCTGATAAAACACAGGTCTCTCGGAAATGTTGTAGCTAATTACCTCTCCATTAAACAAATCAATGATTGGTGATAAGTATATTTTTGTTCCAAATAGAGCAAACTCTATAACATCAGTAACCCATTTTTCATTAGGCTTATCTGCTTTGAAATTTCTATTAAGTAAGTTAGAAGCTATTTTGCCAACTTCGCCTTTATATGAACGATATTTTTTTACTCTAACAAAACATTGCAAACCCATTTGTTTCATAAGTTTTAAAACAGTCTTATGATTTACTTTGTATCCTCTATTGTGCAATTCCATAGATATTCTTCTATATCCATATCTACCTTTATTTTCTTTATATATTGCTTGAATTTGTTCTTTTAAATCTTTGTATTTATCTCCTATATCTAATTTATTAGCATAGTAGTAATATGTACTTCTTGGCATTTTTACTACTTTTAATATAGCCATTAATTTAAATTCTTGCCTTAATTCGCTTATGACTTTTGCTTTTTTGGATTCTCTTGCTGAACCCTTTCCTGAACTAAGGCATTCAATTTTTTTAGGTAGGCATTCTCGATTCTTAATCTTTGTATTTCATCAATTAAATCTTCATCAGCCTGTTTTATTATTTTTTTGTTATTTAGTTTTGTATTCATATTTTTATTTTTACCACGTCGCTCTTCAAAAAGCGCCTGAGGCCCTTCCTCATAATATATACGTTCCCATTTACCTACTATGTTATGATTAGCTATATTAAATTTAATAGAAGTTTCCGTTAAAGATAAATGATTATTATGCATATATTCTACCACATAATTTTTGAATTTTCCATCATATTTTTGAATATTACGCATTAATCCTGTAACTCCATGAGAACTATATTTTCTAACCCACATTTTAACCATAGATACATTGACATTATATTTTCTTGATGCTTCAGTTGTAGAATGATGATGTTCCAAAACATAGTTTACTGCTTCTAGTTTTAATTCTCTTTTATACTTAGACATAAAAATGCACCTCCAAATGCTAAACATTTCTGTCCAACATTTGGGGTGCAGTTCAGTTTAGGTGGTTTATTTTTATGTAAATGTTCTATATTATAAGTATTAATACTGTTAAAACTTACATAACTTGAAATAAATATAATGGTATGGTATAATTAAACAATTAAATATTTTTGTTATATTGGGTTATAATTAATTTGATAAGAATCCTTTAAATATTTTAAGGGGGGAATATATGAAAAAGCAATTATTTAATTTTAAATTTCTTTTAATATTTCCAGTTATTTTAGGACTTAGTTATATAATAAATTTAATGGAAATACCTATTCAATGGACTACAGTTATATATTTAATAGGTATAATTGTTTTAACTATGTCATTTAAAATATCTTTAGAAGTATTAATAAGTGATTATAAAAGATATAAATCACTCATAAACTTAATTATAATAATAGTGTACGGTATAATTTTACTTGTATCATGGATTTCAATTAAGTTACAGAATTAAAAATAAAGGTTTGCAATTGATTTTGTAAGCTTTTATTTTTATTTGTAGAAAATATTGAATATTTAATATATTTAGTATATAATGAAATTATAATTTTTTATTAGGAGGTAAAGATGAAAAGAGTAAATTTAGGAATACTAGCTATAATTATAACTGTTTTAGTTTTAACAACTTATATTGTAAATGGTGAAATTGCAAAGTCAAAAGACAAAGAAAAAATAAAAGAAATATGTATAGAATACTTAAAAATAAATGATAAATACTCAGTATTAGAAGAAAAATATAGGGATATAAATAATAATATACCAACTGTTGAATATGAAAAATATTTAACTGATATGAAAAATGAATTATCAAAATATGTATTAGTAGAAAATTTGGAAGATATATATAATACATACAAAATTAACCTTGATAATCAAATAACAGGTAAATATATTGTTAAAAAATATAGTAGGCAGTTACAAGATGTATCAAGATATGTTATTGAAGTACCTTTTGCAACAATAAATTTAGATTTGATAGTAAACATTGAAACAGAGGAAAGAAGAAATGCTATAAAAGATGAAAAGACAAATAAGTATGTAGGTGAAATATCTCAGGATATAAGTACAGGTAGACTGTATGATACAATAATTTTCAAAAAAGTAGATGGTGAATATAAAGTTGTTTATCATAATATAGCAAGTAATAATAAAAATCCGTCTTCATACGAAGTAAAGGGTGGTGTATAAATTGGGTTCAATAGTATTAGAAATAAATAATATAGTTAAAAAGTTTGATAAAAAGATAGTAATAGATAATTTATCACTATCAGTAGAAGCAGGGCAAATATATGGATTTTTAGGTCCGAATGGTGCAGGTAAAACTACTACAATTAAGATGATAGTAGGACTAATTGGTATAGACAAGGGTAGTATAAAAATACAAGGTATAGATGTAGTATCAAACCATGAAAAGGCTATGGAAAATATTGGAGCTATAGTTGAAAATCCAGATCTTTATGATTATTTATCAGGTCTAGACAACTTAAAATTATATGCTAGAATTCATAATATAGACAAAAAAAGAATGAATGAAGTTATAAAATTAGTGGATTTAGAAATTAGAATAAAAGATAAAGTGAAAAAATATTCATTAGGTATGAAACAAAGATTAGGTTTAGCAGTAGCACTTTTACATAATCCTAAATTACTAATACTTGATGAACCTACTAATGGGTTAGATCCTGCTGGTATTAAAAAATTAAGAGATATTTTAAAACAATTATCACATGAACAAGGTATTGCCGTATTTGTATCTTCTCATTTGTTATCTGAAATGCAACTTATGTGTGATAAAGTAGCAATTATAGATAATGGTAAAATGATAAAAGTAGAAAATTTATCTACGGTAATGGATCAAAACAAAAAATATATATTAGAAGTATCAGATACCGCAAAAAGTATAGATGTATTAAAAGATATATGTCAAACAAGTATTAGTCAAGATAAATTACAAGTATCATATAATGGTAAAATATCTGAAATAGTTAAGATACTAGTAAACCAAGGTATAGATATATCTTATGTAAGTAAGGATTCTAATTCACTTGAAAATGACTTTTTAAACTTAACAGGGGGTATTAAATAATGAATAAATTTTTTAAATTATACATAAATGAAAATATAAAGCTGTTTAAGAAAAAATCTAGTCTTATATTTTTAATACTTGCTGTGTTATCTATATTTTTATCTTATGGAATAACAATTTTAAATAAAAATATGTCTAATTCGTATGTAGCACAAGAAGCAGATACTGAAATTTTACAACAACAAATAAATGGTTTTAAAGAACAATTAAAAAAATCAGATAAAAAAGATGAAATAAATTTAAAATCGCAAATAGAAGTGTATGAATATGCACTTAAAAATGATATTAAATTAAACTCTCAATATACAAATTATCAAAGCGAATTAATAAATGCATTGTTATTAGAAAAAAACATTTTAAATAGTATAGATAAAGATTTGATGAAAAAAGAATATAATAAGCAAGAAATTAAAGTATCTAAAATACAAAAAATATTAGATGATAAAGACTTTAATAAATACATAGAGTTAAATAAAGAAAAAATACAAAAAGATTACGATGATAAAACAATTACAGAATTTGAATATAATTTAAATATTCAAAATGAAAACATTAGACTTAAATATGATATAAATAAATTTGCAGATAAAGAAACTGCTTGGAAAAAATCTATATTAACTGATATATTATCAATAGATTCAGCTATAAAAAATAAGTTTGATCAATCTCAAAATAAATATTTAACAGAGAAAGATATTCAAACGCTAAAAGACCAAAAACTTATAAATATATATAAATTGGAAAATAATATTAAACCTGATTATTCAGATGGTACTGTTAATTTTAGAGCAATGTATGAATCAGCTGCAGTTAGTATTTCTTTAATGTTCATAGGACTTTTGCTTATAATGGCAGCAGCTTCTAGTATATCAGAAGAAATATCAAAAGGAACAATTAAATTTTTACTTATTTCGCCGTTTAAAAGATATAAAATATTGCTTGCCAAATTATTTACATATACAGTCGCTCTAGTTGTTTTAACATTAATATTATCTCAACTAAATCTTCTTATAGGCGATATGTTTTTTAAAGAAAAATCAAGTGATTACATATATGCTGTAAATGATACAATTGAAGTGATGAGTGCTAGACAATATATAACTACAACATATCTTCTATATATGCCAGAAATATTTATATACATATTACTAGGTATGGCTCTATCTACTACAATTAGAAATACTGCAATAGCAAATACTTTATCAATAATGATATATATAGGAAGTTCAATTGTAATGGGTGTGTTAAATTCATTAATGCAAGTAGATTGGCTCAAATATTTGCCTATAAATAATTTTAATTTAGCAAGTAAAGCGTTACCTAGATACGACTTTACTATAAATAATATGATGCCTAATATGTCAGCCAATACAACTTTATCATTTTCGTTAATAGTTTTAAGTATAACTGCTATATTACTTTTAATAAGTATGTTTGAATCTTTTAATAAAAGAGATATGACTTAGTAAATATATTCAAATTAAATAAAATTAAAACAAGTTTATATAATATTCTAATTTAAATCTTGTAACACATAATGAGAAAAGGACATACTATATCATGAACAATGATTTATTGTATATGAGGAGGTGAATAAATGGAAGAGAATAATAATGAAAACCAACAATACAAATTTGATGATGCAGATAGACCATTTAACTATGGAAAGAAGTTTGGAAATGACTTTGATTGGAAAAATCCAGGACATGGACCGGGACCAGGAATGTTCGGACCGGGACCAGGAATGTTTGGACCGGGAATGTTTGGACCGGGACCAGGAATGTTTGGACCAGGACCATGCCCATATGGACAAAAATGTCCAGGTGGATACGGACCATATTTCCCAAATAATTACGGTATATATGGTTTACCATGGTTCCTATTAGCTTTGAAATCAATTAGTCCAAGAGACTTAATGAAATATAAAGAAGAAGTAGATAATATGGATTAATAAAAATATAATAATATTAATAAATAATTACATAAAAGACTAAAAGTAATTCTAAATAAACTAGAATTACTTTTTGATTATTTAATATATTAGCTATTTTAATGCAATATTAATATATGATTTACAAATTAACTTTACAAAATTATTAAAACATGATATTATAGACATATAATTTATTACTTTTAATTAATGCAAAGATTTTGAAATTGAAGGGAGCTAATTATGAGAAATAAGCTAAAAATAAATACACTTGATTTGTTACTATGCTTTTCTGATGCTCTAGATCTAATTAGTCCATTAGTATCCGGACATCAAATAAGAGTAGCATACATTGCTTTAAAGCTTGCTAAGCAGTGCAAATTACCAGAAGAACAAATTAATAAATTAGTAATTGCTGCTTGTATTCATGATATAGGTGCAACTACAGTAAATGAAAGAAATGAAATAATTAAACCTGAATTTGAAAGTGATGGTAGACATGAAAGAATTGGATTTAAATATATTCAAGGTAGTATTTTAAATGATTCAGCAGAAATAATTAAGCATCATCATCAAAAATGGAATAATGGACTAGCAAAAGATATTCCATTTGAATGTCATTTACTTCACTTAGCAGATAGAATAGAAACATTAATTGATAAAAAAAGTTATATTTTATATCAGAGAGAAAGTATAACTGAAGAAATTGTTAAAAAGTCCGGTGACTGGTTTATACCTGAGTTAGTAGACAGATTTATACAATTATCAAACAATGAATCTTTTTGGCTATATACAGTATCTGCAAACGTCTCAGGTATACTAGGTAATGAAGTTAAACTTTCAAAAATGTATTTAAATACTGATGAACTTTATGACGTTGCAAAATGGTTTAGTAATATAATAGATTTTAGAAGTAGATTTACATCAGTACATTCAAGGGGTGTATCAGCTAGCGCAGGTGCTATAGCAACTGCTATGAAATTAGATGAAGAATATGTTAAAATAATTGAAATATCGGGATTTATACATGATTTAGGTAAACTAGCTGTACCAAATACTATTCTAGAAAAAAACGGTAAATTAGATAAGCAGGAAATGGACATTATAAGATCACATACATTTCATACTTATAATGTACTTAGCAGAATTAAAAGTTTGAAAACAATAAGTCAATATGGAGCATATCATCATGAACGTCTTGACGGAAATGGATATCCTTTTCACATCAAAGCAAGTGGCATGAAACTTGGATCTAGAATACTTGCTGTAGCAGATATATTTACTGCTATTGCTGAAGATAGACCATACAGACCAGCAATGACTAAAGAGGCAGTAATTACTTTAATATCTTCTAAAGGTGATGATAAAGCGTTAGATTCTAAAATAGTTAAAGTTTTACTTGATAATTATGATATAATTGATGAAAAAAGAAAAAAGTCTCAAGACGCAGAAAGAAAAGAATATGAAAAGTTTTGGAAAGAAATATAAATATTAATATCTAAATTTAATTTAGAGGGGGAAAAAAATTGAGAGAATTTTATAGAAAAAGAATCATCGGTGTAATTGTTTCAATTGTAATATTATGTATTTACTTTATAGCTAAAAATGTGTTAAATATATCTTAAGTAACTTAAATTATTACAATCTTTATAAAACTTATTATATTCATCTAATATAAGCATAAGTTTAAATTATATAAATAATATATTTTAAGAGGTGAAATGTGTATGGATTATAAAGAGTTAGAAAAGTTACTAATTACAGGACATGATGTTGAATTTGAATATAATAATAACAAGTATTCAATATTAAAAGGACCCGATGGATTTTATTTTTCAGATATGCAAAAAAAAGAAACTTTGAAAATTTATTCTAATATAATGGAATTACTAATGAGAACAAATATTAACGGAAAAAAGCTTAATGATATTGCAAAAGAAATGAAAGATATCCGTGTATATTAATGTTAATAAATAAGGACTAATATTATTTAAAAGTAATATTAGTCCTTTTCTTTGTAATAGTGGATTTCATTGACAATGTTTACATAATATGATATAATAGACTAATTAAAAAATGTGTGAAGGATAAATAAATCTATCCTTGTTTTTTGTTAAATTATTTAATTTTTCAAATAAATTAAAGGGAGGGCATTATATGCCTAAAAGAATCACAAAATTAAAAGTTGCAACATCACTGTTGATAATAATCAGTTTCTTTGTTTCAAAGTGGATTATTCTACCAGTAGAATCTATAGCTTTTCTTGATAGTTTCGTATTTTATGGAATTTATCTTACATTAGCTATAGCAGTAATTTCTTTGTTTTTTAGTAAATATAACGGAATAAGTTTTAAGTATTTACAAATTGTAATAGGAATAGGTGTATTTTCGGTATTAGCTATTGCAGCAATATGTAGTATAATCGGCTCTGGAACATTCAACAGTACTATAAAACATAACCAAATAGGTACAATAGTTGAAAAAGAGTATATATCTAATATTTCTCCAATAGATTTAGAACAACTTCCATATGTAGATACGGATCTTGCTAGAAAACTTGGAGACACAAAACTAGGAGAAGATGCAGAACTTAAAGGTAAAGTACGTATAGGTACATTTACAATGCAACAGGTAAATGGCAAACTTGTACTTGTAGCACCATTAGTTCATACAGAATTTTTTAAATACCTTCAAAACAAAGATGGCACACCTGGATATATTGTAATTTCCGCCTCTAATTCACAAGATATAAAATTAGTACGTGAAATTTATGGAAAACCTATTAAAATCAAGTATCAAGAAGAAGCTTTTTTTGGTAAAAATTTAAAACGTCATGTATGGAGTCAAGGATTAAAAGCTGAAGATTTAACAAATTTTTCACTTGAATTAGATGATAGTGGTTATCCTTATTGGATAATTACAACTTCAAAAAACACTACATTATTTGGTAGTAGTGAAGCTACTGGAACAATAGTAGTTGATGCAATGACAGGCGAGTGTACTAAATACAATATAAATGAAACACCCAAATGGATAGATATTATTCAGCCAAAAGAATTTATTCAGCAACAAATAACAAATTATGGTGAATATGTACATGGTATATTTAATTTTAGTAACAAAGATAAAATTAAAACTACTGCAGGATTAAGTACTATATACAATAATGGTGAATTATATTATTATACAGGACTATCATCTTATAAAAACTATAATGATACTATTGGTTTTATACTTGTAAATGCACGAACAAAGGGAACAATTAGATATACCTTAAATGGTGCATGTGAAAGTGCAGCTATGCGTTCTGCTAAAGGTAGCATTCAAAACTTTGGATACAAAGCAAACTTTCCGTTACTAGTTAATTTAGATGGAGTACTAACGTATTTCATGACTTTAAAAGATACAGAAGGTTTGATTAAAATGTATGCTTTTGTAAATATAATTGATTACAGTACAGTAGGAGTTGGTAATTCAATTCTTGATGCAAAGAAAAATTATTCATCAATGTATTTAAACAGTGTTAGTAAATCTAATACTTCAAAAGATACATTAAATTATAGTTTAGAAGGAAAAATAGATAGAATTGCATTTAAAGTAGAAAATGGTAATACAATGTATACTTTTTCTATACAAGGTAAAGATATTTTATTTATAGCACCTTCAATATTAACAGAAGAATTAACTATTACGCATAAAGGCGACACAGTTAAAATTATTTACGTTGATAACAAAAATCTTGATAAAACTGTTATAGAATTTAAAAATCTCTCGATAACTACTCGTATTATTAATGATTCAACAGAAAATGATGACACCAAAGTAACAACCATAGATTAAAAGTTTCTAAAAGTTAATAAAAAAATTACAATAAATAAAACCTCAAGAAATTCTTGAGGTTTTTCTTTTATATAAGCAGAATATAATTAAATATTACAAAATAAAAATAGTTCTAGAAAATCTAGAACTATTTTGCTTTATATGGTAGCGGCAATGGGAGTCGAACCTATGACCTTCCGGGTATGAACCGGACGCTCTAGCCAACTAAGCTATGCCGCCATATATAGCAAATTAATTATAACATAATTGTTTTACTATGTCAATCAATAAATTGAAAAAACCAAAAATAAAGTAAAAAAATGAATATTAAAGAAAAACGATCTTATTAATATCAAACTTAACCAAATATTCTACATAAAAAGCAAGGTAGTTTCCTATCTTACTTTTGTATGTTTGTATTTAAAGCTTATTACCTTTTTTACTGAATATTTATTATTTCAGTTTTTTAATATACAATGTGGACCTTTAATTTCAAGTTTTTTATATGGTATACTAAAAACAACAATTCCAGTAGAGTAGGGCGCTATATCATATTGTTGATAATAGAAATCTATTGCTTTTGGTTTAAGATAGAAACTATCTACATTAAAATTTTCTACTATTAGTTTTTTATAGTCATCAAAATATATTCCTGGGTATATAGTTAAAATTTCATCAGCTTTAATTTGTATTTGCTCTAGAATAAGATCTTTGTAATTTTCATTATCTTTAAATAAATCTTTTAACTCTATAATATTTCCAGTTTGTAAACTATGAGTGCTAGATGAACGTAATGTATTACCATGAGCACCACTTGTATATTCATATTGATCAAAATATGTACTTAAGCTGCAATTATCATTCAATGTAACAGTATATTTCATAACAGCTTCATATGGGTTAAATGGAATGTTCTGTGCAATAGATGTTTCATACTGCTCAACTGCATCAGGGAAAAGTGTATTCATTGCATATCTATAAAATTTATTTGCAACACTAAAAAAGTTTATATTTATTTTCATCTGAACAATACGATCTTTAGGCAGCGTAACACTAGGATATTCTATATCTACATTAAGCATTACTTTTTCTTTATGATCAAATTGTCTTTTCATTTTTCTATCTGCTATAATAGCACTGTTATTAACTAAATTTTTCATTTATAATCACCTCCTACAACATAATATGCAAATTGATAAGAAGGTTGTGTATTAAATTATATAAAAGAAAACCACATATTAGAAACTCTACTATAAAAGTAGAATTTCTAATATGTGGTTAGTTATTTCTATGCGAGTATTGGATTTCTAATCTGTAAGCGTTTTAGTGTTTGAGTAGCTTGCCTATATACTCTTAAAAGTTCTAGATGTTCATACAAAAGACGTTGATATACAATTGTCTCTTCTCTTTTTTTATTACTAATCTGCATGAAAGAAATATTAAATTTTACTATTTCTTCATTTAATAAACCATCTTCATCATTATATAGTTTTTTCTGAATTATTTTACTAAGTGACTCTAAAAGAAAAGATAGTTCATTCATAATAATTGAATGTAAAGTTTTTGGAATGTTGTTTATATTTTTATACATGTGGTCTAATAGAATGTATGGCCAATCATAGTTGTCTAATATACAACCAAGATTACAAAAATCCATACAAACTCTATAATCTTTTTTAATTTCATTTAGTAGCTTTGAATTAGAATTAAATGATTTGCTATAAATGTCTTTAAAAAAATTATCTGTTCCTTTTTTACCATTAATATAGTCAAATGCAAAATTTGAAAGTTCAAACTTAATGCAAAATGGAACATTTTCTAAAGTAATTTCAACTTCGAAATAATTACTCGCTAGTTCAATTGTTTTTTCGTATACTTTAAATATGTCAAGGTTATCATTCATTTCCTTAATAGGAGAAAGAAAATTTATACCTTCTTCCATTATGGAACCTACAAACCATTGTAATTCATTTAACGTTGAAATTTTTTTCATTAATACATCCTCCTAAATATTTCTAGTGGATAAAACATTAATTCTAAGTATAGATTTAATATATTTTTTTAAACAATATTTAATTATAACATATTTCTTACAAAAAAGCAATTATTTAGGTGTATTTTGTCATATTATGTTAATTAGTATTTTATTTATGATTCAAAAAAAGCATCTCACATGAAAAGGTGAAATGCTCTAATTAAACTATAAAATTTGAAGTACTTGTTATTGAAATTTAGCTGTAGAATCAAGAACTAAAACATCAGTTATATTACCAAAATCATTTGTATCTAATTCAACTATTAAATGCCACATAGACATATCAGCTGTTCCTATTTCCGATGTAACACGTTTGACCATTATATATATAGAATTAGTACTACCTACTTTTACTACATTATCCACTTTATTGCTATTAGAACCACTAGTTTCTTGTATTGTAGCTATAACTAATACTTTATTCTTAAAATAATTTTCTGTATATTTATCAAGTGAAGATGCAAGAGTATTATCTTTAAATTTTTCTTTATACTTTTTTATATCATTAACTGATTTTATTATATCAACTGATGGACTTTTGAAATCATCAATATATAAATGTGTTTGTATATTTTTTGAATCAAATTTCATATTTGGAATATTATTAGAAAAACCTTGATCCTTTAACTTTTTATTTATAGGATTATTAAATTTCATAAACCAAGTTCCTATTTTATACACTGTTGTATCATTTTGTAAATTTACATATTTGATAACTTTGTAACCAAATCCTAAATATTGGGTACTGCCACCATCATCATATGTTTGTGTTTGTACACAAAATATAGGAGATGTGTTACTACTTACTCTATTAGAATCAACTGCAAATAATATCAATCCTATCATTACTATTACGCCTAAAATAACTACAATTTTTGTACTTGTTTTCATATTTTACCTCCATTTAAAATTAATTAGTATATAAATTCATATTGTGCAACTAAAATGACATAATACTAGTATATACAATATTTATTAAATAGTCAATTAAATGTTTCAGAAAAACTAAATTTATGCTAATCTTGATAAAAGCCTGGAATATTTTATAATTTTGTGATAAAATGAATATGTAGAGATACAAAATATAATATTTTAGGAGGTAATTATATGAGTACAAATAGAATAATTTTAAATGAAACTTCATATTTTGGAAGAGGTTCAAGAGAAATACTAAATCAAGAGATAATGCATAGAGGGTTTGTTAACGTTCTAGTAGTTACAGATAAATCAGTAATGAATGCAGGTGTTACTGCAAAAGTAACAAGTGAACTAGAAAAAGCAAATATAACATATCACATATTTTCAGATTTAAAACCAAATCCAACTGTTGATAATGTACAAGATGGTGTAAAAGCTTGCACGCTATACAATGCTGATTGTATTGTAGCTGTTGGTGGTGGATCTACAATTGATACTGCAAAAGCTATAGGAATCATAATAAATAACCCTGAATATGCTGATGTTGTATCATTAGATGGAGTAGCAGCTACAAAAAACAAATCATTACCGATAATTGCTCTACCAACAACATCTGGAACTGCAGCAGAAGTAACTATTAACTATGTCATAACAGATGAGTTAAGAGTTAAAAAGATGGTATGTGTTGATCCTCATGATATACCAGTAGTTGCTATAATTGATTCGCAACTTATGGAATCAATGCCAAAACTACTTGCTGCATCAACTGGACTAGATGCTTTAACACATGCAATAGAAGGATATATTACAAAAGGTGCTTGGACTATGACAGATATGTTCCATATAAAAGCAATTCAACTTATATTTGAAAACTTGGAAAAGGCAGTTAATGAAAAAGATTTAGTAGCAATTGAAAATATGGCACTAGCACAATATATTGCAGGTCAAGGATTCTCAAATGTAGGACTAGGAATTGTACATTCAATGGCTCATCAATTAGGAGCAGTTTATGATACTCCTCATGGAATAGCAAATGCATTACTACTTCCTTATGTAATGAAATATAATGGAGAAGTATGTGAAACAAGATTTAGAGAAATATTAAAGGCTATTGAAATAGATACAGCTAATATGAATAAACAAGAAGTAATAAACACTTTAGTTGAAAAAATATCTAAACTTTCAAAATCACTTGGTATTCCTCAAAAATTAAGTGAAGTAAATGTTTTAGAAGCAGATATTCAAATGCTTGCAGAAAAAGCATTTAGTGATATTTGTACAGGTGGAAATCCTAGAGAAGCATCCAAAGAAGATATGGCTAAAATATATAAAGAGGCATATTAAAATAATATATAATTAATAAAAGAAGAAATGTACTTAGAAATAGGTACATTCTTTTTGTTAAAATAAATTCATAAGAAAAGATAAAAAATTATAATAAATTATGTAGTTTTGTAAATTATGTGATATAATTCTTATAAAAGTAAGGATTATTATATAATGTGATGTTCTAAATATTATTGAGGGGAGAAAACAAATATGAGAGAAAGAGCAGCTGGAATCTTGATTAAAGAAGGAAAAATTTTATTAATTCATCGTATAAAAATTCTTAGTGGCATAAAAGATGAATATTTTGTTATTCCTGGTGGTGGTATTGAATCCTATGAAACACCTTCTGAAGCAACTATAAGAGAGCTTAAAGAAGAAATTGGAATAGATGTTAATATTTTAGACCCTAATCCTATATACATTTTTGAAAATGATGAAGGAAAACAAAATTTTCTATTAGTAGAACATAAAAGTGGAATTATTGGAACAGGAAAAGGCCCAGAATTTACTAGTAGAGAATACTCTACAAAAGGTTTATATTCGGCTGAGATGATAGAACTTTCTGATATAATTTCTAAAAAAATTAATTTAGTCCCTCAATTTGTAAGTGAAAGAATAATTAGCGATATTTTAAGATTACCAAATTTTTCGAAAATATTTTCTAAAGATTTAAGTGAATTAAAAAGTGAGTAACAAAGAAGAATGTATATATTTTATATACATTCTTTTTGTCGTATAATATATAAATATAATTAGTTAATGTTAAATCTACTTATTAGGTTGTAAGTAATTGCTTTTAGATGTATGTTATGATAAAATTATTAAAAGTGAGGAAGACATGGAATATAAAGAGTGGGTAGAAAAATATAGTATTAAATTAAATGAGCAACAAGAAAAAGCAGTACTTTCTATAGATGGTAGTATATTGCTTCTTGCAGTTCCAGGAAGTGGTAAAACTACAGTTATTGTATCAAGAGTAGGGTATATGGTATTATGTAAGAATATCTGTCCTGAAAATATTTTAACTTTAACATATAGTGTAGCAGCAGCTAGTGATATGAAAGAAAGATACAAAAAAGTCTTTGGTAATGAATTTGAAAACCAATTAAATTTCAGAACAATAAATAGTTTTTGTTGTGATGTTATTAGGTACTATGAAAGAATAGGTAACACTAAAAAATTTGATTTAATTAAAGATAAAGAAAAATACAAAACTATTTCTAACATATATAGAGAAGTGGAAAATAATTTTCCTACTGAATATATAATAACTGATATTATAAGTAAAATATCATATTTTAAAAATATGATACTAAGTGATAAAGAAATAGAGCAAATAGAATATGAAGATGCAAATATATCTGAAATATATAAAAAATATAAACAATATAACGAAGCAAATAAATTAATGGACTTTGATGATCAATTAGTATATGCATATATGATAATAAAGAGTTATCCAATTATTAGAAAATTCTTTACAAAACAGTATAAGTATATTAATGTTGATGAGGCCCAAGATACTTCAAAAATACAGCATGAAATAATTAATTTTCTGGTAAAAGGTAATATTTTTATGGTTGGAGATGAAGACCAAAGTATATATAAATTTAGAGGTGCGTATCCAGAGGCATTACTACAATTTGAAAAAAGATATGCTAATTCAAAAGTACTACTAATGGAAACAAATTATCGTAGTACACCAGAAATAATAGAAGCTTCAAATAAACATATAAAAAGAAACAAAACAAGAAAAGAAAAAAATATGGTAGCAAACAGAAAGTCTGGTAATATAGTCATAAAAAAAGATGTTAATGACTTATATGATCAATACGAACATTTATTAAAACTAGCAAAACAAAACGAAAACAATTCTTTAGCTATTATTTATAAAAATAATGATTCTGCAATTCCAATTATATGGTTATTTAAAGAAAATAATATAAACTTTAATTTAAAAGGTGGAGAAATTACTTTCTTTTCTCATAAGATAGTTAGAGATATAAAGTCATATATTAACTTTATTATTAATCCAAATGACATAGATTCATTTAAAGAAATATGTTATAAATTAGATTGTAGTATAAGTAAAGTAATGTTAGAAGAAGTGATAAATAAATTTAAAAATAGTAGAAATAAAAATTCTAAAATTTTAGATACATTACTTAATGTAGATATGCCTAAATGGAAGTATAACAAAATTTCAACTATATCAAAAGAAATATTGTTTTTAAAAAATCAAAATTCATATAAAATGATTGATAGTATAGTAAATAAATTAGGATATAAAAAATTCCTTTTAGGCAAAGAAAAAGAGTCAGCTAAGCAATTATCTGCAATATATGAACAAAAAATAAACTTGTTATATTACATTGCATCAAAAGAAAGTAATGTAAATAAGTTTGTAGAAAAATTAAACTATATTGAAGACTTAAGCAAAAATAATAGTAATATGCAAGGAAATATAACACTTACAACTATACATTCTAGCAAAGGACTTGAGTTTGATAAAGTAGTGTTAATAGATATGAACGAAGGAATAATACCTAGCAATGAAAAAAGTAATTCTTCTAAATCAAACAAAGTAAAAAAAGATACTTCAAAGGAAGATTATGAAGAAGATGTAAGACTATTTTATGTTGCTATTACTCGTGCAAAAGCTGAGCTCGAAATAATTAATTGCAAAAATTCATTTAATGAATCTATAGTACTATCTGAATTTGTGGAATCAATGTTTAAAACAACAAACAAAACATTTTTAGGTTCATTTATGAAAAAGCATTTACCACAAAAAGATATATCTATTTTTCAAGTTGGAGATGAAGTTGAAAATTTAACATTTGGAATAGGTGAAATATTAGAAATTAAAGATGAATCAGCAATAGTAGATTTTAGATATAAAGGTAAGAAAAAAATGATATTACAGTATTTAACTAAAATTTAGTATCTAAGTATTTATATAAATTTACAACATATTAATATCATATGATACTAATGAAAAGTTATAATCCTTGATTTTAAAAAAGATAAATGGTATAATAGTAGAAAAAATGCAGTAATTTGCTGGAAAAAAGAAAATAATGTTAGATTTAATAAATAATATAATAAAAGGAGTTTATAAAAATGAAAATACTTGTTATTATAGGAAGTGTACGAAAAGGTAATACATATCGTACAGTAAAAAAAATAGAAGAAATACATAAGGAAATATCGGATTGTGAATATGAGTATATCTTTTTAAAAGATCTTAATTTCTGTCTTTGTAAAGGTTGTTTTACTTGTATATCTAAAGGAGAACAACTATGTCCATTAAAGGATGATAGAGATATAATTATTCAAAAAATAGAATCATCTGATGGTGTAATACTCGCAAGTCCAAATTATGTTGCAAATGTTTCATGGTTAATGAAAAATTTCATAGATAGATTTGCATACACGTGCCACAGACCTAGATATTTTAATCAAAAATTTATGCTTCTAATAACAAGCGGTAGTTATATGGGTGTTAAAAATGCAATGAAAGCCATGTCTGTTTTAGTATCAGGTGGGAGAATAATTAGTCGTTTGGGTGTTTTTAATTCACCAGGTATGAATGATAATAAAATAAAAGTTCAAGATATGAAAATCATAAAGTCTACTGAAAAATTTGCAAAATTATTGAATAAAAAGGAAAGTTCAAAACCTCCGTTTTCTTATCTTATTTGGTTCAGTGTTTTTAAAGCATCATCTAAGATAAATAAAGATGGGCTTCCTGCTGATTTTGAATATTATAAAAACAAAGAATATTTTACAGATTATAAATTAAACATTTTTCAAAAGTTATCTATAAAATTGTTCACTTATTTTTTTAGTTTTATGATTAAAAAAGGACTTGTGTAATTTTTGTTTATATAATACAATTATTTAAAATATTAGGTGTAAGTATAATTAAATTACATCTAATTATTTTTTACTTAAAAAACAAATAAAATAATGTTTTATATGTTTTTATATATTAAAATGTGATATAATATTGTCAAAATATAAAAAATTACAAATAAGGAACAATTTACATATAAAACTAAAATAAGGGGATTAAAGAATGGTTGAAAAAATAAATATTAAGAACAAACATAATAAGACAAAGTTAATTATATGTATTGTATTAGCTACAATTTTAATTATATCAGCTGTAAATATTGTATTTGCAGAAAAAAGTAAAGAGAATATACAAGATATAGAGGTAGTAGAAGTGGATGCTATTATAAATGTTGAAGAAGATACAAATCAATATAATTCAATATATGAAAATGTTTATTATTATGATAGTAGAAATGAACAGAGATATGTTAATTATCAATCTCGAAATTTAAAATTAAGTGTAGATGATATTGTTTGGAAAACTAATGCTGGACTAGATAAAAATTTCTATACAGATATTAAAGAAATAGAAAATGTTGATAATTGTTTAGTAGTAAATAAATATAATAAATTACCAGATAATTATGTTCCAAAAGATCTTGAAAAACTATCTTCCGGCCAATATTTACAACATGATACTAAAATAGCATTTGAAGAAATGAATAAGAGAGCTAAAAAATTAGGATATAAAATAAATGATGTTTCAGGATATAGAAGTATAAGTTATCAAAAAGAATTATATAATTTTTATTTGAAAAGTTATTCACGAAACTTAGTAGATACGTTTAGTTCAAGAGCTGGACATAGTGAACATAATACAGGACAAGCTTTAGATATAACTGGATCATTTGGAGATTTATTAGAATTTGAACAAACAAAAGAGTATAAATGGATTAAAGAAAATGCTTATGTATATGGATTTATAATAAGATACCCAAAGGGATCTGAAAATATAACTGGATACAAGTATGAACCTTGGCATATTAGATATGTTGGAATTGAAATTGCAACTGATATGAAAGAAAAAGGCATTAATACTTTAGAAGAATATTATGAAAAACACATATCATATAACAAAAAGAAAATATGAAATATAAAAATGGTATAAAACTACAAATTTCGACAAAATTAAACAATAATTAGTTATATAATTATATTGTAAATTTAATAAGTGATTTAATTAAAATTAAGAGGAGAAATTATGAGAAAATTAGAAAAAAATTATATTATAACCGCAATGATAGCTTTAATTATTGATTTTGGAATTATTATATATATGTATTCTATTCCATATTTAAATTCAACATTAGTACTATGGGTACCAGATACATTACTTTTTACAGGTATAGCATTGTTTTTGTATATTGTTATATTTTGTGTTACCTATTTTATAAAGATAATTGTGTTATCTATAATGAAAAAAGAAAAATATAGTAAAAAAGAAATAACAGAAGATTTAAAGCGAACAGTAGGTTCATTAATTGGTATTTTAGTTATATTTTTTATGTTTTCTGCACAAGTAAAAAATGAAGGGAATGAAATGCTGGATAAACCAGTAATATATCTATATCCTGAATCACAAATAGGGGTACAAGTTAAATTAAATAATATAGAAAAATTAGCACATACATATCCAAAATATATTGATGGTTGGAATGTTATAGCAAATCCAAGTGGTAATCTTGTAGATATAAAAACAGGTAGAAATCTATATTGTTTATATTGGGAAGGTAAAGATGATTCTAAAATTGATATGACAGAAGGGTTTATTATACCTGGGAAAGATACAATTAATTTTTTAGAAGAAAAATTAGAAATTCTTGGTTTAAATGAAAGAGAAGCAAATGAGTTTATTATATATTGGTTACCTAAAATGGAAAACAATGAATATAACTATATAAGATTTAGAACAAGTGATGAGATAAATAATTATATGCAACTTGACATATCACCTAAGCCTGATAGTGTAATAAGGGTTGTAATGGACTTTAAATCATTACATGAGTACATAGTAGTTAAACAGCAAAAGTTAATTACACCACCACGTAGTGGATTTGTCGCAGTAGAATGGGGAGCTAGAGAGTTACAGTAAGGTTTTATTCTTAAGATGGAGGTGGATTTTATGAATAGAAAAAATATAATAGCATTAGTAATATTAATTGTAGTTATTTTATGTATATCATATGTATTAATATATAGAAACCAATTGTTAGGTAGTTTTATTAATAACAAGAATTTAAACAATACTAGTAATATTACAAATAACGAAACTAGTAATAATATACCAAATGCAGAGATAGATAATAGCGAAAAGGTAGCAAAGCTATATACTCTTCTTGATAATAAATTTAATAATAAACAATATTCTAAAGATATAACACAAAATACAATAGATAAAATAGGGAGCATGATAAAGTTAAATGAACAAATTTTTGCTACGTTTAGTTATATCAATGCATCAGATTATATTATAGAATATAATGATAGTTCAAATAAAAGTATTGAGTTTAGAATTTCAAGTAATATAATACTAGCTATTTTAAGTAGTACATATACATGTAATATATATAGGGAAGATGATGTAAAGCAGTTACTTGAGATACTAGATACAAATATGAAAGGTAACCTAAACTATACTAAAATAGATATAAATAAAACATATAGTCCACCTAAAATATATATAAATGACATGTATGAAGCTGTTCTGGGGTCATATACATGGAAGGATGAACAAGGTAATATAACTACTTTTAATTTGGAACAAGATCCAGAAACTCTATTAAAACGTAAAGAGCCAGTTAGTGGTTTTATTGCACCAATAATATCTACTAATGCTAATAAAACTGATAATACTCTAACAATGCTTCCTAATAATGTTAAAATAAGTTATTCTTTATATCCCGAAAATTTAGATGTTAATGCATTTAAACAAGATGCCGCAAGAATGATAAATGGTTCATATCATTTATATCAACCTAATGTAATGCGCGAATATATATATGTTATAAATATGACATTTACAGATTTGCCAGATTTAATTGCTACATATTATTTTAAATATAAAGTATAAGGGGAATTTAGTATGAGGAAAACTATTAGAGTATTAGTAATTATATTTATGGTTTGCATAATTAGTATTCTGTTAGTTATGAGTAATTTTAATATGTTACCCACAAAAAGTTATTATGCTAGTGATTTTGATATAACTATACTTAAAAGTGATAATGATTTTGATTCTGATGGTATAGATGATTATACAGATATACTAAAAGGAGCTAAAATCGAAGCAAACAACAAGCCTAAGTATAAAAGTGCATATTATAATGGCGGCTATCCACCAGAAGATGAGGGAGTATGTACTGATGTTATATGGAGAGCTTTAAAGAATGCAGGATATAACTTAAAAGAATTAGTAGATAATGATATAAAAGAGAATAGAAAACTTTACACAAGTATTGATAAGGTTGATTCAAATATTGATTTTCGTAGAGTTAGAAATTTAAAAGTATTTTTTGATAATAATTACACTGTGCTTACAAATGATCCTTATGATATAGCTCAGTGGATGCCAGGAGATATAGTTATATTTGGAACTACTCACATAGCCATTATATCTGATAGAAGAAATAAAGAAGGTATTCCATATATAATCCATAATGCGTCACAACCAAATAGAGATGAAGATGCACTTTTGTATTGGTATAGTAGTAGAGGAATAACAGGGCATTATCGTATATAAAGTTTAAGTTGTTTTAACAAATTATATTTATGCTTTGTCAGGTAATTTATCAGAACTAACTACAAGATATGGTAAAAGATATTGTAATTTAGAGTTGTACTATATTTAAAATAATAAATTAAGTATAAAAAAGTAAGGTATAAAATTAATTATATCTTACTTTTTATATATTATATAAACTATCGTATTTTAAATCAAATAGTTATTATTGTAGTGTCTGCTATTGCAATAGTATATTTAACAGAGCAAAATAAAATAAAAATAATAACAATATAGAAAGTATAGAACTAAATATAAATGCAGTTCCTATATATTTATTAGTTTCAGATTTTTTTCTTATAATAAATCCAAGTACAGCAACTGCTATACTTATAATTACTGCACCATATACTAATATTTTGAAAAATTCATTTCTCTGTTCATTTCGTGTTTTAACACTATTAGTAAGTAACCATATAGCATCATGTTTATATTCATCAGCTATGTCTGAATTAATTATATTCTCCATTCTTCCATAACCAGTATTAATATCATTAGACGTCGTTCTATTTTTTTCTTCCATATTGTGTATACTAAAGACTTGATACATTGGATAGATATAGATAGCACAGTTAACTAAAATTAATATAGCTATAAATATAAATGTTTTTTTTGTATTTGTCATAAATAACACCTCCTTCTTAATTCACGTTTAATTTAAAATAATTTCTATACATTAATATACAAATAAAAAGAATTAATAACTGCTACTAAATATATAGTAGAAAGTATTGAACTAGTTAATACACATTTACCAAAAAACTTTATTTTAGTAGCTTTAATAATAAATATACTACTAGCAATAAGTACTAGATGCAATATTATAGCACAATACATAATTATAGTATAGAACATATTTCTTTGCTCTTTTTGAAAGTCACTACTTTGAGTAAACATTGATACTAAATCCCCTTTGTATTCTGTATCAATATTTGACTTCATTATGTTAGAATAGTGTTTATAATATGGACTATCATACATAGTAAAGTTACCTTCATCATAAGTGGAATTAACTATCATATGTAGAGGAAATATATAGATAGTAGAAAAGAGTATAGATAACGTAACTATAAATATAAATATTTTCCTTAAAGTTTTCATGATGTCAAACACCTCTATTAAAATATACCATATAAAACGTTTAATGTCAAATATTGGTATATAAGTTTTGAAAATATATTATTTAATGTAAAAATGGTTTAGGAATGATTAAATTAAATGGATATAGAATAATATATTATTCTAAGGAAAATAATAAAGAAATATTTTTATTAACTCTTTATTATAAAAAGGATGATAATAGAGTATTAACTGATATGCAGATAAAAAATTTAGTGGAAGAGTATGTCTTAAATAAATAATATAAATGGATTAGTTAAGAACCTGGAGCCAAATACCTTTTTAAATGATTAATTTAAAATTTAATTGTTATTAATTTATATTTGATTATATAAAAAAACAAATAATATTTTAATTAAAATATAAAATTTTATAATATATGAGTAAAAATTGAAAATATTACAAACAATATAAATATAATATTGTTGATTTATAAAAATGAATTTATTTATATTGTTTTATAGTAAATAAACATTAAATTAAAATTAAAAATATTTTTAGGAGGTAAAACAGATGAAAGGAAAAAATATAGTAATAGTTGGTTTATTTGTAGTAGTTATAGTAATGACTTTAGGTTATGCTGCTTTGGCACAACAATTAATTATTAATGGAACTGCTAATATAGCAGCAAGCTGGGATATTAAAGTTACTTCAATAACAGAAGGAACAATGGTAGGAGCAGTATCTAAAACATTGCCTACATTTAGTGGAACAGGTGCAACATTTAATGTTGATCTTAAATATCCAGGTGCATCAGCTATTTATACAATTACAGTTCTAAATGGAGGTACTATAGATGCAATATTGCAAAGTGTTGCTGGTGTAACAGAAGCAAATACAGCACTACCAACAGAAATTAAATATACAATAAGTGCTGCAGCTAATGATACTTTAAATTCAGGTATTAGTAAAACATATAACGTAACAGTAAATTGGGTTTCAAATCAAACTGGAACTACTCCTGAAACAATACCAACAGGAACTACATCAAAAACAGCTACAATATACTTAAATTATATTCAAGCTTACTAAAATAAAAGGATAATATAATGAGAAGACTAAAATCAATAATGAAAAATAATATGCTCAAAATAATATTAGGTGTGTTTGTATTTTCAATTATTTTTATTAGTATAGGCTATTCATTATTTGTAACAAATTTGAATATAAAAGGTGAAGCAAATATTATACCTTTAGACCCACAATATAAGTTAAGCTATATTGTTGATTCTTGGTATAGTAAAGGGGAATATTATTACAATATAATTATTACTATTACTAATAATAGTAATATGATATTAAAAGATTGGTCAATTAAAATGGATTTTCCTATTAATACATTATTAACAAATACTTCGAATGCAACTTATAAAATAGTAAATAATGAGATAATTTTTTCTAATATGAGTTATAATGGAAATATAGGTATAGGTGCAAGTACTGATTTTGGATTTCAAGCTAAAGATTTAACAGGAAAATTTTATCCCAAAAACGTTAGTATAAATAATATACTATTGCCAGACCCACAACCACCAGGACCAATTCCAGAAGGTAAAGTTGTAGTAGCTTTTTCTAAAAGTAATCTATCACAATCAGGTAATTTATATTATTATAGTTATAATGTAAGCGTAAATAATATGACTAAAAATAAAATAAAATCATGGACATTTGATATGATATTTGATAGTACAACAAATATCTCACAGATATTGGACGCACAATATATAACCACAGTAGGAAAAGCTGTTATTAGTAATATGAAATATAATGGAGGTATTGCTGCAGGTGGTAACGTAACTTTTGCAATAATAATTACAACTAAAAATAATAATTATATTCCCCAAGCAACTAATATTATATATAAATAATTGGAGTGTGTGTGTTGAGCAAAATTAAAGGTAGTATCATAGGTTTATACATAATTATAATATCATATTTAGTGATATTTAATATGTATATAATACCTAATTATCCTAAAAGATATACATTAATAAATATTATAGTATGGTTTTGTATATTCGCATTGTCGATAGTATTAACGCGTGGAGATAGAAATGTATATAAAAAGTCAAAAGATAAGATTAAAACTGTATTTATAATCACAATAATGTATCTTATAGTATATTTTTTACTAGGACTAATGTTAGGATACTTAAAAAGTCCATATGCACATACTTTTATAAGAATATTTAAAAATATATTTAACATTATAGTTATAATAATATTTCAGGAGTACATTAGAGCAAAATTAATTAATTATGGTAGTAAAAAAGTATATACTTATATAATAATAACTTTAATTTTTATAATTGTAAACATTGAATATTCAGCATTTATGAATAGTTTTTCTAACGCAGAAACTATGTTTAAATATGTATCCTCAACTTTGTTTCCCACTATATTGAAAGGTTGTTTATTTACTTACTTATCATCAATTGGGGGATATATACTTACACTGACTTACAGAATACCAATAGCATTAGTACTAATATTAGTACCTGTATTTCCTGATTTAGATTGGTTTTTTACAGCAATAATGGAATGTACAACCCCACTCATAATTTTTTTGTTTATAAACTATGAATATATTATGAAAACATCAAGATTATCTAAAAGAGAAATCAGAAAACAAAATCCATTAGTTAATATGATGTTAATAGTTATACTGCTGGTATTTGTAGGTTTTGTAGTAGGCATTTTTAAATATAAACCTTTAGCTATAATGTCAAATAGTATGATACCTAACTTTAGAAGAGGAGATATAGTAATAAGTAAAAAGTTTAATAAAGGAAATATAGAAAACATAGAAAATATTAAGATAGGAGATATAGTAGAATATACTACTAAGAAATATACAATTATACATCGTGTTATAAAGATATATAAAAATAAAGCAGGAGAAAATATCTATATAACAAAAGGAGATAACAATAATGCTCCTGATTCTGAAATTGTAGAAAATTATCAAATAGTTGGAGTAATAAAATTAATTGTTCCAAAACTTGGTTATCCTTCTGTTTGGTTTAGTGATATAATAAAATTATCAAAATAAGTAGTATAAAGCAGGTGAGAATATGAAGGTGGAAAAAAAAGCACTTATACGTGATAGTATAGGAATGGTTATTATAGCAATACTAATTTTTTTTATATTTCTATCAATACTACTTATTTCTAAACTTTTTCTTAAATCAAATGATGGAAACAATGATGTGATTTATTCATATAACATGAATAAAAATCTTGACTATAAAGTTTATTTGTATAAAAATGACTTCATTGCATCTGAATATCTAGATATGAAAAAAATGTATATAGCTGACTTGATTGACTACATTAGAATAAGTTTCATATATAATTATTCCGGTTCAAAAAATGTAACAATGGATTATAATTACTCAGTTGTAGCAACTATTTATGGTGAATATCAAACAGAGATAGAAGCTGTAAATACTGTAGTATGGACAAAAGAATATAGTATAGTGGATAATATAAAAGAAAATATAACAGATCAAAGTCAGTTTAATTTAAAAAAAGATGTGGATATAAATTATAATTATTTTAAAAGTGAAGTAGCTAGATTTATTAATGAATTTAAAATACCTATTAACACATATTTAAATGTTAGGCTTAAAGTTAATTTAAAAGGTAGCATAGAAGCGAAAGAAATAAATGAAGATTCGGTTATTGAAATAAATATCCCGCTAAATAAACAAGCTTTTGAAATTACTGATAAATATGTTGCAAACGAACCAAAATCAATAAGCAATGAAATAATCACACAAGCGAAATTTAATTATATAGCACTTACTTTTTATATCATTCTACTTGTAATATCTATAATATCAATTGTTATAGTATTTAAAAAAGTAATAAAAGTTAAAATTAAAACTGCGTACACTAAAAAATTAAATAAAATATTAAAAAGTTACGGAAACATAATAGTAAATACATTAAATCCTATAGAAAGTAACAATTTAAATGTCATAGATGTAAAAGAGTTTGAAGAAATGTTAGATTTAATAGAAGAGATTAGAGCTCCAATATTATTCAATGAAGTAAAAGAAAATAACGAGAGTTGGTTTGTTGTAATACAAAATGATATTATGTATAGATATATATTAAAAGATGAAAAAGAAAATAAATAACTATCCATATATTTGTGTATTGATAGTTATTTTATATTTTGTTGATAATATTATAGTTGTGAAGGTTAGTTTTAAAATTAATTTAATTATGCAGCACTTCTTGTTTTTAGTGTATCTAAGTATTTTTAGACACACTTTTATATATAAAATAAGTAAACACTAAAAATCTAATAAAAATACCAATAGTTAGGTATAAAATCTTGACAAGGTTTACATAATATGTTATAATATACACATGTGTAAAATAAAATTGGTGTTGAGTAATTAATCAACATAGTATACAAAAAGCAATTGCTTAAGATGGTTGAAATGATATATACCACTAATTCAATTTCTTATACTATCTAAGATTAATTATAAAATATACCAGAAATGAGGTTGTCATGAAGAAAACTTTACTAGTAATAATTTTATTACCTTATATAACCTTAGAAAGTATTTGGACATTAATATTTGGCAGTGGATTTGGTGTATATCAATATAGTAACAGATTATTAGATATTTATGAAAAGGTAGGATTTGAAAGTTATGTCAAAATTGTAGCTAATTATGATAGAGAAACACGAAGATGTAAACGGTTATATGGCATAGCAAGAAAATCACAACTTGATAAAGATTCATACAAAAGATTACAAGGTAGATTCGCAAATCGTTTATAACAAAAAAAGAGCTTAGTTTAAATTTAAACTAAGCTCTTTTTTGTTATATATTTAATAAATAACTTTAATTTTAAACAACTAGTATATAAAAAATACCTGTCTAGTTTTGTCGAAAATATTGAATTAAACAATGAATATGATATAATTTGTATATATAATTAAAGTGGTTAATATAAAGGGAGGAATAAATATGTGGATTAGAAACAAATATACCGGTCCAGGAGGCGGTTTATATACTGGTTGTGATAATAATCCTTATATATGTAATGTGCCACCTTGGTCAAGATTTGCAGAAGAACTTGAAATAAGAGGTTTGAAATTCGAAGCAAAAATAATTAGAAAGTATCATTTGTAACAAAAGGTTATGTAAATATTATTAAAAAATTAAGATATATATTTTACAATCAGAAGTTTTATATTTAGTGATTATATTAACATGAAAAGTAGTATAGTATAAATTAATTTGTCAAAATAGATGGGAAATTTAATATGAGTATTGATAAAAAAACAGTTCAAGAATTTACTACTTATTCAGTATATATTGAAATATATGGTGAGCAAAGTAAAAAAAATAAAATAGGTACTGCGACTGGTTTTCTTGTAAGAAAAGGCGAGGATATATATTTAATTACAAATAAACATGTTGTTACTGGTACTAATGTTTTCACCCGAGATATTAAAGGATATCCAATTGAATTTAAAATAATAGTTCATGTGTTATGTGAAGATGATGGTATAATATCATTTGGTTGGGATGAAAAAATAATACACCTATATGATTCAAATGGAGATAAACAATGGGTAGAAAATAAGAATGAATATATAGATGTTGTTTCTATAAAACTTACTAATGATAGTAATAGTTTTTCAAATTATGTTGCATATGACTATACTTGGTTAAAAAATCCAAATTGTAGTATTGTAGATAAGTTATATATTATTGGATTTCCATTTGGACATACAACTTTAGATAGTAAACATCCTTTAGCATTATGGATAAGTGGAAGTGTAGCAAGTGAACCTGATTTTAATTATTTATATCAAGAAAAATATCTTCCAATATTTTTAATAGATGCAAGAACAAAAGAAGGATTATCAGGATCACCTATAATTGAATATAACAATTCACATATGTATTCATCAGGTAAAACATATAATATATATAAAGAAGAAGAGAGAGGATATAGTGCTAATATAGTCGGAATATATAGTGGAAGAATAAATTCAGAAACTGATCTTGGATTTGCATGGAGAATAGATATAGCAAAAGAATTAATAGATATGAATTAAAAAATAAATATATATAAATGTGTGTAAAACAAAAAAAACAGTATTTCATAATTAATTGAAATACTGTTTTAATTATGGTTGCGGGGACAGGATTTGAACCTGTAACCTTCGGGTTATGAGTTTGCTACAGTAACCTTTTTAAAATATCTTAATAGGCTGCAATACGTTGTAAATACTGTTTTTTTTATTTAACTACTTTTTCACTCCCCAACATATATTATAGAACCCTTTAATTTTAAACAGCTATACATGTAATATTACAAAAATATTACAATATAAATAAAATAAATATATATATATAATGTTTAAAATGTCGAATTGTGTCGATAATTATTGACAATAAAATATACATATTGTATAATACATTATAAGGACGGTTGATTTAAAATGAATGAAAAATTTAAAAGTAAAAGACAAATGATTGCAGTAGGGTTAGTATTAATAGGTATAATTATAGTAATTATTATAGCTGTAAATGTTTTTAGCGGGGGAAATAAAGGTGCTGATCAAGGAAACGTGGTAACAGAAGGTATTAAAGATACTCCAAACTATACAACTACAACAGAAGGAAACAAAGTAAACACAAGTGAAGAGGTAGCAGAGGGTAAAAAAGTAGGCAATATACTTTTAGAAAAAAGTCAAATAGTATTTGAAAATGGAACATCAAAATTAACATCAAAAGTAACAAATGACAGCGTTGTAAAAGATAACTTGAGATTTAAAGTTAAATTTGTAGCTAATGATGGAACTACCATTGCAGAATCAGTAGGATTTGTAGGAAAAATTGCAGAAAATGAAACTAAATATATAGATTCATATATAACTGCTGATGTATCAAATGCTAAAGATATAATTTATGAAATAATGGAATAAACTAAAGAAAAACGGGAGATGAAAACACATGAGTAAAAAGCATAAAAAAGGTATATCATTAATAGTACTTGTAATAACAATAATAGTTATAATAATACTTGCAGGAGCGGTAATACTTAGTTTAGCGAGTAATAATCCAATATCACAGGCGTCAAAAGCAATATATTTAAATGATGTGAAAAACTTTGAAACTGAGTTAGAATTATATAAAGGTAAACAATTTGTGGATAATCTAGGATCATATAATCCAGCATTATTGCAAGCAGATAATGATAGTGTAACGTATAACGGTATTGTAGATACTAGTAAAACAATGAATGATGTAATACCATCATTATTACAAAGTTCAAAATATTCTGGACAATTTCAAGTAATAGCTGGTAAATTAATTTATGGTGGATTAGATACTACTAAACAAGGATGGACTGTCGAAGCTGGTCTTGAAGTAGTAATTATTGGTGAACCAAAAATAACTATACTAAGTCCGTCACCAATATTAGCAGAGCGAGGAACAGATATTGTTTATACAATAAAGTTTTTTTCGAATTTAGCTCTTACAACAGTAAATTTAGCAAGTAAAGTAGAAGTTTTGGATAATGCTGGAGTAGCATTACCAGTACAACCAGTTATATCAATAGGTACAGTAAGTGGAATAGCTACGGATACTACAAGACAAGTAGATATAACAATAACAACAGATAATTTAGTAAATGGAACATATAAATTAAAAATAAAACCTGGAGTAGTAACAAATTCAAATAATAAATCAAATACAATAGATACAATATCATTAGTTGGATTTGATATGTTAGATAGTATACCCCCAGTAAATCCAACAATGGTAGCAAGTCCAACAATATGGACAAATGGAAATGTAGCTGTAACTATTAGTTATTCTGCAGATTCAGTTACTAAAGAATACAGTACAAACGGAACAACATGGAATTCATATACAGCTCCAGTAGTAGTAAGTGAAAATGCTACAACTGTATATGCTAGGGGGAAAGATATAGCTACAAATGAAAGTGGAGTAGCAACATTAACAGTAGGCAATATAGATAAAACAGTTCCAATAGTAACAGCAACAGATGGAGGAAAAACAACTTCAAGTGTAACAGTAAATGCAACAGCAAATGATGTAGGTGGAAGTACATTAAATGATGGAAGTTATCAATATTCAAAAGATAATGGAGCAACATGGACAACTGCATCAAGTGAAACAAGTTATACATTTAGTAGTTTAGTATCAGGTGCATATCAATGTAAAGTGAAAGTAGCAGATAATGCATCAAATTCAACTATATCAAATGTAGTTGCAATATCTACAACAGGACTAGGAACAATAACATTAGGAGCAAGTCCAGCAGGATGGACAAATGGAAATGTAACAGTAACTATAACATATCCAGCAGAAGTTGTTACAAAACAATATAGTACAGATGGAACAACTTGGAATACATATACAGCAGCAGTTGTAGTAACTGCAAATAGTACAGTATATGCAAAAGGATTAGATGCAGGAGGAAATCAAACTTTGCAAGCAACACTCACAGTTGCAAATATAGATAAAACAGTTCCAACAGTAGTAGCAACAAGTGGCACGGTAACAACTTCAAGTGTAACAGTAAATGCTGCAGCCGCTGATACAGGAGGAAGTGGATTAACTACAACTAGTTATCAATATTCAAAAGATAATGGAGCAACATGGACAACTGCATCAAGTGCAACAAGTTATGTATTTAGTACTCTTACAACTGGAACATATCAATGTAAAGCAAGAGTAGTTGATAATGCAGGAAATAGTACAATATCAAATACAATAGGAATAACTACAACTGCGTTAGGATCAGTAACACTACTAGCAAATCCAACAGGATGGACAAATGGTAATGTAACTGTTACAATAACATATCCAGCTATTATAGTTACAAAACAATATAGTACAAATGGAACAACATGGAATACATATACAGTGCCAGTTGTTGTATCGGCAAATAGTACAGTATATGCAAAAGGATTAGATGCAGGAGGAAATCAAGCAACACAAGCAACATTGACGGTAGCAAATATAGATAAAACAGCACCAAGCGCACCCACTATTAACTTAAATGGATATAGTAGCGGATCATGGACAAGAGGAGATGTGACACAAACTTTTAGTTCCAGTGATGTGGGTTCAGGAATTCAGAAATATCAATATACAGTGGATAATGGAAGTACATGGAGCGATGCACCAAATCCATGGACGATCAATTGGGATGGACAATGGACATTCTACATAAGAGCAATAGATAATGTAGGAAATATAAGTGGACAGTCAAGCGCATATACAATAAGAAGGGATGCAACTCCACCTACTATTACTGTAAATGGAAATAACCCTGCAAGCATTTACGTAAATGATGTATATAGTGATGCAGGAGCAAGTGCAACTGATAATTTAAGCGGAATATTAGGAAGCGTTGGAGTGTCAAACAATTTGAATACTAGTGTACCAGGCACATACACAGTAACTTATACTGCAACTGATAATGCTGGAAACGTAACTACTAGAACAAGAGCAGTAAACGTACTCCAAAATACTTCATTTACATTTGACTTTAATTCAGCAAGTGATCTAAACTATTTTCAAATAGGATCAATAGGAGCTAGCGGTAACTCAAAAGTGGAAGTCTCATCTGGGTACATGATAGAAACTTCACTTGTCCTAGATAATTCTAAATCAGTTAGAATAACACCAGCTGCCCTGGCAATGAGTGACTTTAAGTATGTTGAATTTAAATATAAGAAAGTTGGAAGTGTAACTACTGCAGCATTTCCTTACATTGATATATACTTTGCAGACGGTAATAAATTAAGATACTTTTTGATGACGAACTTTTCATGGTCAGGATATGGATCAATTTGGTGGGTAAATACTATATACCTTAATAGTGGATTTTCAATATACGAATTTGGAAATGAAAACATATACACAGACGGTATCCCAAATCCAGTGCCAATTATGGGAAGAGTTGGATCTGCAGCTGCACATACAAATGAGGCTGTATATAGTGTTCAATTAAATAAATCAACCGGTACTATGAACATTTATAATGGATATAATGGAACTACTATCACAACACCAGTTTTAACTACCAGTAAAGTAGTGTACATTGACTTTAACTTACAATGTGATTGGTATAATAGTTATAATCAATCATATATTGATTATATTAAAGTTACTAACTAATTAAATAAACTATTATAAAAAGTAACATTTCGTGTAGCATTGTTTATAAAGTAAAAAAATAATCTATAATATTATTTAAAGAAAGTGCCAAAGAATTATATAGTTAAATTATTCAAAAGAGACTATCTGGACATTAATATTTGGCAGTGGAATTGGTGTATATCAATATAGTAACGAATTGTTAGAAATTTACGAAAGTATGGGATTTGAAACGTATGTCAAAATGATAGCTAATTTAGAAGAAGATACGGAAGATGTAAACGGTTTTATGGCATAGCAAAGAAAAGACAAAAATGATATTAAAGAAGAAAAGATCACAAGGCAGATATGGAAATCGTTTCTAACAATAAAGAGCATAGTTTATTTTAAACTATGCTCTTTTATTTATTGTATTAATTTAAGCACCTTTAATATAGCAGAATTATTAATTAATATGTATTGAAAATTAAGCATATAATAAATTTCAACTGTAATTATACAAATTTCGACAAAATATCTGGAATAAATATGATATAAGATAAAATATTACAATATATAGCATAAAAACAAATAATATTTATATAAAGTGAAAATAAAATGTTGTATAAGAAGTGGAGATGAGTATTATAAAAAAAGCACCGAGTGAAGATTTATTAACACAAAATAAGCATTTGAATGCAATTGATATGGAGAAGAATGATGTAATCACAAAAAATAGAATTGTAACTACAGGTATAAGAATTGATTTACATATACATTCTTTCGGCTCACATTTCAAAGACCATAGTAAAGTTAAAGATTTAACTATTGATAATATTAAAATATTAATAAACGAATTAAATAATAATAAAATAAATATGTGTGCTATAACGGATCACGATAATTTTGAAATAGATATATATAATAGACTTAAGTTAGAAGAGAATAAGGGAAGTATCCAAAAAGTATTACCAGCTGTAGAGTTTTCTGTAGAAATTAATAATAAAGTAATACACATAGTTGTTGTATTTGATGATAATGAACCTGAGAAATTAACTAAAATTAAAGGTATAATCTTTGGTGATGGAAGTTCACCAGCATATGATAGTGTTAATAAAGAGGCATTTAAGGAAGATAAATTTTTAAAAATATTAAAAACTATAGATTTAGATACTGTAATGATTGCACATCAAAAAAATTCTATTACAAGTAAAAGAGCAAGAAAAAATGACGTTTCAACTTTAGGTAATGATAAAATGGCAGAGTTAGTGTTTTTAAACTATTTTCAAGCATTTGAATTTAAAAGTGCAAATACTGAATTTTTTCACAAATATTATCTGGCAAATAATAAAGAAAATTTAACAATGAAAGACATGAGATTTATTACTGGAAGTGATTGCCATGATTGGAATAATTATAGTGAAGAAATAAAAAATACTGAACCAGCGTACTTAAAATGTTTATCAACATTTAGAGGGTTAAGTATGGCAGTTACAGATTATAGTAGAATAAATCATGTTAATAGTTTTTTTAGTGTAAGCGATAAAGGGCTTAATAAAATTCAAATAGAAATAAATGGCAAAAAACATGAAATTGAATTATCAAAAGGAATAAATGCTATAATAGGTGATAATTCAATAGGAAAATCATTATTAATAAACAAAATGACAGATTATATTGATGTAAAGAAAAGTTTACGAGATAACTACGAAAAATATTTGAAAGAAAATAAAATTAGTATTAATACAAAAATAGAATTATCTAATATCTATGTATTAGATAAACAAGGAAGCATAAGAGAAAAATTTGAAAATAAAAGTAAACTATCAGAAATGTTTAACGGAAATTTCCCAATAGCTCCAAATATAGTAGATGAAAAAGAAATAGTAAAAGTAGAAGTAAATAATTTTTTAGCTTTGTTGGAAAATAAAAAAGAGTATAGTGATACAACTAAAAAAATTAAAAACTTCAAATTATTTGTTCAAGAAAAAAAATCAACACGTATACAATTAAAAAATATAAACATTAATTTCGATGATATAGAAAAAGAGCTAAGTAGTATACTAGAAAGTTATAGTATGATAATGACAAATATTAAAATTATACAAGATAGTTCTGCTACTGAAGAAAAAGATAAAAGCATGATTTTACACATACAAGTAAAAACAAAAGAATTACAAGACAAATATATAAAAAAGCAATCATATATAAATTATGAAAAATGTAAAATAAATATAGTAAATATGATTATTACACAACATGATAATATATTGAATAAAACAAGAACAGATAGTGACAAAGCAAATAGACAATTTCAAATTTCAAAAGATCAGTTAATAAGTAATACAGTGGATTTAGTAAATATTAGTAAAAAGATTACAAATTTTAATGTAAATATAAAAAATATACCATTAAAAATTAATTCTAACCCTGTTGGTGATTACAATTTTATTTCTAAATGTTCAATAGAATCAATATCAAATGAGTATATAGTTGAACAATTGAAAAAGCCATTTAAAGTCATTAAGCAAAGTATAAATTTAAATAATATTCAATATGTTGATTTGCCCAATATTATTAAAGGAAATGAGGATAACATAAATTATTTAGAATTTTATAGAGAAAAAATATTTGAAAGTATTGAAGAAGATTTTAAAGTAAAAAATGCAATAGTAGAAAAAGGGCAAGATTTAACAAGAGAAATGTCAGCAGGTTTTAATTCAAAAATATATTTTGATATATTAGCATATCAAAATGAAAGAGATGGCATATATATAATTGATCAACCAGAGGATGATGTTTCAGCAGTTAAAATTAAAGATTACTTATTAGATAATTTTAGAGAAATGGGTTCACAAAGGCAGATATTATTGATTACACACAATCCGCAATTTATAGTAAATTTAGATGTGGACAACCTTATATTTATTAATAAAGAAAATGGTGAAATAAACATAGAATATGGAGCATTAGAATATAAAGATGAAAAGTGTGATATATTAAAAATAGTATCCGATAATGTTGAGGGTGGAATTAAAACTATAAATGAGAGGTGGAAAAAGTATGAAAAAAAAATATAAATTTGTGTCAAAAGATGATACTTACAAAATAACAGAATACGAAAATGCAATATTTATGATAAATAAATCTAATTTAGAATTTAATGGTAACCAATTTTATAATGCGTTTTTTAAAGATATTGAAAATACAAATGAAAAAATAGAAATAGATTTAACTAATGCTTTATCTGATGAACAACTAAAAGATGATAAAACAGGTGTTGAAACACATTTAATAATATGTAATATGTTTAAAGAAATAACTAAAAAATTAAATGATCAGTTATTAATTGATGAAGAAAGTACAATCGTTAATCAATAAAAAAATATTTTAAATTTAAAAATAAGAAGAACATTACAGTTATATTACAAATATAAAAAGATTCATAAATATTTAAGAAAGTTTTAAAAAAAATGTAGAAAATTATAACAAATGTTGTAATATAATTCCATATATGATATAATAGTGTTATAGTTTATTGATTGTGTTAACAAGTTATCATAATTTTATTACACTATAATATATAATATAGTAATGTGTTGTGTATAGGGGGAATAATTATGTATGTAAAAGGTTTAGAAGAATATAATAAGTTATTAGAAAAAATATTTTTAGAAGCAGATATAGAAAAAGAGAAACAGTCTAAGTAATTAGACTGTTTCTGGCTTTTTATAGTTTAATTTTTCTATTTCTTTACTTGCTTTATCTTGTATTTTACTTATCTTTTTTTTTCTTTTTAATAATATTTCTTGTTCTTTAGTCTTCTGTTCATACCAAAAATTATAAACATAAATTACATTAGTAAAACATACATCAACATTTGCACTATTTGAAGAGGCAATTAGTATATAAACTTGTTGAACACATTGTAAAAATACAGTCTGCATTGAATTATAAATAAATGAAGACCCTGCAGCGTTGCTACTAATATTAATGCATAAACATTCTAAATCATTTAAAACATTAAGTAATAATATTCCAAATTTTAATGGAAATTTTTCAGTTTGACTTTTAGCATAATTATCATTTAAAAATTTTTTATAAATTTCATCAGTATCTTGATTGTCGCAAAACTCATTAAAACTTTCTATTATTTTTTTATCAAATAGTTTCTCTAATTCAAAAATATTAAATCTAAGATCCTTTTTTAAAATTAAATTACTAAATAGTTTATCATTATATTTAAATATATTAAAAATATTTAAAATTACTTCAATTCTAGGTATAATATTAGTAGAGAAAGATTGAGCAATTTCAGCGGCTCTTTGCTGTTGTTTTAGTTTTTTAGTTTTTTTAAATTGGTAAAATGCCCAAAGTGCACCTATAGGTATTGTAAATATAGTAATTATAATTGTTATATTTTGAAGCGTAATACCATATACAGTTATTATTTGATCTTTTAAATTATCTTCTTTAGTGATATTGTAAATAATTGCGTGATCTATTAAAATTTTAAGTAGTGTAATAATTATAATTATATAAATTATATGTTTAAAATGATTTTTAATATAGTTATAAATAATAATTAATATGTTTTTTATTTTATTCATAGTTCACCTCGCAATAATTATACATATGCAAGTATAAAAAATCAAGTAAAAAGCAAAAAAAAAGTAAGTTTTTGCAGAAAAAACTGGAAATATATACAAATTATGATATAATTAATAAGGGAGTGATAGTATGGAATTAAATTTAATTATAACAACAGCAGTTTTTGCAGCATTTTTTACTTCTTTATTTACTATATTAGGACAAATATTAATAGAGGAATCAAAAAAATATGAGAGAAAAAAATATTTTTTATATGAAAAACTATATATACCATATATTAAATTATATATGAAATCACATAAAGGAGTAGCACTTTATTTTACTGATTTAAAATCTGAAGAACAAGATGAGGTTATTAATTTACTTACAGATAATGTTATATATATAAAAGATAAAAAATTGTCCGAAGATATGTATTCTTTTTATACGGAATATTATTCTATGATAAATAATCATAATAAACAATATTATGAGAATATTAATAACTTATTCTATAAAGTAACAGATTATATTTTTAATAAAGTTGATAATTTACCTAAAGATATTATATATAAAGTTGATAAAATACGTTGAATTAAATTAAAATATTGTATTATCATAAAATGTTAGGAAAAATTCAATTGAATATAAAGAAAATTAAACCATATGAATTTGATAATTGTTATTTTACTGATACAATATTAGAATAATAAACTTATCATTTCTAAAGCTAAAGAAGTATCAAAATAATTAGTTTTAAATCCAGATGAGAGATATTATAAATTTATAAGTAGTTTAAGTTATAGCATAATATATACAAGATGATAGAGTAAAATCTATCTTTTGTGTTATCTAATTTACACATTAAAATCTACTTTTAAAAAATTCCGTCACTTTTTCGTCACCTTTTGGACATAAAAAAATCAAGCAATCTTTCGAAAGCTTGATATATATGGTTGCGGGGACAGGATTTGAACCTGTGACCTTCGGGTTATGAGCCCGACGAGCTGCCAGCTGCTCTACCCCGCGATACTTTATGTATTAAGTATAGACCAAAAGTTAGTAAATGTCAACCCTTTTTATAGAATTTAGTTAAATTGGTTAAAATTAAATTAAAATATAGTTCATCAATATATTAATATGCAGATTTAGATAATTTATTCATTTATTGTTTTAAGTTATTCTTTGTTTCTTTTTTATGGTTTTAACTTGAAATATAGGTGTAAATAATATATAATATAGTAAGGTGAAAAATATGAAGATAACAGGCAAGGTTGTAGCAAGAATATTTCATAATGCAAGTAATGGTTATACAGTACTTGTACTAAAAACCGATACAGATAGTTTGACTGCTGTTGGTGAGACAAGTGAAATTGAAGTAGGAGATATGATTGAAATAGAAGGTTCATATGATACTCATAATTCATATGGGGATCAGTTTAAATTTTCTACATGTACTAAAGTAATGCCTAAAGATAGGACAGCTTTGGTACAATATATAGCAGATAATATAAAAGGTATAGGTAAAAAAACTGCAACAAATATTGTTAATATGTTTGAAGATGAAACAGTTTCAGTAATACGTATGCATTCAGATAGATTGCCTGAAGTATCTGGTTTGAATGAAGAAAAAATATCAAATTTACGTGATTTCTTTTTAAACGAATGGGAAAAATGGAATACTGTAGAGTATTTATCACAGTTTGGAATCTCAGTTTTAGTTGCAAACAAAATATATGAGACATTAAGAGGAGATACTATATCAATAGTAAAAGAAGATCCATATAGTTTGCTTTCTTTTGTTAAAACTTTAGATTTTAAAACTATAGATAAGATAGGTTTAAGTCAAGGTATTAGTCATGATAATTCATCAAGAATTAATGCTGGTATATTACATACATTATCTGAAGTTACTGAATTTGGTCATACATGTATCGAAGAGGATAAATTAATTCAGCATTCAGCTGATACATTAGGTACAACTGATGGTGTTATTGAAAATGGATTAATTTCTCTTAAAATGAATGAGAAAATATATATACAAACTATAGATGAAGTAAACTATGTTTTCATCAGTACTTTTTATTTAGCTGAGAAAAATATAGCTGATACTATATATGCTCATACAAGTCAAGTTAGTTTTGATAAAGAGTACAAAAAAGAAATTGAAATAGTAAGTCAAAAGCATGATTTAATTTTATCTGAAGAACAGATGACAGCAATTTCTACTTGCTTAAATAACTCTATCTCAATTATAACTGGAGGACCAGGAACAGGTAAAACAACCATCATTAAATGTATCGTTGATATATTATCAGATTTGAAAAAGAGCTATGTTCTAGCCGCTCCTACAGGACGTGCTGCAAAACGTATAACTGAGACTACTGGTAAAGAGGCAAAAACATTGCACAGGTTATTAGAAATCACCAAATTAGATGATAGAGATTTAGATTTGTTTCTAAACTTTAATGTTAGAAATATAGAGGCAGATGTAGTAATAGTAGATGAAGCATCAATGATAGATACTCTAATGATGAATAATTTACTTAAAGCTATGAAAGCTTCAACTAAGATAATACTAGTAGGAGATGTAAATCAACTTCCATCAGTAGGACCAGGTAGTATACTTAAAGATATAATTGATTCAGGAGTTGTACCTGCAGTATTTTTAAAAGAGATTTACAGACAAAGTAGTAAAAGTGATATTATTATGAATGCACATAAAGTTAATAGGGGAGAATTTCCTGAATTTAAATCTAAAGATACAGACTTATTCTTTTTGAAGACTAATAGTATAGAAGAAACTGTAAGCGAATTATCTTCACTTATAGCATATAGGTTATCTAACTTTGCAGATATAAATATAATGACTGATTTACAAGTTTTAACACCAACAAAGAAAAATGATCTTGGAACATATGCTTTAAATAAAACAATGCAAAATATATTAAATCCTAAATCGAGTAAAAAACATTCAAAAGAGCATAGAGGTAAAATTTTTAGAGAAGATGACAAGGTTATGCAGATAGTTAATAATTATGATAAAGAATATACTCAAAATGGTACAAGAACTGCAGGAATATACAACGGTGATATTGGGTATATAAGTCGTATTGATAATATCTTAGAACTTATGGTTATAATATTTGATGATGATAAAGAAGTAGATTACAAATTTGATGAATTAGATGAGTTAGAACATGCATATGCAGTTACAATACATAAGAGTCAAGGTAGTGAGTACAATTATGTTATAATTCCTCTATATAGTGGTTACCCTAAGTTATTTACTCGTAATCTACTATATACAGCTATGACACGTGCTAAGAAAATGCTAATACTTATAGGTAATAGGAGTATTATAAATTTCATGGTAGATAACATTGAAGAAAATAATAGAAAGACTGGTTTAAAACATCAGATATTAAAGAGAATTTAAATTAATCTTTTGTAATATATAATTAAGGAGATACAATGATTGAAATCGGATTAAATAACATTAAAAAGAATTACGGATTTAAAAATATATTAGATGGAGTTACATTTGAAGTAAACACTGGAGATGTAATGGCAATTGTAGGTAAGAACGGTTGCGGTAAATCTAGTTTACTTAGAATTATTTCTGGCGATGAAAATGTAGATAGTGGTATGGTATTTACTAGAAATGGTGCTACAATTGGATTTTTAGAGCAGATTCCTAAAAAAGTTGCTGATGATATTACTGTAAAAGATATATTAAATTTAGGTATAAAAGAAATAATGAATTTACAAGCAAAGCTCAGTGCACTTGAACTTAAAATGTCAGATGATACATATGCAAATAATTTAAATTCAATCATGAATGAATATAGCAGATTACAAGAAAGATTTATATTTATGGGTGGTTATGAGTTAACAGAAAAATTTTCTAAAATATGTGTAGAATTTAAAATTTCTACAGATAAGCTTAAGCAGACATACAATAGTTTAAGTGGTGGAGAAAAAACAGTAATAAATTTAACTTCTATTTTACTTAGTAATCCAGATATATTACTTTTGGATGAACCTACTAATCATTTAGATATACAAACATTAGAATGGTTTGAAGGCTTCTTAAAAGCATATAAAGGAACAGTAGTTATAATATCCCATGATAGATATTTCTTAGACAAAGTTGCTACAAAAACGCTGCTTTTAGATGAAGGCAAAGGAATTATATATTCAGGAAATTATACATACTTTTTAGAAGAAGATGAGAGAAGAACTTTAGCACAATTTGAAATATACAAAAATCAGCAAAGACAGATTACTGCTATGAAAGAATCTATAAAGAGGCTTAGAGATTTTGGAACTATAGGAAATAATGAATTATTCTTCAAAAGAGCAAAAAGTATAGAAAAGAGATTAGATAAATTAGAAGTACTAGATAGGCCAAAAAATGATAGTGGTAAATTACCACTCAATTTTGCTATGAATGATAGATCTGGTAAGGATGTACTTAAAATTGTAAATCTTGTTATAACATTAGGCGATAAACAAATATTTAATGAAGCAAATGTAGAATTATATTATGGTGAAAAAGTTTCACTTATTGGTAACAATGGCTCTGGTAAATCTACTTTAATAAGTACTATACTTGGAGAGATGCAGCAGACATCAGGCAGCATAAAAATAGGAAGTAATGTAAAGGTTGGGTATATACCACAGGAAATATATTTTGAAGATGAAAGTGCTACTATACTAGATACATTTAGAAAATGCTTTAGTGGAACTGAAACAGAGCTAAGAGGAACACTAGCTAAATTTATGTTTGTAGGTGAAAATGTTTTCAAACGTATAAGCGCATTATCTGGCGGGGAAAAAGTAAGACTAAAACTCGCTTCTCTAATGCAAGAAGATACAAACCTTATAATATTAGATGAACCTACTAACCATATTGATATTGATACTAGAGAAGTTTTGGAAGAGGCATTACAAGAATATAAAGGAACTCTTTTGTTTATATCACATGATAGATATTTTATCAATAAACTAGCAAAAAGAGTAGTAGAAATTTCTGATAAAAAGCTCAAAACTTATTTAGGAAATTATGATGACTATAAAGAGGCAAAAACTAGAGCCCAGACAAATGACACAAAAATAAAAGTAGTTGTTCCAGTTAAAAAAAGTAGTTTACAAACAATACAAAAACAACAAAAAAAGAAAAAACAGCTAAAAAATATATAAATAGTACTAATTAATGCATTTAATTTCAGTAATTTACAAATTATGCATTGACATTATATGGAATATATTGTATAATAAAACACAATTTTAAAAAATATTACCAAATATAATTAGGAGGTAATTTTATGAAAAATTATTATTATTCTTATAAAGTTAAAGAAATGATGAAGTTATCCAAAAAAAACAATATAGAAATGTCACATACAATAAATGATAATACAATATTTGTAAAGTATTTTAAAGAATTGGATGATTTTATACTGCAGTACTCTTGGATTATACCAAATGAAGATATTAGTTTAAATCAAGATGTTAAAGATGTTTTAAATAAATATCAGACTACAAAATATAATGAAAATCAGATTAGTCAGATATTAGATGTTGTACAAATAGGCTTAATAACTGTATACAGTAAAGATGCAGAAGATCTTTGTGGACTAATAGGTGATTGCAAAGATAATTTATTAACCGAAACTAATGACACAAATTATATTTTCTGCTGTAAAAAAGTATTAAGAGTAATTCAATATCATGGTAAAGTAAGTTATCCATTAGAATATTTATCAACTATTTTAAGATGGGACAATTCAAGTGTTAAATCTAGATTTCAGCTCAATGGAATGAAAACTGTTGAAAAAGGAATTAAATATAAGTATTCTAAAAAGAATACTAATGTTATCTTTTCTGTTGGAAATGAAAGAACAACTTTTGCAATAGGCGCTAATGACAATATTCCGGATGTAATAACTATTGACACTTTTTTAGGTATTATAGAACATGATATAAAAAATATTATCTAATAATTTAAAACAAACTGCTGACAGAAATTTGTCAGCAGTTTATTCTTTTATATCTGATAGTCATAGATTTTATACTAAATAGTTGACATAAATATATTAATGTGGTATAATTGTTTTATAAATTTATAGAAGTATTCCAAAATTAATAAGGAGGAATAGCAATGCGTGATGATATTATCAAAACCATTGATTTTAAACAAGTTAGAACAATCATTAGTAAGGAAAATTCAGACATAGAAGAATGGAGATATTGTAATTTAATACCGTTTATGTTACTAGATCCTAAAACTACATATTCTGTAGTGTATGTAATGTTTAGAAAAAGCAGAAGATGTGGATATTCAACTGCAGGTACTCCAGAAGTTATGTATAAAAAAATAGCTGAAAATATTGATGATTCAGAACAGAATTTTATTATTATTAGTAATTCTAGCAATAATAAAAAAGAGGGCTGGTATATTACTAGAGATTAAAAATTAAAAAAGAGTTCATATTATATAATGGAACCTAAGAACAGGACACACTAAAAAAGAGTGTGCAGTTCTTGGGTTTCGTTTTGCCTAAAAATATGATATAATATAAATAAAGATTGGAGGAATTATGAGTAAGATATTATTTAATGA
>Ga0209100_1000329_pt1 | contig 44186 bp, 44 predicted proteins | sample lystaG_FD_185480 | JGI IMG/M metagenome (GOLD analysis project Ga0209100, IMG submission 185480) | Glacier valley bacterial and archeal communities from Borup Fiord, Nunavut, Canada, to study Microbial Dark Matter (Phase II) -... | ecosystem: Environmental > Aquatic > Freshwater > Ice > Glacier ... | reverse complement strand
GATGCCACCGGCAGCGCGTACTCGTCGGCGAGGTCGATGACCCTCGACACCTTCTCCGCCAGACGGGCGCTGATCGCCGGAACTCCGACGGCATCGATCTCCTCGAGGACCGCGGCGAACCGGGCCTGGTCGATCGGGCTCGGGTGGCTGATGCTGTACGCCGCGGCACCGCGAGCGGGCGGCGGAACCCCATCGAGAGAAAGATCCTGCACGTCCGTGTGGGTGAAGCCGCTGAAAACGGGCGTGAGTCGTTCGAGGGCACGATCGCTCAGCGCCAGGAAACCGGTGCCCCATCCGGCCCGCACCCAGGTCTGCCCGCCGCTCGCGATGACATCCGCCAGTTCGAATGGCGCGTCGACGACACCGAAACCCTGCATCGCGTCGACGATGAGCAGGCGATCGCCGATCACCTGGCGGATGCCCTCGATGTCCGAGAGATAGCCCGTGCGGTAATCGACGAGGCTCACGGCCACCGCGACGATGCTCGGGGTGAGCCGGTCGCGAATCACTCCCGGGGTCACCGGACCTCCGGCCGTATCGAGCCAGTGGGGCGCGAGTACCGACAGGGAGTCGGCCGCGCGCACGGCGGCGAACGGAAGTGCCGGAGACTCCGCCGCCGAGAGCAGCACTCCCCCGGTGATGCCGAACATCGCGTGCATCAGGCCGGACCCCGTGTTCGGCTGGAAGACCACCTGGTCGGCGCGGAAGCCGATGAGCGCACTGACGGCGGCACGCACCCGCGCATCCTGCCCGGCGAGGCTCGCGAGACTGCCGAACCGTGCACGACGCATCAGCTCGACCTGGGCGATCTGCTCCTCGATTGCGGCGCGCCCGAGAGGGCCGACCGAGGCAAAGTCGAGATAGCCGGGTTCCTCGGTGAATCCGGCACTGAAGTCATCGATGGTCGTCATGTGTCACTAACTGCCGAAGCGGCGCTGGCGCCGGGCGTAATCGCGGAGGGCGCGCAGGAAGTCGACCTCACGCAGGTCCGGTCCGAGTGCTTCCACGAAGTAGAACTCGCTGTGTGCGCTCTGCCACAGCATGAAGTCGCTGAGGCGCTGCTCTCCCGAGGTGCGGATCACGAGGTCAGGGTCGGGCTGGCCTCCGGTATAGAGATGGTCACCGATGAGCTCCGGGGTGAGGATCTCCGCGAGCGCGTCGAGCGTGCCACCCTCCTCCTCGTGCTTGGTGACGATGCTGCGCATCGCATCGGCTATCTCCCGCCGCCCTCCATATCCGACCGCGAGGTTGATATGCATCCCGGTATTGGCAGCGGTGCCCGTCTCGGCGTTCTTCAGCGCGTCGATGAGGTGCTGGGGCAGGCCGTCAAGCGATCCGACATGCTGCACCCTCCAGTTGCGAAAGTGAGAGAGGTCTTCGGCGAGGTCCGCGATGATCTGCAGCAGCTCATCGAGTTCCTCTGTGGTGCGCCCGGTGAGGTTGTCGGTCGACAGCAGATAGAGGGTGGCGGTGGCGATTCCGAGGTCATCACACCAGACCAGGAACTCGCGGAACTTCGCCGCTCCGGCACGATGCCCGTGGGCCGCTGTTTCGAGCAGCCGTTGCCGCGCCCAGCGCCGATTGCCATCCATGATCATCGCGATGTGCTTCGGCAGTTCCTGGGTGGCCAGAAAGCGACGGATCCGGTTCTGGTAGAGCCCGTAGAGGATGCCTCGTCCGAGGGGAACTTCCCGCTGTGCCACACCAATACGCTAGTGCACGAGCCGTGGAGAGCTCCCCTGGAGAGCCCATCGGTCGACACTAAACTTGGGAACCATGGCTACGGAATCGGATCACCGCCCGCTCGACCCAGCGCTCGACCCGTCGGCCGGCACGGTGCAGGACGGACCCGACCTTCCGAACATCCCCCTGCTCGATGACGCACTCGCGAACCGTGCCGAACTGCTGGACCGCAAACCCACCTGGCGGGGCTGGATTCATGCGGCGACTTTCCCGGTGGCGATCGTTCTCGGCGTCGTGCTCATCGTGCTCGCCGACGGTGTGCCAGCCAAGGTGTCGAGCTCCGTGTTCGTGCTGTCGTCACTCCTGCTGTTCGGGGTCTCCGCGCTGTACCACCGCTTCAGCTGGAGTGACCGCACGAAGCGCTTGCTCAAGAGACTCGATCACGCCAACATTTTCCTGCTGATCGCCGGGTCGTACACCCCCATCACCGTTCTGGCCCTCCCACATGACAAGTCCGTGCTGCTGCTCTGGCTGGTCTGGATCGGTGCGGGGCTGGGCATCGGATTCCGAGTGTTCTGGATCGGTGCGCCGCGCTGGCTCTATGTGCCGCTCTATCTGCTGCTCGGGTACGCCGCGCTCGCTTTCATCGTGGACTTCTTCCAGGCAAATGCCGTGATGATGACGCTCATCCTGCTCGGGGGCGTCTTCTACACGATCGGTGCGGTGATCTACGGATTCAAGCGACCGAACCCTATGCCCGGCGTCTTCGGATTCCACGAGATCTTCCATGCGCTCACGCTGCTGGCATTCCTCTCCCACTGGACGGCGATCTTCCTGGTGGCCACGAACCCGCCGGTCTTCTAGGGCCAGCCGGGCATCTAGGCCTGGCCCGGCGTCTAGGCCTGGCCGGGCATCTCGGAGCTGGAGGGGCGTCTAGGGGCTGGCCGGGGGCTGTTCGGTTGCCGCGGCATCCCGCTCCGCCTCGAGCTGTTCGCGGATCTCCCCGCGATAGCGGACGCGACGCACTCGGCGCACCATGTCAATGCAGAGCAGCACCACGATCGCTGCCACCCCGAAGGTCGCGGCGAAGCCGACCCAGGTCGGCGTGACCGAGTTCTCATTGAAGTTCGGTTGGGGTGTTGGAGTGGACGCGAGAATCACGATCGCGCTGTACAGGCCGCCGCCGACACCACTCATGCGCTGACCTCCTCGGCGACGATTCCCGCGAAGAGATCGGTCTCGGGCAGTGGTGACTCCACGCGGGTCAGGGCGAGCTGGAAGTCCTCGAAGGGCCAGGCCTGACGCTGCAGGTCGTTCGGCCAGAAAAAGAAGGCGCTGTCCGGGGCGACCTGGCTGGCATGCGCCCGGAGGGCCTGGTCACGGGCGTCGAGGAAATCCTCCACCCGCACCTGCGTGGTGGTGAGATTGGGACGGTCCTTCATCCTCTCGCGGATCTCCTCCATCTGGGCCAGCTGCGCGGTGTCGGGTGCGTTCGCCACCAGGAACTGGTACATCGCCTCGATTCGTGGGGCGTTGAAGATGCGGTCGTAATAGACCTTGGAGACCTGCCAGGGTGCACCGGCATCCGGATACCGCGACGCATCCGCCGCTGCCGCGTAGGCGTACAGCGAGATCTCATGGGTGCGGATGTGGTCGGGGTGCGGGTATCCGCCCATCTCGTCGTAGGTGACAAGCACCTGCGGTCGGAACTCGCGGATGATCTTGACGAGCGGCTCGGCAGAGATTTGGAGCGGGATGACGGCGAAGGAATTTGCCGGCACCGGCTCGTCATTCTCGGGCAGGCCGGAGTCCTGGTATCCCAGCCAGCGGTGATCGAAGCCGACGGCCGCCTGGGCGTTTGCCATCTCGAGACGCCTCAACCCCGCCATGTCGCGGTTCGCCATCGCCTTCAGCTCGAGGGCTTCATTCTGGATGTCACCGCGCTCGCCGCCCGTACAGCTGACCACGAGCACCTCGGTGCCGATGCTGCGATAGTGGGCATAGGTTGCTGCACCCTTACTCGACTCGTCGTCGGGATGGGCGTGCACGGCAAGCAGGCGCTGTGTCACCGAACTCCTTGGATTGGGGCATATGCAGGGATTGGGGCATGTGCAGGGATTGGGGCATGTGCAGGGATTGGGGCATATGCAGGGATTGGGGCATGTGCAGGGGTTGGCGGATATGCAGGGATTGGCGCATACCCTTGAGGTACAAGAATAGGCGTGCGGGGATGTGACATGACTGCGATAGACGAGGATGCCCTCGAGGTGCGACCCGTCGCTGCGCCCGAATCCTCGAGCCTGGCCGCGCGCTACGGCCGCACCCCGGCGAAGAGGAGCCGGGACCGTCTCATCTACCTCGTCGCCGGCGCCGTCGCGGCGATCATCGTAATCGCGTGGGTGCTCTGGGCGGGCTTCGACCAGGCCAGTGGCACGCTGGACGCCGAAGACAAGGGTTCAACGATCGTCAACGATCGCACCGTGAGCATCAGCTACCAGGTGTCGATGCCGGTGGGCCAATCGGCGAGTTGCGCCCTGCAGGTGCAGAACAAGGCCCATGGCATCGTCGGCTGGCGCATCGTGCCAGTGCCGGCATCCACGCGCTACACGACCTCCTACACCCGTACGGTGCTGAGCTCCGAGCGGGGCGTCACCGGCTTGATCTACCGGTGCTGGCTGACCTAAACTGAGAGTAATGATCAGAGACCGGCCACGCGGCCGGTCTCATTTGTATTTCGAGGGAGCACATCGTGTCTACCGAGACCACCGAGACCTGGCTGACCCAGGAAGCCTTCGATCGTCGGAGCGCCGAGCTCGAGCTGCTGTCGACCACCGGGCGCACCGACATCGCCAAGAAGATCGAAGCGGCGCGCGAAGAGGGCGACCTCAAGGAGAACGGCGGGTACCACGCCGCCAAAGAAGAACAGGGCAAGATGGAGGCCCGCATCCGAGTGCTCACCGAACTATTGCGCCACGCCAAGGTCGGCGCGGCTCCGACAAGCACCGGTGTGGTGCAGTCCGGAACGGTCGTGAGCGCGCGCATCCTCGGTGACACGAGCGTCTTCCTGCTCGGCAGTCGCGAGATCGTCGGTGAAGACAGCGATCTCGACGTCTACAGCGAAGGCAGCCCGCTCGGCGCCGCCATCCTCGGCCATGCGGTCGGCGAGACGGTGTCGTACACCGCACCGAACGGCAAGGAGATCACCGTGCAGATCGACAAGGTCGAGACCTACCTGCCGTAGGTCGAATGCGCACCAGCGTCAGAAATCGATGCGCGGCTCGTAGCCCGCTTCGATGAGCACACCGAGCACACGCTGCACGTGCTCCGGCCCTCGAGTTTCGATGCTCAGTTCGAGCTCCACGTCACCAAAGAGGGCGTTGCGACTATTGCGGGTGTGCAGCACCTCCACGACGTTCGCGTTGGCCTCGGAGACGAGTTCGGCGATGCGCGCGAGCTGGCCAGGGCGGTCGGGCAACATCAGCCGCAGTTTGAGGTACCGATCGGATACCGCGAGCCCGCGTGAGATCACGCGCTCCATCACGAGCGGGTCGATATTACCGCCACTGAGCACCGCCACGGTGATACCGGCATCCTTCACCTGGCCGGTCATGATCGCTGCGACGGCAGCGGCGCCGGCGGGCTCTACTACGAGTTTCGCCCGCTCGAGCAGCACGAGCATGGCGCGCGCGATATCGTCGTCCGAGACGGTGATGATCTCGTCGACCGCGTGCTTGATGATCTCGAAGTTGAGGATGCCCGGCTTGCTCACCGCGATCCCGTCGGCGATCGTCGGCAACATCTTGATCGCGGTCGATACGCCGTTCAGGATCGACGGGGGATACGCAGCCGCATTCTGGGCCTGGACACCGATGATGCGAACGGCACGGCCCTGGAGCGCGAACTTCTGCTTGAGCGCGCTGGCCACGCCCGAGATGAGTCCCCCACCCCCGATGGGCACGATCACTGTCTGGAGCTCGGGAACCTGGTCAAGAATCTCGAGACCCACTGTGCCCTGGCCGGCCACGACATCCGGGTGGTCGAATGGCGGGATGAAGACGGCGCCGGTGTTGGCCGCGAACTCGGCCGCCGTACGCAGGGCCTCGTCGACCGCGTTGCCCCGGAGTACGATCTCCGCGCCATAGTTGCGGGTGGCCTGCAGCTTCGGGAGGGCCACTCCGACCGGCATGAAGATGGTCGCGGAGATGCCGAGCTCGCGGGCGGCGAAGGCCACCCCCTGGGCGTGGTTGCCCGCGGAGGCGGCGACCACCCCACGGGACTTCTCTTCGTCGGTCAGCCGGGAGATGAGGTTGTACGCCCCGCGGATCTTGTAGGAGCCCGTTCGCTGGAGGTTCTCACACTTGAGGTAGACGGGAGAGCCGAGCAGCTCACCGAGAAAACGGGAGCTCTCCATCGGAGTGATCTCGGCGACTCGCGAGACGACGGCCCTCGCCGCTTCGAAGTTTGCGAGCGTCGGGCCCACGAGAGTCAGTTCAGGCATTCTTCTCCGCGCGGGTTCCGGGGTCCGGACGCACCGCCTGTGTCAGGTTCGGCTGTGGGATTGTGCGCCACTGCCCGCTCGCCACGAACTTGACCATAACATTCAGAGTTGCGACGACCGGCACCGCGAACAGGGCTCCGGGGATGCCCGCAAGGAATCCGCCGGCCGCGACCGTGAAGACCACGGCGAGCGGATGCACCCTGACCGCTGTGCCCATGATGAAGGGCTGAAGCACGTGGCCCTCAATCTGCTGTACGGCAATCACGACGCCGAGCATGATCAGGGCCGCGAAGGGGTTGAGGTACACGAGTGCGATGAAGATGGCGAGCACTCCGGAGAACAGTGCACCGACGACCGGGATGAACGATCCGAGGAACACCGCGACAGTGATCGGGATCACGAGGGGAAACCCTCCGAAGAAGAGCCCGATGATCCAGGCTCCGAGTCCGATGCCGATGGCATCGACGAAGGCGACAAAGATCTGCACGCGCACGAAATTGGTGAGTGTGACCCAACCGGCCCGCCCCGAGCCGTCGATGGCCGGACGCGCCTTGCGCGGGAACAGTCTCACCACCCAGGCCCAGATGCCTGTGCCGTCGATGAGCATGAAGAGCGTGGCGAAGAGAACGAGCAGCGTTCCCGCCAGCACGTGTCCGGCCGTGGTGCCGAAGGACACCGCGCCGGAAACCAGTGCCTGGCTGTTTTTCTGGATCGCCGCCCACGCCTGGCCGAGGTAGGCCGTGATATCCGAGTTCGTCAGATGCAGCGGCGACGCGAGCAAGTACTGCTTGAAGTTGCCGTATGCCTCGACGCTCTGCCTCTGCAGATCGGGAAATCCGCTGCGCACCTGCGAGATGACGAGAATGACGAGGCCGGCGACCACGGCCAGCAGCCCGATCTCCACGAGGGCAACGGCCAGCCACTTGGGCCAGCGATGGCGCACCAGAGAGTTCACCAGCGGTACGAGTAGCGCTGCGAGCAGGATCGCGATCATGAACGGCACCACGATCTCGCGCAGGGTGATCACGAGATAGACGAACAGGGCGATCACAGCGGCGACCGCGAGCACCCGCCAGGACCACGCGCCGGCGATCCGGATGCTGGCCGGGAGCGTCGCATCGGCCTGCTCCCTGGCCGAGGTCGCCTCTGCCGGGGCGATCACCGCCGGGGTGCGTTTGGGCAATCCGAACTTCATCGGGTCAGTCTATGCCGCCGTACTTGGGCAAAACCGTTGTACATGCAGTGGCGGGTATGTACTTCAGCCATCGATGCCACTTACCGAGACGGCGTTTCCGCGCAGCCGAACTCCGAGGCTTTCCCCCGGCTGCGGGTGCTCCGATACGGCGTGCTGCACTGACACGAGGGTGCCATCCCAGAGCGTCAGCCGGGTGCGCCGCAGGGATCCGAGGAAGCTCGAGGCCACCACGGTCGCCGCGATGCTACCGGGGGTTGCGGGTGGGACCAGGAGCAGGTCTTCCGGGCGCACGAGCGCAAGCACCGGCCCGTTTGCCCTCCCGTTCACCCGGGGGGACCCGAGCACCCCAAGGGTCTCGCCGTACAGTGTCACCTGTCTGTCCGACAGTGTGGCGGGCATCCGATTGCTCAAGCCGACGAAGGCGGCCACGAAGGGAGTGGCGGGGGCCGTGTAGAGCTCCTCCGGCGAGCCGATCTGCTCGATGTTGCCCTCTCTCATCACCGCGACCCGGTCGGCGACCGCCAGCGCCTCCTCCTGGTCGTGGGTGACGAAGAGCGTGGTGATACCCAGGTCGGTCTGGATGCGTCGGATCTCATCGCGCAGCTGCACCCGCACCTTCGCGTCGAGGGCCGAGAGCGGTTCATCGAGGAGCAGCACCCGCGGCCGCGTCACCAGGGCTCGGGCGAGGGCGATTCGCTGTTGCTGGCCACCGGAGAGCTGGTGTGCGTAGCGCCCGGCGAGGTGGCCGAGACCGACGAGATCGAGTGCCCCTGCCGCACGAGTGCGGCGTTCGGCGGTCGGGATCTTGCGCATCCGAAGCCCGAACTCCACGTTCTCGATCGCCGTGAGGTGAGGAAAGAGCGAGTAGGACTGGAAGACCATGCCGATGTCCCGCTTGTTCACCGGCACGTCGACCACGTCGACGCCGTCGATCAGGATGCTGCCACCGTTCACCTGCTCGAGTCCCGAGAGTGCGCGCAGGGCCGTGGTCTTGCCGCAACCCGACGGGCCGAGCAACGCCACGAACTCCCCCGGTCGCACCGAGAGGCTGACCCCGGTGAGGGCCTGATGTCCGGCGTAGTCCTTCACGACATCGATGAGCTCAACGGTTGCGCCGTAGTTCGGAGAGGGGGTCATGAGGCCTTCTTCTGGGCGCGGGTGCGACGGTCGGACGCGAGGCGGCCGATGAGCAACAGCAGGACGAATGCGAACGCGAGAGCGAGCAGGGAGAAGATCACGGCGACGAAGGGATCGCTCTTCGAGACCTGAACGAGAGCAGTCTGCAGATTCACCCGGTTGAGCAGTGACGCAATGGTGAACTCACCGAGCACGACCGCCACCGTGATGAACGCGGCGGCGAGGATGCCCCGCCGCAGGTTGGGCAGGATGACCCGCCACAGCACACTGGCCCAGCCGGCACCGAGCGAGCGCGCAGCCTCGGCCAGGGTCACGACATCCACCAGGCTGAGGTTGGACTGGATCGCACGATACGCGTAGGGCAGCACGGTGACACCGTACGCGAAGGCGAGCGTCCAGATCGAGGAACCCGCAAGTCGCGCCACGACCGAATAGACGGGGGCGAGACCGACGACCACCACGATTGCGGGCACCGTGATGGGGATGATGCAAATGAATTCAAGAACCCGCCGGAGACGCGGAAACTGCAGTTGAACGAGGATCATCGTGGGCAGCAGGATCACCAGGATAATGACGACCGTCACCACCGCCAGCAGAAGCGAATTGCGAAGGCCCGTGAAGACGACAGCGTAGGTGACGGTGGACGCCGGCGAAAACACTCCAGCCCAGTGGGCGAACGTGTAGCCGCCGGCGAGGTTGCGGAGGCTGAACTCGAGCATGGCGACTATCGGGATGGTGAACAGGATGCCGACCACACCGAGAATCACTGTGCGAGCAACGCGCCCCGGGGCAGCCCCGACCGGGCGGACGCCGCTCACTTCTGCCACCGCGTCGTGCGGGACTGCAGGGCGGAGTAGCCCCACATCAGCACAACCATGATCACGATCATGCCGAGCGCAAGCGCGCCCGCCATGTTGCTGCGGCCGAGCACGGTTTCGCTGATGAGAGCGGCACGGATCCGCAGCGGCACGATCTGAGCTCCCTGGCTGATGAGAGCAGCTGCGGTGGCGTAGGACGAGAATGCGTTGGCGAACAACAGGAGCAGGCTGCCAAGGAAGGACGGCGCGAGCACGGGCCCGGCGATGCGCGCCCAGTAGGTGAGACGAGTGCCCCCGAGGGTGGCGTTGGCCTCGGCCCACTGCGGCTTCAACCCCTCGAGCGCCGGCATGAAGGTGATGATCATGAGCGGCACCTGGAAGTAGATGTAGGGCAGCAAAAGACCCGGCACCTGGTAAAGCCAGACGCCGTTCGCGAAGATGTTGATGCCGAGGCCCTTGAGGAAGACGGTGACAAAGCCCTGGATTCCGATCGTCGCGATAAACGCGAAGGCGAGCATCACCCCGCCGAACTGGGCCAGCACACTCGCCGCGGAGTCGACCATCGATCGGAGGGTCCCCTGCGGATTCAGGCCGAGCAGGGCGTAGCACACGAGTGCGCCGACCACGGCTCCCACGATCGCGGTGACGGCCGACACCCAGAAGGAACTGGCGAAGGTCTTGAGGATGTCGGGGGTGAAGAGTGCCGCGACATTGGCGATGGTGAAGCGCCCCTGGGCGTCGAACAGCCCGGAGAGCACCGCGAGCACGGTGGGGATCGCCAGAAAGAGCAGGACATACAGTGCAAACGGCGTGAGCCCGAGCACGGCGGGTGGCACAGAGACGAGCCGCCGCGCGCTGCGCGGTCGACTCGTCTCGATGGTCACTGCGATGGTGTGGTCATTTGAATGAGAGTTACTCGGGTCAGTTCGAGGCTACTGGCTCATCGCCGCGGCCCACTTTGCGGTGAGCAGGGCTCCCGCGGTGGTGGTCTCGGTTTCCGTCGGAGAGACGAACTTTGAGGGCATCTTGCCGGCGACCGCCTGTGCTTTCTTATCGGTCGTGCCAGCCTTGTCCATCGCGGCGATCTGCACGGGGAAAGCGCCTGCGGCCAGGTAAAGGTTCTGTACGGTGGGGCTGTAGACGAATTCCTGCCAGAGGCGCGCGGCGGCGGGATGCGGGGCATCCTTGTTGATCGCCTGGTTGTAGTAGCTGCCATAGGCGCTGCCCGGGAAGACGACGGTCTTCCAGTTCGGCGTGGTCGCGGCCTGGGCCAGGTTGTTGTAGCTCCAGTCGAAGACGACCGGGGTCTCACCGGAAGCAATCGTGGCGGGGGTCGGGTCGAGCGGAAGGAAGTTGCCCGCCTTGCTCAGCTTGGTGAAGAAATCGACACCCGGCTGGAAGTCGGCGGCTGAGCCGCCGCTCTGGATCGCCGCAAGGCCGACGGCGGCGAACGCCGCTCCGGCCTGCGTCGGGTCGCCGTTGATGGCGACCTTGCTTCCGTAGGAGCTGCCGAGCAGGTCGGAGAGCTTCTTCGGCGCGGTCTTGATCACCGAGGAGTCGTATCCGACCGACATCAGTCCGGTGTAGTCGTTGACCCAGAGGCCGGTCTTCTCTTTGTTGGCCGCGGGCACGTCGGCCCAGGTCGCGACCTTGTATGGCGCGAACTTCGCGGTGCTGGCGAGGGTGACCGCGGGTCCGAGGTCGAAGACATCCGGAGCAGTGTCCTGTCCGGCGAGGTCATCTGCCGCCTTGATCTCTTCGGCGCTCGAGCCGTCGGGGTTTGCGGAGTTCACCGTTATCTTGGGGTACTTCTTCTTGAATGCGGCGATGATCTTGCCGTAGTTGGCCCAGTTATCGGGCAGGGCGATCACATTGAGCGCGCCCTCCTTGTTCGCTGCCTTCACCAGGCCAGCGATGTCACCGAATGCGGAGACGCTGGTTGCGGTCTTCGCGTTGGTGGCACCGGATGCTGCCGGCGTCGGCGTGCTGGAGCACGCGCTGAGAGAGATGGTGATCGCGGCGACTGCTGCGATACCGACGATGGTGCGCTTGTTGAACACTCTTCCTCCGTTCGGCCTTGTGGCCGCCTGCGCTGTGAGCAGACAGTGGGTGCCGTCACGACCTCAGAGGAGGTTAGGGAACTGCGCTGTCCGCCATGGGTCCCGTCGGTGAACGGGAGACTAACGACGACCCTACGGCACCCAAACATGGCAGCGGAAAGCCGATCAGTCTCGATAGTGTCAACGGGTGCCGGATTGTGTCAAGACGTGAGAGACCAGACCTTGTCCGCGGCCCAGGCCAGACGCATCGCACTCACCGCCCAGGGATTCGGCACGGCGGTGCCGACAGCGGTCGGCACCCGGCAATTGAATCGGGCACTCGACCGCCTCGGCCTCGTGCAGCTGGACTCGGTGAACGTATTCGAGCGAAGTCACTACCTTCCCCTGTTCGCCCGGCTCGGCTCCTACGACAGGTCGCTTCTCGACCGGCTGGTGTTCGGTCGACGCAGCGATTATGTGGAGTACTGGGCGCACGAAGCGGCGATAATCCCGATGGAGTCCTGGCCGCTGTTCCGTTGGCGCATGGAAGCGAACCGCGCCCGCTATTCCCAGCCCGGCGGCTGGGTGGCAGAGAATGGCCCGATGCTGGACTGGTTACGCGCTGAGTTGGGCGCCCGCGGTGCCGTAGCCGCGAGCGAGATCGAACACGATTCCGGCAAGGGAGCAGGCGGCTGGTGGGGCTGGTCGGAGGTCAAGACCGGGCTCGAGTGGCTCTTCCGGTTCGGCGAGGCGGTGTCGGCCGGTCGCTCGCGGTTCGAGCGACGCTATGCACTGGCGTCGTCGGCGCTTCCTCTCGCCGTCTTCGACCGCGAGGTGCCACCGGCCGACGCGATCCGCGAGCTGCTACTGCTGTCCGCGCGCGCACACGGCGTCGGTACCCTCACCGATCTGGCCGACTACTACCGCATCAAGACCGAACCCGCCCGGGCCGCGGTGCACGACCTGGTGGATGCCGGCGAGCTGCAGCCGGTGACGGTGGCGGGCTGGAACCGGCCGGCCTTCCTGCATCGCGACGCCCGCATCCCGCGCCGCATCGAGGCGACGGCGCTGCTCTCCCCGTTCGACCCTGTGGTCTGGGAACGCAAGCGAGCCGAGCGCATGTTCGGGTTCCACTACCGGATCGAGATCTACACGCCCGCGCCGAAGCGGATCTTCGGCTACTACTCGCTGCCGCTTCTCGTCGATGACCGCCTGGTCGGGCGGGTCGATCTCAAGAGCGACCGCCAGAACCGCGTCCTGCGGGTGCAGTCCAGCTGGACTGAGGTGGATGCCCCACCAGAAACAGCCGCACGCCTCGCTCCACTGTTGCGCGAAACAGCCGCCTGGCAGGGGCTCGAGAGCATCGACGTGATGGCGCGGGGTGACCTCGCGGGGCCGTTGGCCGCCGAACTCGGCGTCGCGATCCAGAACGCCTAGAACTCCCCACCGATCTTGTGAAGGCGTGCGATCCGGTCTTCGATCGGCGGATGGGTGCTGAAGAGGCGGCTCATGAAGCCCGGCTTGGTCGGGTCCGAGATCCACAGGTGCGCCATCGACGAGTTCTGCTTCTGCATGGGGCGGCCGTACTGGCCGAGCTTCTGGAGCGCACTGGCCAGTGCATCCGGATTTCGCGTCGTCAGTGCGCTGGTGGCATCGGCCAGGTATTCACGCTGGCGCGAGATCGAGGCCTGGACGCCGGCGGCGACCAGGGGCGCGACGATCATCGCGGCGATGCCGAACACGATGACAATAGGGTTGCCACCGCCTCCGCCCCCGTTACGGTCGTTGTCGCGACCGCCCCCGAAGAAGGCGAAGCGCAGGAAGAGGTCGGCGATGAAGCCGATCGCGACGACGAGACCGAAGACGATCATCGACACGCGGGTGTCGTAGTTCTGCACGTGGCCCATCTCGTGCGCCATCACGCCTTCGAGCTCCGAGTCGTCCATGAGGTCGAGCAGCCCGGTGGTCGCGGCGACATAGGCGTGCCCGGGGTCGCGCCCCGTGGCGAAAGCGTTCGGGGCCGGGTCGTTGATGATGTACACCTTCGGCATCGGCAGACCGTCGGTGATCGACAGGTTCTCCACGATGCGATACAGCCGCGGATTGTCGGCCTTCTGGATCTCCTGCCCGCCCGAGATCGAGATCGCGAGGCGGGAGGCCGCGAAGTACTGGATCGTGGCATAGCCCACCGCGATCACGATCACCGTCACCGCAATCGAGGGGCTGTTGTACACGTAGGCCGCGAGCGCCCCCAGGCCGCCGATGATCAGCAGGAACAGCAGGATGATTAGAACGGTGTTGCGTTTGTTCTTCGCAATCGCGCGATACATGAAGCTCTAGTCAGAACTGCACGCGAGGAGGTTCCGCGATGGCCGCCGAGTCCGCCACCTCGAAGAAGTCGCGCTCGGTGAAGCCGAGGCCGCGGACGAAGAGCGTGTTCGGAAAGGTCTTGACATTGGTGTTGAGCTCACGCACGCCACCGTTGTAGAAGCGGCGCGAGGCCTGGATCTTGTCTTCGGTGTCGACGAGTTCACCCTGCAACTGCAAGTAGTTCTGGCTGGCCTGGAGCTGGGGGTAGGCCTCCGCCACGGCGAAGATGCTCTTCAGGGCGCTCTGCACGTGGTTCTCGGCGACCGCTGCATCCGCCGGGGTGGACGCGCTGATCGACTCGGCTCGCGCCCTGGTCACGGCCTCGAACACACCGGACTCATGGGCCGCATATCCCTTGACCGTTTCGATGAGATTGGGCAGCAGGTCGGCGCGACGCTTCAGCTGCACCGTGATGTCACTCCACGCCTCATCGACACGCACGTTGAGGCGCACGAGTCCGTTATAGGTCGACCACAGGTAGATACCGATGATGGCGACGAGGACGACGATGACGCCGACGACGATGAGGGTTTCCATGACTGATCTCTCGAGAGCTGGATGCTACGAAGCGGCGAACCGCATGAAGTTCTAACTATATCCGCGGCGGATTCGGCCACCGCGGGTTCGGAGCACACTCTGAGCCAATGCCGGGGCATGGCAGGCTCAATTGTCAGCACACTTCCACCGCCTCTCAAGGAGACTCAATGACGCAGGCCGCCCAGGAAGCGATCGAACGACTCAGCCGGGTCGTCGTCGACTTCCCCTCACCCGGTATCGTCTTCCGCGACCTCAGTCCGGTATTCGCCGACGGACCGGCCTACACGAGCGTGATCGATGCCCTCCTCGCACCCTTCGAGGGGCAATTCGATGCCCTGGCAGGCATGGAGGCGCGCGGATTCGTGCTCGCGGCCGGCGCCGCCTACGCCACGGGGCTGGGTTGCGTGATGATCCGCAAGCCGGGCAAACTGCCGCGACCGGTGATTACCGAGGACTACGAACTCGAATACGGAACAGCAACCCTCGAGGTACACCCCGACGAGCTCGCTCCCGGCACCCGGGTGCTGCTGCTCGATGACGTGCTCGCTACCGGTGGTACTCTCGCCGCGAGTTGTCGACTTGCCGAACGGGCGGGCTGGCGTGTCGCCGGCATCAGCGTCGTGCTGGAGCTCAGCGAACTCCACGGCGTCGACAAGCTGCCCGATCGACGGGTGAACTCACTACTCAGCATCTGACGGATATTCTGGTGGACGGGGCGTGTCCCCCGCGAGACTCCACCTCCAAGAGATTGGCACCAATGGCTTCGACGCCTGGACCGATGCGAGCCCCCGGATCGTTCCGCAACTGGATGTTGCAGGGATTGACCGACCGCTCCGGCTCCTACCAGGGCCCGCACGCCAAGGTCGTGGAGAAGACCCACTCCTGGTGGCGGGTGATGTGCCTCACGGGCGTGGACTACTTCTCCACTCTGGGCTACCAGCCCGCCATCGCCGCCGTCGCCGCGGGGCTCCTCTCCCCCTTCGCCACCATCGTGCTCGTGGCTCTCACCCTGTTCGGTGCGCTGCCGGTCTACCGCCGGGTGGCCCGCGAGAGCTTCCGCGGCTCCGGCTCGATCGCCATGCTCGAAAGACTCCTGCCGTGGTGGGCCGGCAAGCTGTTCGTGCTGGTGCTGCTCGGATTCGCTGCTACCGACTTCATGATCACGATCACCCTCTCCGCGGCGGATGCCACGGCTCACGCCATCGAGAATCCCTTCGCCCCCTCGTGGTTCCAGGGCAACGAAGTGGCGATCACGCTGGTCCTCGTCGCCCTCCTCGGCGGGGTCTTCCTGCGCGGGTTCAAGGAGGCGATCGGTATTGCCGTCTTACTTGTCGCCGTGTACCTGGCTCTCAACCTGGTCGTCATCCTGGTGTCGATCGGCCAAGTCTTTGCCAATCCAATCGACGTGACCAACTGGTGGAGCGCGGTGAACACCCAGCATGGCAACCCCCTGATGATCATCGGAATCGCACTTATCGTCTTCCCGAAGCTCGCGCTCGGCCTCTCTGGATTCGAGACCGGGGTCGCGGTGATGCCCCAGGTCAAGGGAGACCCGGGCGATACCGACGGGAACCCGGTCGGACGCATCCGCGGCGCACACCGCCTGCTCACGAACGCCGCGATCATCATGAGCGCCTTCCTCATCACGTCGAGCCTGGTCACGACCATTCTCATCCCCCAGGCGGCCTTCCAATCCGGCGGACCGGCGAACGGCCGCGCCCTCGCCTACCTCGCACACGAGTATCTCGGCCCGATCTTCGGCACGGTCTATGACATCTCCACCATCTGCATCCTGTGGTTCGCGGGGGCATCCGCCATGGCCGGCCTGCTCAACCTCGTGCCGCGCTACCTGCCCAAGTACGGCATGGCGCCGAACTGGGCCAGGGCCGTGCGCCCCCTCGTGCTTGTCTTCACCGCGATCGCGTTTCTCATCACCGTGGTGTTCCAGGCCAACGTGGACGCCCAGGCCGGAGCTTATGCGACCGGGGTGCTCGTGTTGATCACCTCGGCATCCGTCGCGGTGACGCTGTCCGCACTGGCGAAGAAGCAGCGAAAGCGCACCGTCGGTTTCGCCATCATCGCCCTCGTGTTCGTCTACACGACGGCCCAGAACATCCGGGAGCGGCCGGACGGCATCCGCATCGCGGCACTCTTCATCCTCGGCATCCTCGTGATCTCCGTCGTCTCCCGGGTACAGCGCTCGCTGCAGCTCCGGGCGACCTCGGTCGTGCTGGATGCGGCGGCACTGGAGTTCGTGACCGCGGACGCCGCGCACGGCCACATCCGCATCATCGCGAACGAACCGGATGACGGCAGCAAGTCGGAATACAAGAATAAGAACTCAGACGAGCGCCGCTTCAGCCACATTCCACCGAAGTCGAAAATCATCTTCCTCGAGGTGCACCCGTCGGACTCCTCCGACTTCGAGGAGGACTTGGTCGTGCGAGGCATCGACAAGTACGGCTACCGGGTGCTCGAGGTGAAGAGCGGCACCATCCCCAACACGATCGCCGCGGTGCTGTTACAGATCCGTGACGAGACTTCGATGGTGCCGACGATCTACTTCGAGTGGAGCTCGGGCAACCCGATCTCCAACATGTTCAAATTTCTTGTGACCGGGGTCGGTGATGTCGCGCCGGTGACCCGCGAGATACTGCGTGAGTCGGAGAAGGACTCGAAGCAACGACCCGCGGTGCACGTCAGTTAGTGGGCACAGCAGCTGGGCGCTCAGGCGCCGAGCACACGATCCAGGTAGGGATTAGTGAACACCCGGTCCGGGTCGAGCCGGTCGCGCACGGCGACGAATTCGGAGTGGTGAGGGTAGACCTCGGCGAGCGACTCCGCGTCGCGGTAGTGGATCTTGCCCCAGTGCGGCCGACCCCGGTATCCCCGCATGATCTGCTCGACACCACGGAAGTACTCCCCGTGGTCGTCTCGGAAGTACCGGTGCACCGCGATGTACCCACTGTCCCGGTGCGAGGCGGTCGACAGCCAATTGTCGTCGGCGGCGGCAACCCGCACCTCGATCGGGAACGAGATCGTCCACCCGCGCGAGTCGATGAGCGAGCGGATGTCGCGGAGGGCATCCGGTATCGCCGCCCTCGGAATCGCGTACTCCATTTCACGGAAACGTGTAGTGCGCGGGCTGACGAAGACCTCGTGCGAGTGATCCGTATAGGTGCGGTTGCCATAGACCCGGGTGGCGAGCCGGTTGATCCCCGGCGTGAGCGCAGGCGCGAGGCGTCCCACGTTGCAGAGCAGGGCGAGCACGGCGTTGCCCACGATGCGGTCCTCGACGAACGCAGCGACCGGACCCACCGGATGCCGCTCGGCATCCGCTGCAAGTCGGGTGTTTGACTTGGTCATCACGCCGTCGGTGTGCGGCCACCAGTAGAACTCGAAGTGGTCGACGGCTGCGACCCGCTGCTCGAGTCCGTCGAGAACTTCCCCGAAACCGGCCGGGCGCTCGACGGCGTGAAGCAGGAAGGCGGGCACGCACTGCAGGGTGAGCTCGACGAGGATGCCGAGAGCGCCGAGTCCGAGGCGGGCGGCAGGCAGGAGTTCGGGATTCTCGGTCTCGCTGATGCGAAGGATCGAGCCATCCGCCGTCACCATCGTCACCGCCACGATCTGGGCGGCGAGGCCGGGGTAGCGCGCTCCGGTGCCGTGAGTGCCGGTGGAGGTCGCCCCGGCGATGGTCTGGCGGTCGATGTCGCCCATGTTCGGCAGGGCGAGCCCGTAGGGTTCGAGCAGTGCGGGCAGCCGGTGCAGGTAGGTGCCGGCACCCAGGGTCACCCGGTTTTGCGGTAGGTCCACGCCGAGCAGCCCCTCGAGGCGGCATACGTCGAGCTGCACGTCCTGGGCGCGGGCGATGGCGGTGAAGCTGTGGCCGGCGCCGACGGTCTTGACGGTCAACTCGCGCTCTCGGGCGAAACGCACGATCGCCGCGACCTCGTCGACGCTCGATGGGCTGGCCATCAGGAGCGGGCGCACGGACTCCGATCGTCCCCAGTTGCGCCAGGTCACGCCGGGCGTGAGACCCACGATCGCTGTTTCGACTGTCACCATTCACCCCCCAGCGTGACTCTTGTGCCCACCAGTTGTTTACCGGTCACAGGAAGGCCTTCCCCTCGCCCCGATAGGTGGGGACTGTGTCTATTATGCGGTCTCCGTCCACCAGCACGAACGCGTCGAGATGTTCGCTCAGCTCCCCCGCCTTCGGATGCCTCAGCCAGACCCGGTCACCGACCGCGAGCTGCGCGGCGGTCTCCCCGGTCAGCGGGGTCTGCACCTCGCCAGCCATCTCGTTGCCGACCATCTTGGTGCCCTCCGGCCAGGCCACAAGCGGAAGCCGATCGATGGCCGGCGGGCCGGATGCCACCCACCCGCCTCCGAGCAGTGTCGCCATGTGCGCAGAGGGTTTGCGCACCACAGGCAGCACGAAGGATGCGGCCGGCGCCGGAAGGAAGTGGCGGTAGTGGTCGAAGAGGTGCGGTCCGAATAGTCCGCTGCCCGCGGCGACCTCGGTGATCGCCGACTCTGCACAGGTCGACTCCAGCGAACCGGTGCCGCCCCCGTTGACGAATTCGAGGTCGGCGAGCGAGCGCACGGCTGCGACGGCCTCGGCCCGGCGGCCGGCGAGCTCGCTGGCCGATTTCTTTTGGATCCAGCGGACGGCCGCACCGCGAGCGGCACCCGAGGGGTCGTTCACCACTCCGGCGATCTGGCCCTCGTAGGCCATCATCCCCACCAGGCTGAAACCTGGCCGAGCCACGATCCGCTCCGCAAGAGTGCGGGCGTCCTCCGCGGTGAAGACCGGTGAACGATAGGTGCCGAGATGCCCGAGCACCTTCGGATTCCACGACGCGTCGAGCTCGAGGCAGACGCGCACGCGTTCACGGATGTCGGGTGAAATTACGGCGTCGATGCAGTCGAGATGGTCGACGCTGTCCACCATCAGTGTCACCCGCGATGCGAGCAGCGGATCGAGCGCAAGCCTGCGGATGGCCGCGCGATCGACACTCGGATACGCGACGACGACGTCGGTGATGCCCTCGTGTCCCGCATCTCCTTCGGCGAGCCAGAGCGCTTCGGGCAGGGTATAGGCGAGCACTCCCGAATAGCCGGGGAGGGCGAGCACCGCATCAATCACTCCCCGCACCCGCACCGACTTCGACGTGACCCGGATGGTGGTGCCCTGCGATCGACGCAACATGTCGAACGCGTTGTGGGCGAGGGCCGGCACCGAGATCACGCCGAACGGAGCATCCAGCTCGGCGGTCGCGGCCTGGAGAGATGGCCAGTACTCGGCGGGCCTGAGCCACGGGGAGTCGGCAGGAGGAGTGAGCGAGAGGGCCATCAGCGCGCCGATCGAACGGGTAGGACCGCGAGCGCCCCGATCGTGTCTGCGGTAAAGTCCATCAGCCGACCGGCGGCAACGTCGTCACGGTCGGCGAGCCAGGCGATGGTCAGGCCGTCGGTGAATGCGATGAGGATTCGCGCGAGCTGTTCGATCGGCAGGGTCCACTGCACCCCGGTCAGTTCGGCGCCACGCTCGAGCAGCACCCGTGCGGTGTGGAAGTAGCTCGCGTACTGCGCCCGCGGCAGTTCTTCGAGTCCGGGGGTTCGCAGGGAGTACTGCACGAGTTCCTGCATTGCCTGCTCACGCGACGGGCGCGCTTTCATCAGGTCGAAGTAGGCCTGTAATCCGGCTCGGACGGCGGAGCGGATGTCGGCATCCGGGTGCAGCGCCTCGAGCGAGACGCGCTGCTCCTCCTGCACCACGTGGGCGATGAGTTCGCGGATCATCTCGTCGCGTGACCGAAACGCGTAGTGGAAGCTCGCGAGGGACATCCTCGCTTCGGCGACGATCGCTCGCGTCGTCGCGGCGTGGACGCCGTCGCTATCGATCACCCGCAGGGCGGCCCGCACCAGGAGGGTACGTCGTTCGGCGGAACTCAGCCGGACCATATCGGATCCTCTCCGGTCTGCGCAGTGGGTCAGACGACCCAGTCCCGTGACTTGAATCATGGCGGGGATCGCCGGTCGCGTCAATGCCCGCGATCGATGCCCGCGGTCGATTTCCGCCCCGTCGATTTTCACCGGTGATTTCCGTCCGTGATTTCCGTGCGTGATTTCCGTCCGTGATTTCAATCGGGCGGATGATTGCTCACTTCCATTACCACGCACAGAGAATTGACACCGGTGACGATGCCGTGCTGAATGGACCCACGGTGCAGCCCTGCCTCCCGAACGTCCCCCGACGTCCGCTTCGCGATCGCGGAGCGAGCGCACGCTGTCGACCGACGGTGAACCGGCGGTCGACAGCGCATCGAATGCTCCCGGTGACACTCGCGATCACCGGCTTCGCGATCCAGTCCGTTGTACTGATGGGTGCGGCCGCGATCTCGACGGCTACCCCGGCCGCCACTGCCTCTCAAAGCACCCTCAGTCCAAAGAGCACCAGCACCAGCCCTATCCCGAGCCCCGAGCCCCGAGCCCAGCACTGCCGTCGCGCCGGGTCCGAACTTCAGCTTCAGGGCGCCCGCATTCTCCACCACCAACGCTGTTCGGGTCACCGGCACTGAAGACGCAGGCAGCAGCGTGGTGATCACTCCCGGGTCCCCGGGCGGCACTGCCTTCTGCACGATCGCAGCCTCGGATGACACCGATTTCGGCTGCACTGCTGCGGTGGCGAGTGGACCGGCAATCACCCTCACCGCGGTGGAGACGCGCGACGGCGTGGCATCCGCTCCCCTGTCGGCCACGATCGACGTGCTTGGCACCCCCACCATCGACGGCGCACCGGACTCGCTCACGACCGGACTGGTCTCCGGCAACGGCTACGCGGGCAGCACGGTGACCACGGTCCTCGACAGTGGAGCAATCGGATGCTCGTCGGTAGCCACCGACGCCGGCTATTGGTCCCGCGCGCTCACCGTGCCCTCTGGACCCCATCTCGTTCGGGCAAAACAGTCGCGCGCCGACCTCGGCGGCGGGGCATCTTCGTTGCTGTCCGGGTCCCTCTCTCTCGTGGTGGACCGAGATGCGCCGCCGAGCGCTCTGATCACGTCACCGGCGGCGGGCAGCCGAGTGATGAGCACCGGTGTGACCATCTCGGGAACCGGAGAGAACGCAGCCGGCGGGCCCGACGGCGTGGTGGACGTCTACCTCGACAACGCCCCCGTGTGCCAGTCCTCGATCGTCGACGGCGTCTTCCGCTGCGCGGTGCGTGGGGTGACGAAGGGCACACACAGCCTGCTGGTGATCCAGCGCGATGCGGCGGGCAACTACAGCGGGCCGAGCCTGCCGATCACGGTCTTTTTCGGGCCGAAAGGCGGGTCGATCGCACCGACCACACCGGCCCCGCCGACCACACCGGCCCCGCCAACCACACCGGCCCCGCCAACCTCGGCGACCCCGCCGGCGGAACCGAGCGCGCCGCCGAACGGGGCTCCGACTCCGCAGGCTTCCGCGCCGCCCATGCCTCCGGGCGGTTCGACGGACAACTGGGCTACCCCCACGGCCTTCGGTGCCATGCTCCCCACTCTCTCGAGCAGTGTCACCACCGGCACCCTGGCGCTGGCGCCCCTTCTCGCCGTCACCTTCGTCGTGCTCGTGGCCCTGCCACTCCGTCTTCTCGCCGGCGCTATCCGCGGACGCATCCGGATGCCGTCGTTGCAGTTCACGGGTCGCAATCCATCGCGTACCACCATCTCTCCGGCCGCGACCCCGTCGACACCCCTGAATCCCTGGCTCGCGGGAGCCGTTCCGCTCGCCGGCGCGGCAGGGCGAATCCTGGTCGCGGAGGGGGTGGAAGACAAGGTGCGCTACCTGAGGCTCGCGATTGCGGTGGTGATCGGCCTCGGCGTGCTCAACGTTGTCGGCGTCGCGATCGCTACCCGGCTGGGATCCAAGGCGCAACGGGTGAGCGGTCGGCTGCGGTTCATGCCGCTGCTACTGCTCGCCGCGCTCCTGGCCGCGCTGCTGTCGCGAGCCACTGGCATCCATCCGCCCATCATCGCCGGAGCGTTGATCGGGGTCGGTTTCACGCGCGCCGTCGAGGCACGCGCACGCGCGATCGTCAGCATGGTGGAGATCGGATCGGTTGCCGCACTCGCCGCCGCTTCCTTCGCGGCGCTCAGCGTGGCAGTGTGGGGCTGGCTGCGCTTCGTCGATCCAGCTGCCGTCGAGCACCGCGCCTAAGCAAGCGCCTCCGCCATCGTGGGCGGGTTCGATCCGATGCGCGAGACCGTGATGGCCGCGCAGGAGACAGCGAATTGCCCGATATCGGAGAGCACGGATTCCTCGAGCGCACTGCCGTCGATGATGTCCGCGGCATCCACTCCCGACAGCAGAAACGCGGAGAGTTTCTGCACGACCGCACTCATGAACGAATCGCCCGCACCAATGGTGTCAGCAACGGTGACCCGCCGGCCCGGCAGCCTGACACGGTGCCGCGCGGTCGCCAGCAGCGCCCCGGATGCCCCGAGTGTGACGATCGCGAGGGTCGCCCCGATCGCGAGAAGTCGGTCGACCACCTCGTCGGGAGTCAGTCCGCCGAACAGCCACAGGGCATCTTCGTCACTCACCTTCACGACGGTTGCCAACGCCGCGAGACGCTCCACCACGGCGAGGGAGTCGTCTTTCGAGCCGATGATCGACGGGCGGATGTTGGGGTCGAAGGTGACGATCGCGTGGCGCGCTGCGGCAGCGACGAGCAGGGTCTCGAGCTGGGACGCCCCCGGCTCGAGGAAGGCGGCGATCGATCCGGTGTGAACGATTGCGCTGCTGTGCACGATCGATCCGTGCACAGTCGAACTGTCGGGGAGCTCGCCCACGAAGCCGAGCGACCAGTCGATGAGGAACTCGTAGCTCGCCGATCCGCTCTCGTCGAGGGTGGCCATCGCGGTGGAGGTGCGACCCTCCACGATCGAGCCCGGAACGAGGGGTACGCCCACTGACGCGAGGTAGTCGGCGATCACGGCGCCGCGGGCGTCGGTTCCGATCCGGGTGAGCAGTTGCACCGGGCAACCGAGACGGGCGAGGCCGACGGAGACGTTCATCGGCGATCCGCCCGCATGCTCATCGATGCCGCTCGAGGAGCTCACGACATCCATCAGTGATTCGCCGATCACGAGCACGCCCGAGGGGGGAGAGGGGGCTTCACAGGTCATGCCGGTCCTCCTTTCGAGGACGATGTGAGGGTGGTTCCAGGCCGCTGCCGTTCAGTCCTCGAGGCCGTTCAGTCCTCGAGGCCGAGCACCCGCTCGAGATAGGCATTGCGGAACCGGTGCTGCGGATCCATCCGCTCGGCCAGCGCCGCGAACTCGGTGAGCCTCGGATAGAGCGGCGCAATATCCGCTGCGGTCATCGTGTTCACCTTGCCCCAGTGCGGACGCGCGTCGAACGGCGCGAGGGCGGCCTGGATCTGCGGTACGAGCCTGGCGACCGCCGCGGGCTCGTTCTTCCAGGTGAAGTGGATGGTGAGGCTCGGGCGTCCCGTCGCGGGACTGAGCCACAGCTCATCCGCCGCCATTGTGCGCAGTTCGGTAATCAGCAGGTGCGGAGCGATGGAGTCGCCCAGCGCACGAACTGCGGCCAGCGCGTCGGGAGCCTGGCGGCGATCCACGAAGTACTCGGTCTGCAGCTCGTCCCCGTTGCTCGGCGTCGAGTCGAGCCGAAAGTGCGGCAGGCGCTCCGACCACGGGCCCGGGATGCCGCCCTGTACCGTTGTGTTGTCCTCACCCTCCACCAGCGAAGTCTCCGTGGTCGCCGCCGTCGCACCGAACATTCTCGGCGGCATCGATCCGGTTTCGCCTGCTGCCAGCCGGGTCTTGAACCATGAGCCCTGAATGGTGTCGCCGAGCCAGTCGGTGAACAGGCTCACGCTGTACGCACTCGATGTGATGGCCTCGAACTCGGTAAGCGCAACATCCCAGGGCAGGCCTTCGTAGACATCCTGGCGCACGTCGAAGGTCGGCTGGATGTCGAGGGTCACGCGCGTGACGATGCCAAGTGCTCCGAGCGAGACGACCATTCCCTCGAACTGCGGATGGGTGCGGTCGACCTCGAGCAGCTGCCCGTCCGAGGTCACCAACTGCAGCCCGGAGACCGCCGTCGAGAGGTTTCCGAGGGCGTTGCCAGACCCGTGGGTGCCGGTCGCGATGGCGCCGGCCACCGAGATGTGGGGCAGTGACCCCATGTTGTGCAGGGCGTATCCCTGCGCGTGCAGCCAACTGGCGAGCACCCCGTACCGGGTGCCGGCAGCCACCGAGACGGTCATCCGCCCGGTGTCGAGACGCGGCTCCGGCTCGCGGTCCACCAGCGACACGAGGGTGCCGGCGCTGTCGGCGAGATCGTTGAACGAGTGCCGGGAACCGATGGCCCGGATGCGCCGACGTGAGCCCACGAGTTCCTCAAGCTGCTCGACGCTCTCGGGCATGACCAGTTCCGGTGACCCAAACACATAGTTGCCGGCCCAGTTCGAGCCGACCTGCGCCGTCACGCGCTCAACCCCGCGCAACCGCACGCACGCCGAGCGTGCGGTACAGCTCAGTCTGCTGGGAAGGCTCGAGCTCGGCCGGCGCACCGGTGAGGGGGTCGTTGCCGCCACCCGACTTGGGGAAAGCGATCACGTCGCGAATCGAGTCTGTACCAGCCAGCAGCGACACGACGCGATCGAAGCCCATCGCGAATCCGCCGTGCGGGGGTGCACCGAAAGCGAAGGCCTGCAGCAGGAATCCGAACTTCTCCTGTGCCTCCTCGGGCGAGATCCCCATGACTGTGAAGACGCGTTCCTGCAGCTCACGCGTATTGATACGGATGCTGCCGCCGCCGATCTCGTTGCCGTTGCAGACGATGTCATAGGCCCAGGACAGCGCGGACTCCGGGCGCGTGTCGAAGCTGTCGAGAAACTCGTCCTTTGGCGAGGTGAAAGCGTGATGCACGGCCGTCCAGGCGCCCGTGCCGACCGCGACATCACCGCTGGCAACGGCCTCACCGGCCGGCTCGAAGAGGGGGGCATCGACGATCCAGGTGAAGGCCCAGGCGGCCTCGTCGATCAGATCGAGGCGTACGGCGATCTCACCGCGGAGGGCACCGAGCAGGCCGCGGGAGGCCTTGACCGCTCCGGCCGCGAAGAAGATGCAGTCGCCCGGCTCCGCTCCGGTCTGGGCGGCGAGCCCGTTGCGCTCCGCGTCCGAGAGGTTCTTGCCGACCGGGCCGCGCAACTCGCCATCCTCGCCGACAAGCACATAGGCGAGACCCTTCGCGCCGCGCTGCTTCGCCCACTCCTGCCAGGCATCGAGCGTGCGGCGGGGCTGGTCGGCACCGCCGGGCATGACCACCGCGCCCACATAGGGCGCCCGGAAGACGCCGAACTCGGTCCCGGCGAAGTAGTCGGTGCACTCGACGAGCTCGAGCCCGAATCGGAGGTCCGGCTTGTCGGATCCGTAGCGGCGCATTGCCTCGGCGTAAGTCATCCGAGCGATGGGGGTAGTCAGCGTGACCCCGATTGTCCCCCACATCGCGGAGAGCAGTTCCTCGGCGAGCGCGATGACATCATCCTGTTCGACGAAGCTCATCTCCACATCGAGCTGGGTGAATTCGGGCTGGCGGTCGGCACGAAAATCCTCGTCGCGGTAGCAGCGAGCGATCTGGAAGTAGCGCTCGAAGCCTGCAACCATCAGCAGCTGCTTGAATAGCTGCGGGCTCTGCGGCAGGGCGTAGAACGCGCCGGGCTTGAGGCGGGCCGGCACCAGAAAGTCGCGAGCCCCCTCCGGGGTGGAGTGGGTCAGGGTGGGAGTCTCCACCTCCACGAAGTCGCGGTCGACGAGCACGTTGCGCACTGCGGCAGACACCTTGGACCGCAGCTTGAGCGGATACGCGGCGGACTCACGACGCAGGTCGAGGTAGCGGTAGGCCAGGCGAGTCTCCTCGCCCGGTTCGTCGTCGAGCTGGAACGGCAACACATCGCTTGCCGCGAGCACGGTGAGCACGGTGGCTTCGATCTCGACCTCACCCGAGGCGATCGCCGCGTTCACGTTGCCCTCGGGACGCTCGCGCACGACGCCGGTGATCTTCACACACGACTCGACCCGCAGGCTCTCGGCTGTGGCCACCTGGGAGTCGCGAAAAGTTACCTGGGCGATGCCGGATGAGTCGCGCAGATCGACGAACACCACCCCACCGTGATTGCGGATCCGGGCCACCCAGCCGGCGAGCGTGACGTCGCTTCCGGCATCAGATCGCTGGAGGGCGGACGCGTAGGTGGTTCTGTACATTGTGGGTATCCCTGGGCGGTCGCAGGCCGCTCCAGACAGGGCTGGCCTGGGTCGCGACGCTCGCTCTCGAGACCGTTTACCAGCCTAGGACACGCGTCACATGCGCGTTTGCGTTCATGTGGACGTTCGCGCCCTCCGCAGGGTCACCAGACGGTGGACACCACCGATCACTGCCCCGGACAGCACGCCGAACGTGATGGACGCCGCCAGCCCGAGAAACGGATTGGCGACGAACAGCCCTCCCGCCATTATTGCGACGGCAACGTGGTACCCGGTGTACAGAGTCGCAGCGAAAAATGAGTAGACGAGGTACCGCTTCACGGGGAGGGCGCTCGCACCCGCTGTCATCGTCACCGCCACGCGAACGAAAGGCAGAAACTTCGCGCCGACGAGAATGACACCGGGATTGTGCTCGATGCGGGCGGATGCCCATTCCAGACCGCGCTGCGCCTTCGTTCCGCGCATCCAGACCCACCGCGTCGGATGAACCGAACGGCCGATCAGAAAGGCGATTCCGTCTCCGACCATCGTCGCGGCGATCGCCACCAGCAGCACAATGACGGGCTCGGGCCCGTGGCCGGACGCGCCGAGTGCCGCGAGAGTGACCACCATCGTTTCTCCCGGCACGAGGGGGAAGAATCCGTCGACGACAAGCAATCCCACGAGTGCGACGAGTGCCCATGGTGACCGCGCGATCGTAAAGATCAGATCGGCGAACTCAGTCACGGGCACTCTCTTCCCGCTCTCGTACGAACCGCCGCAGTCCGCCCTTCGGAGGCACCTCCACCGGCAACGGCCAACGGGGTTTCATCCAGTCGCCGAGGGTCACACGCCTGATCTTACGGTGGAGCAATGGCAGCACCCAGTCCCGCATCCACAGACTCTGGTCGAGCATCCAGCATCCGATTGATCGCGACATCCGCTGCTGCACCCCCGTGCGCTGCCGGTTGCGCTGCCGGTTGCGCTGCCGGTTGCGCTGCCGGTTGCGCTGCCGTTCTTGTCACCGCCGCAGAAGCAGCGCGTGCCGGGTGATCGCGCACTCGAAGTGGTGGATGAGCAACTCGCAGACTACGGGCCAGGTGCGCCCCTGCACGCTCTCGAAGGCGGCCTCACCGAATGCCGCCCGTTTCGCGTCATCCCCGATCAGATCCATGACGTGTCGCCGAAGTTGCCCGAGATCGCCAGGGGTGTACAACCATCCGGTGCGCGAGGAGTCGACGAGATCGACCGGTCCGCCCCGCGCAGTCGTGACCACCGGCACTCCGGATGCCATCGCCTCCTGAATTGTTTGGCAAAAGGTCTCGAATTCACCGGGGTGCACGAGCAGATCAACGCTGGCGAGCGCGACGAGATCTTCCATGTGCTTCTCGACGGCGAGGCGGCCGACATAGCCGATCAGCAGTTCTCCGCTCGGCGCCGCCTTCGCGCGGAATGCTGCACTTCGCTTGCCCGGGTGAAATCGCGCCGTGTCGACTCCGCGGCCCCACAGTTCGACTCTCGGGATGCCGCGGAGTTCCAGCTGCCGCGCGGCAGAAAGAGATGGTGCGAGAGTGCGGGTTGCAGACTGGTGGATTGCGATGACCCGCTGCCAGGCTCACGCTTCGAGAAACCGAAGACCGTACTTTCCGAGGTACCCGTGCACATCCGTTTGGTACACCGCCACGGTTGGTATGTCCAGTTGATCGGCGGCCCGCATGGCTCGGCGCCCGAGCTCGAACGGAGACGCGAGGTGAACGACATCCGGTGCGAAGTCGGCGAGGATGCGACGCACTCGCGAGACTCCACCGACGGCGAGACGGATATCGGAATATCCGGCGACAGAGACGGATGGCAGGCGCACGGCCCGCACGCCGTCACCGGCGTCGAGGTCGTTGGCCCCGACTGCCGACGGGGCGATCACCAGCACCTCGTCGCCCCGACGGACGAGATGCTGGAGTACGCGCTGCAGCGAATGCGTGACTCCATTGACGAGGGGAAGGTAGGTCTCAGCGAGAATCGCGATCCTCATGCCTCGACAACCTCACCCGCGGCTTTTTACCGATCCACGATCGGGTGTCCGGGGGCTGAGGGGCAGGTGAATGTTTGGGGACCCGACGCGTGTCCGCGGAGCGCAGTCAGGGGCCTGCTACCGCTGGAAAGCCGTGAAAAAGCGATCGCGGAATTGATCCATCCGCCACAGCGGCGCGTTCGGCGAGGGGAGCATCCCGGGGTCCCACGCCCACGACGAGATCCGATCGATGACCGCAGGATCTTTGGAGATGACGCTGATAGGCACGACGTGGTTAGCGTCTGCCCCGCTGACCACCGCAGCTGGCTGGTGGTCGCCGAGCACAACCAGCACCAGATTGGGGTTGTCATACGTCGTCAGGAAAGAGAACAGGGTGCTCATCGAATACTCAATGGATTGGCCGTAGAGCTGCTGCACCCGCTGTGCGCTCTGCCACACCACGCTCGGCGCCAGCCCCTGAGCGGGCTGCGGGTCATAGATCGCGCCGTCCCCGATCGAGTCCCAGGGCACCTCATTGGGCAGGGGGGTCCACGGTGTGTGCGATGACACGAAGTCGATCTCTGCCATCAGCGGCTGGTGTGGTTGAGCAAGTTCGGTCTTCTGTAAGTGGGCCAACGTGAATTGATCCGGAGCGCGCGCGTAGCTGAATCTCGGGCCCCGGTATCCCATGTTCCTTGAGTTGATCTCGGCGTCATAGTGATAAAACGATTTGCCGATTGGCCAGGGTCGATCGTTGGAGGGGACGACGCTAACCGTGCGCCAGCCCGCTTTCTTGAACGCCGAGCTCAGGGTGAGTCTGTTCCCCGAGGTCACCTGGTCGTACTTGTGTTGCGAGTCGATCCAGAGACCGGTCTGGAGGGTGGAATGCGCGAGCCAGCTGATTCCCCCGAACGTGGATGAGGTGAGAAAGGCACTGCGTTCCGAGTAGCCGTGTGCGGCGAGATCCGCGGTCCCCTTCACGAGCACATCGTTGACGCCCTTCGAGAAGGCCGTGTTCTGCACGGCGACCTGGCCGTAGCTTTCGACGAACGCGACGATCACGTCTTTGCCTTTCAGCCCGCCAAGAAGATCGGATGCTGGCACGTCCGCGAAAGCATCCGTTGCAGACGCGCGCTCAAATGCCGCCTGCTCTGCCACCGCGGTCGTCACCTGATCGGCTTTCGTCACGGTCATACGCACGGCATCTGCCGCAGCGACCGGTTGCCCTGGCACGATCTGGACGCCGACCAGCGCCAGCACGATCCAGCCCGCCGCGAGGGCAGTTGCCCCGATGCGGCTTATGCGCGGACGCTGACGGATGGCCGCGGCAAGCTGGAGCAGCGCTCTGGTGAGGACGAGAGCGACGACAGCTGCGGCGATCCCGAGGAGCCCCACGATCACGGGTGCAACTGCAGCTCCGATCGAGTCGCTCAGTACGCCATACGCACTGACCAAATCCGGCCAGCCGGTGACCACATTGAACGGTTGGCCCACGGCGGAGACGAACCCGCGATCGAGTGCGGCACCGAGGATGGTGGCGACGAAGACCAGGGCAGCGAGGCCCGCGACAATCCGACGGACAGGAGTCCAGGGCAACACGGCGAGAATCACCAGCGCAAGAATCGCCTCCAGTGGCACCCGCAGCAGCGCGAGCGCGGATCCGGAACTGATGACACCTGGCGCGTTCACGCCGAGTAAAACGATCACAGCGGAGCTCGCGACACGCACCGATGCTCGCACCGCTCGCGAATGGTCGGTGTGCGGGCCCCGGGTGAGTGATGCGGTCACGGTATTCCAATTCCAATCGGTGGCACACTGTGCCACGGCGTGTGTGCGGCATCATGGGCCGCGAATCGAGTCGAAAGCGCATACCGCATCAGCACAACATCCCCGATCTGCCGCACGTCGGCGAGAGTGGCACGACGGTCGCCAGCCCACGGGAACGCAGCGTCACCGACGAAGCGCGGGGCCCGGGAGTCGCCCACGAACAGTGGCGCCACAACCAAGTGAAGTTCATCGGCGAGGTTCGCAGCCAAGAACTGGGTGTGCACGGTCGCCCCTCCCTCGACCATCAGCTCGCGAATGCCACGATCCGCCAGGTCAGCGACGAGCTGGCTCATCTCGACATCGGCGCCGAGGCCGACAACCAGCGCTGAGTCACCGAGGTTCTGACGGATGCGTGCCGCTGCCGAGGTCGGGCAATACACGAGTTTCGGTATGTCGCCGGTCGTGAAAAATGCCGCGCGCGGATCAAGATCGCCTGTAGTGGTCACCGTCACTTTCCACGGCGACTGTGGCAGCCCCGCGGCCTCTCGCCGCGACCGGTGCGCGGGGCTCCGCACCAGTAACCGCGGGTTATCCCGCCGCACGGTGCGTGCGCCAACCAGAATCGCATCGCTGTGCGCGCGCACACCGTCGACCCGGTCGCAGTCCTCTTTATTGGAGAGCGTCAGGCGCGGCGGATCCGCCGTGTCGAGATACCCGTCGAGAGAGGTCGCACTACTCAGAATGACGTAGGGCAGCTCACTCACGGTGACGTCTCCAGGTCTTGTGCGACGAGCACCGGCCTCGCCTCGAAGAGAGCAGAGGTGCGCCTCCGGATCACAGAGACCAGCGTCACGACTGCACCGGGCGCGACGGCGATGATGGTCAAAACTCCGAACAGTGCGGATGCCGCGACCCCGGCCGAAGCGCCGAGTCCGGCCACGGCGAAAGACCAGCCGGCAATCCCCTCGCGGGGGCCCCATCCGCCGATGCTGAACGGAATCGATGCTCCGAGCAGAACCAGCAGGGCGAGCACGAGCAGTTGGCCGCCAGACACGGTCACTCCGATGGCCGCCGTCGCAATGGCAAAGGTCGCCACATGGCAGGAGATCACGATGACCGACGCGACTGAGACCTGGGCCAGTGCGCGTACCGATCCGAGACCCGCATGCAGCTCTCGCACTTCCCGCATCGCGGCGGCTCTCCCGCGCGGGTAAGGCAATACGGCTACCGCAAGTCCGACCACGATGATGCCGAGCACGACCGCGACACCCGCGAGGAGTAACCCGACGAACTGCGCACCGACGAAGAAGAAAATTATGAGCGAGAGGGATATCTGCACCAGTTGGCCGGCGGTGCGCTCGATCACGACCGCGCGGGCACTCTGCGCGACGCTCTCGGCGCTCTGGCCGTGCCCGACTGCGCGGTGCACATCTCCCATGATTCCACCCGGGATGACCGTGTTCAGGAATTGGGACTGGTAGTACCGGCCGAACGCGGTTGCCCAGGAGAGGTCGAGCCCGAGCCGAGTGGCGATGACGCACCAGCGCCATGCTGCGGCAGCTGTCGCGACTGCGGCCAGCGCGAGGGCCGCAGCGATTGTGCGTGCATCGATGCTGAGGATGCCCGTGAGCAGCGGCCCGGTTCCCACATATGCAATCACTGTGAGCAGCGCTGCAAGGCCGACGAGGAATCGAATGGTCACACGAAGCCAGCGCGATCGCAGTGCCGCGCGCAGGCGTGGGTGTTCTACGGGCGTCATGGGCTCGGCCAGGCCAGAACATCCACATGATCGACGAGAACGCTCAGTCCCCCGAGCCCGCCGTGTTCTCCGAGTTCGCCGTGTTCTCCGAGTTCGATCTGGGCCAGGCGATCTCGGCGGTAGCGGTCGGCTTCGGTGCGCAGCTGAGGGTCCTGTTCCACGGCCGCATCGACCCACCCGCAAAACCATTCGCCGAGCAGGCCGGACTGGTGGTGGTCGAGCCGCCACTGGGTGGTGGTCTTGCGCACCTGCCAGCCGGCCTCGGCGAAGAGTCCGCTGGCAATGGGTGCGCCGTACCGGCCCAGCTGGCGTCGTCCATTCGCATCGCGTAATTGATGCGCGTTGAAGGCGTTCTCGAACGCCGCGTCGCGCTCGTCTGACGGGTCGAAGTGCACGCCACCGGTCACGCTGAGCGAGAACAGCGCGGGAGCCTTCGCTGTGATGCACGCGCCGACGATGGTGTGGATCTCCGGCGACGTCAGCACATCGAGAAGTGCCGACGCCGTAACGAGAGATGCCCCGGCCAGATCTTCCGCGCTCAGATCGGCGAGATTCCCCGTGCGGCCAAAGACCGAGATTTCCGCGTTGTCGCGGTCGTATGGACGCGCCTGTGTGATGGCCTGCCCGGTCAGTATCGTGCTCCAATCGTGCAGAAACCAGCTCTGCGGTCCCGGAAGAAGAGGTGCGAGCCACCGCATCATCGAACCGGTTCCGCTGCCAAGGTCATGCACTACAACCGGGCGTTCGGTGAGCAGCGCGGCGGCGGCACGGGCGAGGTCCAGCGAGCGGGCCACCGCGTCTTCCGGCTCACGCAGGGCCAGCCAGTCACCACTGGTCTCGAGGATTTCGCTCATGCCCACACCCCTGTCCTGCTTTGCGACACGTCTCTGCTTTGCGACACGTCTCTGCTTTGCGACACGTCTCTGCTTTGCGACACGTCTCTGCTTTGCGACACGTCCCTGCTTTGCGACACGTCTCTGCTTTGCGACACGTCATGGAGCACCGATTCGATTCTCGACACAGTGGAACGCCATGATCTGACGGTGGCCCTAGCCTCCACCGCGGCCGCGGTAAGTTCGGTTCGAACCGCTTCACTCACCCACCATTCGCGCAATGCGGTTTTCAATGCTTCGGCATCGTCTGCGGCAACCAGCATTCCAGCACCGCTGCTCGACACTGCCTCGGGTATGCCACCAACGCGGGACGCAATCACCGGGATGCCCCGCGCCAACGCCTCGGCGATGACCATGCCGAAACTCTCCGTGCGCGACGGCACAACGACGAGGTCCGCGCGCCCGTATGCCGCATCCAGCGCCGCGCCTGCGAGCGTGCCAGCGAAATTGACTCTCGTCGCCAATTGCGCATCTCGAACGGTACGCCTCAGGTCGGCCACAAAATCCGGTGCTGTCGTGACGGATCCGACGAATGTGCAGGTCCAGTCGCCCACCCCCGTGAGGTGCGTCAGCGCACCAATGAGAACGTCTTGACCTTTATGCGGTGCGACGACTCCGACGCACAACAGTCGGCCACCGGCCGGTGCCACCCTCGTCAGCGTCGCCGGATCCGCCCCCGGATAGGCGGTGACAATATCTTCAGGGTGCACGAGGATGCGCGAAATGAGCTCGGAGCGAGTCCACTCACTCGTCGCGATGACACGGTCTGCCCACGTCAGAGCGACGGCTTCGACCATGTGCGCGAGAACGATCATCCGCAGCCTGGGCGACTGCACCGCGAGTGCGACTGATTCGCGCGCGGCGATGAGTCCGTCGATGAAGACCAGGGCACCATCGGGCAGCTCTGCCAGCACCTGCGCCGCGAGTAGCCCGCCCCCCGCGATCGGAACCATCCGCACGTCCCATCCGATGCTGCGAAGTCCGTCGCGCACGTGCCGGTCATAGGTGTTGCCACCGCTCACCCTCTGCGGATCGTCGATTGCGTCGGGGACAACGAAATGAACCACACCGGCTGCTTCACTGACGGTGGCTGCTTCACTGACGGTGGCTGCTTCACTGACGGTGGCTGCTTCATTCACAGTGATCTCGAATAGCTCGCCCAGGCAATGTGGGATTCATGCAGCGTGACGAGGAGTGATTGCAGCTGCTGGCCAGCCCCCAGGGTTCCGTCGTGCACCCGTTCGGCGAGGCGGTCAGCGATCACTTGGCAGAGCACCTCGGTGGTCGTGTTCCTGCCCTGCAAGTCGGGCTCGTCGTCGAGGTTGCGATAGGTGAGCGATCCGGTGATCTCACCGAGGATTTCGGCCGCTCGGCCGATGTCGATCACGACCCCTGACGCATCGAGGGCTGCTGCGCCGAAGGTGGCATCGACGATGAAGGTGGCTCCGTGCAGCCGCTGTGCGGGCCCAAAGGATTCACCGGCGAAGCTGTGGGCGATCATCATGTGGTCTCGTACGGTTACCGTGAATGTCATGCGGCATCTCTCCAGTCGATCGTGTGGCACAGGTCAGTCCGCGATCCGTCGGCGAGGCTCGCCATCACCTCAGGCAGAGCACGCCACGAGGATTCGCCCGTGAGCAGCGCATCGAAGGCGGGGTCGCGCAGGAGTTCGAGAGCAAGCAGGAGCCGGTCGTGAGTGGTGCGGGATCCTCGGCGCGACGGCGCGACAGCACCGACCTGACTGGATCGAATCGTCAATCGTCGCGAGTGGAAATCTGCACCGAGCATCAGCGTTGCCTGGCGATCCCCGTACCAGCTCGCCTCGATCACCGTGCCGTCGGTCACCACCGTCTCGAGAGCGAGTTGCAGCCCAGAGCCAGCGCCGCTCGTGTTGATCACGATGTCTTGGTCCGCCGGTGCATGTGCCGCGTCTGAGAAGCTCACCCCGAGCTGGTCGGCGACCACTTTCCGCGCCGGGTTGACATCGACGAGTGTGACGGAGACACCCGGGATGCCGCGAGCGAGGCGTGCCACGCAGCATCCGATCATCCCCGCACCAACGACTGAGATTCGGTCGCCGAGCATCGGGGCGGCATCCCAGAGCACGTTGATAGCCGTTTCGACGGCACCGGCAAGAACCGCACGCCGCGGCGGAATGTCGTGGGGCACTGGCGTGACAGCGGTGGCTGGCACGACAAACGCAGACTGGTGGGGATAGAGCGTGAAGACCAGGGATCCCACGAGAGGGTCGGGACCAGTGTCTACGACCCCGATATTGAGGTAGCCGTACTTGACCGGCCCGGGGAAGTCGCCCGCCTGGAACGGGGCGCGCATCCGTTCTCGTTCGCTCTCCGGCACGTGCCCGCTGAAGACGGATGCCTCGGTACCGCGACTCACACCGGTAAAGAGAGTGTTCACCAGCACATCGCCCTCGTTCACCGGCGGAAGGCGCTCGAGGCGGAGTGCTCCCACACCCGGTTTTTCGATCCAGAAGGCGATTGCTTCGAGCACTTTTCCTCGCTTTCATGAACGCTGGTTCCCCACCGGTGTCCGATCAGTTAACAATTGCCCCCTCATAGACTCCTGAGAGGGATGGCTCAGATTCAATTCGCATCGACTGTGACAGCCGTGGGCGGCGTGATTTCCGTGAGCCTGCTTGCGGCGCTCAGCTACCTCGTAGCGTCGAACATCCTGCTCGTGCGTGGACTGCGAAAACGACCGGGCACCCGATTCGGGCAAGCCAATGTCGTTACTGCGGTGCGGTCTACTCTGGTGGGGGTCATCACCGGGATCGTCGTTGCGTCGTTTTTCGCGCCAGTGCCGGTCTGGATCATGCTCGCTCTGGTCGTGCCTACCCTGCTGCTCGACGCGGTGGATGGGTGGGTCGCCCGGCGAACGGGCTCCGCGAGCGAACTCGGTGCGCGGTACGACATGGAGGTCGATGCCTTCCTGCTGCTCGTGCTGAGCGCGTACGTCTCGCAGGCCCTGGGAATCTGGGTGCTGTCCATCGGGCTCATGCGGTATGCCTTCGTGGCCGCCGGATGGATCTTCCCCTGGCTGCGTCGACAGCTCCCATTCCGATACTGGCGCAAGGTCGTCACTGCAGTCCAAGGTATAGCGCTGTCGATCGCGATCACCGCGGTACTGCCCGTCTTCAACGCGGTGTGCGTCGCTATTGCGCTTGCGCTTCTCGTCGAGTCCTTCGGTCGAGATGCACTGTGGTTGGTCGTACAGCGAGTGGCGGAGTCACGCCGCGCGGCGGGCGCGCACCACGAGGGCCACGGTGACGGCAAGCACAATGACGCCGATGCCCTCGATCACAAAGGTCTGCGGCACAAGGGGGAGACTCCAGATCGCGGCGATACCGAATAGCCCGACGGTCAGAGCGAGCAGGAGTGCGAAAAAACTCGCGGCGATAAACAGCAGCCCGAGAACCGATGTGAGCAGCAGCAGTCCATTGCGAAGGGCGAGCATCCCGACCCCGAGGACGATACCGGCGATGCCGTTGAGTACGAAGAGCACTCCGAGCACGCCCCCGGTGCCGTCAAAAACGAGAAGCAGATGAATGCCCCCGGCCGCAATGAGGATGATCGCGCTGAGGATGCGCATGACCCGCGAGAGGCCCTGGCTAGTGTCGGTCATCTGTTCCACCGGTTTCCGTCATGTTCCTCGCCAGCGTAGGTCACACCGTCCGGATGTACGCCGTATCAGACAGTGAGCCGCCCGCGGACAGTGACTGAGCAGCATCACCGCGTCACTCGGGTGCGGTGCGGCAGAGCGCGCGGAGTCTTCGAGCATCGACCCATCCGGTGCCCCCACAGGGACTCGAACCCTGACTTGGACGATTTTAAGTCGTCTGCCTCTACCGATTGGGCTATGGGGGCTGGGGGGACAGCCGAACAGGGGCTAATCCAGCACGCTAGCCTTTCGGGCGCGCCGCGACGGTCTCGAAGGCCTCGCGAGGGGTCTCCCGAGCTTCGAGCGAGACGATGTCGCGACGCAAGAAGGAGTTGAGCGCCCAGCCGCTGAAGACGCGGATCTTGCGCTCCCACATAGGAACAGCCAGTCCGTGGTATCCGCGGTGCATGAACCAGGCGGGGATTCCCGTGATGCCGATCTTGCCCGATTGGAACGCACCCTCACCGAGCCCGAGGGTGGCGACAGCCCCGAGGTTCTTATGCAAGTAGTCCTTCGGGAGGTCACCACGGAGGGTCGCGGTGATGTTCTTCGCCATGAGCTTGCCCTGGCGCACGGCATGCTGGGCATTGGGGACGCAGTAGCCGCCGATGCCGTCACCTGTGAGGTCCGGAACGGCGGAAACATCCCCGGCGCCCCAGGCACCCTCCACCACTCCGTCATCGTCGATGACACGGAGGTCCGGCTGCACGCGGAGGCGACCGCGCTCCTCGATCGGGAGGTCGGTGTGGCGCAGCGTCGGGCTGGCCATCACGCCAGCCGTCCAGACGATGAGGTCGGTCTCGAAGGTCTCGCCGGTGGAGAGCTGGATCACTCCGTCGACCGCAGAGGTGAGCTGTGTCTCGAGGTGGATCTGGGCGCCGCGCTGGGCGTAATTCTTGATGACCCAGAGGCTGGTCTTGACCGACACCTCCGGCATGATGCGGCCCGTCGCCTCAATCAGGTGGAAGTGGGTGTCGTCGAACGTGATCGTCGGATAGTAGCGCAGCAGGGCGGTGGCAAGGCTGCGCAATTCGCCGAAGATCTCGATTCCAGCGAATCCGCCGCCGACCACCGTGAAGGTGAGAAGGCGGTCGCGTTCGGCACCGGCGGGGAGAAGAGCGGCCTTATCGAAGTTGGTGAGCACGCGGTCGCGGATCGCGGTCGCCTCTTCAATGGTCTTGAGGCCGATGGCCTGGTCGGCGACTCCCGGGATCGGGAAGGTGCGCGAGACAGATCCGGCGGTGACGACGATGATGTCGTATTCAAACTCCCACGGCTCGCCGGTCTCCGGCGTGATCGTAGCGGTCTTGGTCGCATGGCTGATGCCGGTGACCTTTGCAGTGACGACCGTGGTCTTCTCGAGGTGACGACGGTGGGACACCACCGCGTGGCGGGGATCGATCGATCCGGCCGCAATTTCTGGCAGGAATGGCTGGTAAGTCATGTACGGGAGGGGATCGACCATGGTGACCTCGGCCTCACCTGGCCTTAGCGACCGCTCCAGCTTGAAAGCTGTGTAGAAACCGGCGTAGCCGCCGCCGACAATCAGGATTTTAGGCATATGGGTCATTCTATGGCCTGCGCCGCGAACCCCTGGACTCTCGAAACTGGCCGCCGTGCTTCAAGCGGATGGTGTCGCGAAAAATGCTTCGCAGCACCAGTATCAGCAAGGTCGCAAACACCGCGTAAACCACAAGCGGTAAACCGATGTCGCGCAGGTCGCCAACCGCCGGCAACACTCGCCCGAAGGGGCTCACCGGCGCCGCGATCACCGTCGGCTCGATCACCTTCGGCCCGGGGGCACGGGTAGACGTGCTCGTGGGGAGCGGCTCCGCGGTCGCGACGGCCCGGCGGTTGAGGCGGATCCAGTCCTTCAGCTCGTCGGCTGGATTCGTCTTCACACTCGGCACGATCGCACTGACGGCGGCGGATGCATCAAACAGCCCCCTGCCGTACACGATCGAGTTGCCCCGGGACCGGGCGGTCGCAGTGAGGCGGTTGACAAGATTGCCGGCGCTGAGAGTGGGATGCGAGGCTTTGATCAGGGCGAGCACGCCTGCGACGAGGGGTGTGGCGCCACTCGTTCCGGACCAGCTGTAGTAACCCCCGCCCGGAGCGGCCCCGACGAGCCCTTCACTCGGTGCGGAGACCGAGAGGGTGATGCCCTGGGAGGAGGCATCAAAACTCGCCGTGCCGTTCTGGTCGACCCCGGCGACGACGACGACCCCCGGCATGGTGGCGGGGGCACCCACCTCAGTGGTGCCACTGCCCCGGTTACCGGCGGCGGCGACCACGATCACGCCCCTGTTCATGGCGTAGAGGAATGCATCATCCCAGCTGGGCGGCCAGTCGAGCGTGTTACGCGTCAGCGACATGTTGATGATGTCGGCGCCGTGATCCACCGACCAGCGCACCGCCCGGGCAATCTGGTCGTCGGAGCCCACACTGCCCACTCCGAAGCCCACCGATACCGAGAGGATCTTTGACTCCGGTGCCACCCCGAGGATGCCGTCGCCGATGCCGTGGCCATGTCCAGCGAGCAGGGAGGCCACCATCGTTCCGTGCTGGCTGTCGTTGCCAATGGGAGTCTGGCCGTTCGAGGAGCCTACGCCGGAGACATCCGTTCCGCCGATCACGGTGCCGATGAGGTCAGGATGGGATCCGTCGACGCCGGTGTCGATGACCGCGATCGTGACGCCCGCGCCCCTGGTGGTGGCCCAGGCCTTCTGCACGCCGTAGTCGGCGAGCCAGTACTCGCTGTCACGGATGTTGTCGGCGGATGCCGGAGCCGCGACGAGCACGGACGCCGCCAGGCCCAACACGAGTGCGGCGGCTACGGCGGCGCGTTTCATTGGAGACCCCTCACACAGCCCTTATCAACACTGGCAGACCAACGGCGACCACTCCGCCTGCTCGAGCGCGAGGTCGCCGATCGGGTTCACCCCGCGTCCTGCTGCGAGGGAATGTCCGGCGAGCGCGTGCAGGCACTTCACCCGAACGGGCATTCCGCCGGCAGAGATGCCGGCGATCTCCTCGACGAATTCGAGGCCTTCGCGGTCGGCAAGGTACGACTGGTGCGCACCGAGGTACTGTGCGGCGATCGGCTCATCGGCCAGCAGTTGCTGCAGGTCCGCCATGACACCGTTGGCTTCGAGCGTGGAGATCGCGGCGGTCGCGGCCGGGTGCGAGAGGTAGTACAGCGTGGGGAACGGTGTGCCGTCATCCAGACGTGGACGGGTCGCGACGACCGTGGGATTACCGCAGACGCAGCGTGCGGCGATTCCGATCACATTGCGGGCGGGGCGCCCGAGCTGGTGGGAGACCGCGTCGATGTCGGCCACGCTGGGAGCCGCGAAGGGCGGGGTGGTCACTGCCCCTGGCCAAGCTGTTTTTGGCCAGGCGGCTTTTGGCCAGAGATCACCGGCGCGACGATTTTGTTGGCCGGGGCATCCGTGAGTCCGGCCGTGAACACCGAGGAGAGCATGGACTTGACCCAGTCGACCTGCGTGGTCTGCAATTTATCGCTGATGGGCTGGCCGTTCGCCGTGGACGGAGTCGCGGGGGCGGCATCCGTGATGAGGTAGCTGTATTCGCCGGGGAACACGTAGTCGAGTCGCTCGCGGGCGAGCGCTTCGATGTACTTGGGGTCACTCCAGCGGGCCTTCTGGCTCGTGAGCTCTTCCACCGCAGTCTTCGAGGCGGCGACCTGCGCCTGAAGGGTGGCGATCCGCTGGCGCTGCTCCACCAGGATGCGCAGCGACGGCGCGAGCACCACGATGAACATCACGATGAGCACGAGTGCCGTGATCGCAAATCCGGACAGGCGGATGCTGCGAAGCCACTGTCCCGACGGCGCCTCCGCGGGCAGTTGCACCGGCACGTGCTGCGTTGAACCATGCTGCGTCGACGCGCGCGGGTGCCGGGTGCGGCTGTCCTTGGTCATGTGTCGAGCCTAAGCGCGACTATCCCTTGAAGCGGGGGAACGCGCTGCGCCCGGCGTACACGGCGGCTTCGGAGAGTTCCTCTTCGATGCGCAGCAGCTGGTTGTACTTGGCGACACGCTCGCTGCGGGCGGGGGCGCCGGTCTTGATCTGTCCGGCATTTGTAGCGACGGCAAGGTCCGCGATGGTGGTGTCCTCGGTCTCACCCGAGCGGTGCGACAGCATTGCGGTGTAGCCGGCGCGCTGGGCGAGGGAGACGGCATCCAGTGTCTCGGTGAGGGTGCCGATCTGGTTCACCTTGATGAGGATCGAGTTGGCGACTCCGAGGTCGAGCCCCTTCTGCAGGCGGGTCGGGTTCGTGACGAACAGGTCGTCGCCCACGATCTGCACCGTGCTGCCGAGCTCTGCGGTGAAGTGCTGGTAACCCTCCCAGTCGTCTTCCTGCAGCGGGTCTTCGATCGACACGAGCGGGTAGTTGGCGGCGAGGTCGGTGAAATATGCCGTGAGCTCGAGAGCCGAGAGCTCCTTGTTCTCGAAGTGGTACGAGCCGTCCGAGTAGAACTCGGTGGCGGCGACATCCGTCGCGAGAGCGATGTCGTGACCCAGTGTGAAGCCGGCCTGCTCGATCGCGGTCGCAATGAGGTCGAGTGCCTCGCGGTTGCTCGACAGGTTGGGCGCGAATCCGCCCTCGTCGCCGAGCCCGGTGGAGAGGCCCTTCGACTGCAGGAGCGACTTGAGCGAGTGGTAGGTCTCGACACCCCAGCGCAGTGCCTCGCTGAATGACGCCGCGCCGAGCGGCACGATCATGAATTCCTGCACGTCGATGTCGTTGTCGGCGTGCGATCCCCCGTTGATGATGTTGAGCAGCGGCACGGGGAGGGTGTGCGCGTTCGGTCCGCCGACGTAGCGGAACAGCGGAAGGTCGGCCGAGTCGGCAGCGGCCTTCGCGACGGCGAGGGAGACACCCAGAATGGCGTTGGCTCCGAGCTTCTTCTTGTTATCGGTGCCGTCGAGCTGGATCATGGCCTGGTCGATCAGGCGCTGGTCGGTGGCGTCGAAGCCCTCGAGTGCCGGTCCGATCGTGTCGATGACGGCCGCGACCGCCTTCTGTACGCCCTTGCCCCCGTAACGCTTCTTGTCGCCGTCGCGCAGCTCGTAGGCCTCGAACGCACCGGTGGAGGCACCGGACGGAACGGATGCGCGAGCGACAATGCCGTCCTCGAGGAGCACCTCGACCTCGACGGTCGGGTTTCCTCGGGAATCGAGGATTTCGCGGGCGCCTACTGCTTCGATCAAAGCCACGACGGGACTCCTTCAAGGTTGGGGGAAATTGCGTTCGCCATTCTACTCAGCAGCACGTTGGGCTACTCGGCGGAGAGCTTGCGCATCCGCAGTTCCGCCACCGCCGAGGTACTGCTCGACACCGTCGCGATTTCGACGAAACCGGACGCCTCGAGCTGTGCGAGCAGGGGCTTCAGATTGCGGGGCGCACGCTCGAGCCGTACGCGCCGGCCACTCGCGATGAGCTCGCTTTTCAGCTGCATCAGGCTTGCGGATGTCACATCACTGTCATATAGGAGTGCGACGCCGCCGGCACTCTCGTCATCGTGGAGGTGCACGAGATCCACGATGCGCTCGAAGCCGATAGAGAAGCCCGCGGCCGGCACATCCGCGCCGAGGAAGCGCCCGATCATGCCGTCGTAGCGACCCCCACCGCCGAGCGAGTACGGCAGATCGGGATGCGCTATCTCGAAGATGGAGCCGGTGTAGTAGCCCATGCCACGCACGAGAAATGGGTCGAACTCGATGGTGGGTCTCGATGCAGGCGCGGAGCGCCCTACTCGACCAACGGCGGCGCCGATCGCGGTGAGTTCTGCCACCACCGCGTCATCCGCACCCTCCGGAAGTGCCGCGCGGATCGCCCGTTCACCGAAGCTGAGGAACTCCGTGGCCTGCGGCCGGCGGAAGAACTGCTCGAGGGCGTCGACCGCCGCGGCATCCGCTCCCCGCTCCGTTCCACGGGCGCGCAGCTCTGCGATCACGCCGTCCTCGCCCACCTTGTCGAGCTTGTCGATGGTGATGAGCACCTGGTCGTGCGATTCACCCCCGAAGCCGAGCGTCTCGAGCATGCCGACCAGCAGGCGACGGTCGTTGATGCGGATGGTGCACCCGGTGAGCCCGAGGGCGGTGAAAGTGTCTGCCGTCGCGGTGAGCAGTTCGATCTCGGCGAGCGCACCGGCCTCGCCGATGATGTCGATATCGCACTGCATGAACTGGCGGTATCGCCCCTTCTGTGGCCGCTCCGCACGCCAGACCGGCGCCGCCTGGATCGCGCGGAACACCGTCGGCAGCTCCGCCCGGTGGCTCGCATAGAACCGGGCGAGTGGCACGGTGAGATCGAAGCGCAATCCGAGATCGGCGAGGTCGAGAGCATCCGTCGCCGCGGCGAAGTCTTCTGCCGTGAGACCGCGCTTCAGTACGCCGAACGCGAGCTTCTCGTTGTCGCCGCCGAGCCCCGCGTGAAGCCGAGCGGAGTCCTCCATCACCGGGGTCTCAATTTCGTCGAAGCCGTGGGCTGCGAAGACGGAGCGGATGACCGCAAGCACGCGTTCGCGTCGCGCCTTGTCGGCGGGCAGGAAGTCACGCATTCCGCGAGGGGGATTTACCGGGCTAGCCATGCGTCGATTGTTCCACGACCATCAAGTCCTGGATGCGACGTCCGTACTGCTCGAGCACCCGTTCGAACACTGCGGTCGTGCGCTCGACATCCCTGCTGACAATGAGGTCGTAGTGCAGTCCGTAGAGGGTCACGACGATGATGCGTACTTCGAGCTCCGCATCCTCCGCGGGCACCCCGAGCTTCGCGAGGGCACCGAGGCCCGAGCGGTTCCAGCGCTCGAATGAGGCGAGGGTGATGCGGTCGGTGCGCAGCTCACGGGATTCGAGCATCGCCGCCTCGAACTCCAGTCGCTGCAGCTGCCGGCTTCGCTCAGCCAGTGACAGTCGCCAGGAGTTGCGCAGATTCTCGAGGTGCTCCTCGAGCAGGCCGACCTCTTCCTCGACGGTGCGAACGACGTGGCTCTGGCGCTCGGATACCGCCAGTATGACCTCGCGCACGAGTTCGGCGCGCGTGCCGAAGTGATAGACGAGCGTGTAGGTACTGACGGAAAGCCCCTCGGCCAGGGTGCGGAAACTCAGCCCGGAGAGCGGCTTATCGAGCAGGTACTCGATGATCGCGAGGAGCAGGGCGGGCTTACGGTCGAGGTCCTTAGGGCGCGCCACTCGATAAACATAACGTATGTTTGAAGAATGTCTCCAGAGCGGATACACTGGGACAAAGCGCAAAAGCGCCAGCGCCGTCGATGAGTATCCGGTGATGCTCTTCACACAAAAATAATCCACCGCTAATCTGCTCAACGTTCATTGTTGAGCAGGCTCGGTGCTCACAAGCAGGGTCGTCGGATCGGGTAATTCGTCGGCCTGAGCCCGAAGCGGCTTTTCACTGCGGAATTCCCAGCGAAACCAGCCGATTCGGACTGCGGTGCCCCCCTCATTCGGGTTGAGGGGGGCACCATCTCAGCTCCCGGATACTCCTGCCGC